>Ga0129333_10000463_pt1 | contig 33291 bp, 29 predicted proteins | sample CPB6_08_DNA_FD_94474 | JGI IMG/M metagenome (GOLD analysis project Ga0129333, IMG submission 94474) | Freshwater to marine salinity gradient microbial communities from Chesapeake Bay, USA - CPBay_Sum_0.6_0.8_DNA | ecosystem: Environmental > Aquatic > Marine > Coastal | place: USA: Chesapeake... | reverse complement strand
TGAAGCCGGAGACGACGTACTTAAAAATCCTGTAAGCACCGATCAACTTGTTCTTCCGTCGTTAGGTGGATTGGATGCACCTTACGTTGTTCATTCCGATGCAAATGGATTGCTTTCTGCATCCAAACTCGTTGATGCTGATGTCGATGCTGCAGCAGCTATTGCAGGTACTAAAGTTTCTCCTGACTTTGGTAGTCAAAATATTACCACTACCGGTTCAGTTTTAGTTGACACGATCGAATCAAATACTAATGATATTGGTATTTTAACTGGAAACGATAATAAAACAATCTTAATTGGTACTGGTAGCGGATACAATACAATTAATCTGGGTGGTGCCAATACAGTTGTAAATATTTCAGGCGCCGTATATACAACTCCGGTTGAATACGTAACGGAAGACAAAAACATTGTAGTAAACTTTAATGCTTCTGGACAGGATTCGCCGGATTCAGGCATTTATGTTCAAGAAGAATATAGCGGCGCACTTATTAACCTTACAGATGCAACTTGGCAAGCTGGAAATACGGTAAGATATGCAGTTGATATGGCCGGCATTGATGGTCTGGTCGCCGGTGAATATGTCCGTATTACTGGTTTTGTAAATACTCAAAATAATGGGACTTTTAAAGTATTAGTTGCAAATGCTGGGTATATTGACGTTGTCAATCCCAAAAGAACAGATGCTTCTAAAGACGAAACAGGTGTAACTGCAAACGCAGCTCGCTTATTGCTAAATGGTTATATTCATGTTGGCTCGACTCGCATGAGTTGGGAAGTGCGTGCGCCTGCCCATGCTGGAATTATAGAACTAAAGCCGCAGTCAGCAGCAAAAACTCTTCAGATTACCAGCGAGTCATCCAACGACGTAACCGTTAAATTTAATACAAATCTTACCGTAGACCAAGATTTACAAAAAACATCTTCAGTTGAGTTTTCTAACGCAAAAATATCAACTTTTGGCACAGGTATTGTTCACTCAAATGCCAGCGGACAGCTTTCCTCTTCTTTAATTCAAAACGTTGACGTGGACGGCTCAGCTGCTATTGCAGGAACAAAAATTTCTCCTGATTTTGGTAGCCAAAATATTACCACCACCGGAGACTTGTCCGTTAGTTCAGTAAAAGTTACAGGGACCGAACCTGTAGGCGGAGCTAACCTTTTTACATCCGCAACCAATGGACTTGTATTAAAAGGAGTTGCTGGAACAGCCGCTCAGTTTAAGTTAATCAGCGACCTTGGTGTAAATTTTGTTACAATTACAGATACTTCTGTAACATTTCATAGCTTAACAAATGGAGTTGTAAAAGCATCTTCCGGAACACTAAGCTCAAGTTTATTAGTAAACGCAGACGTAGACGCTGCGGCAAATATTGAGGGCAGTAAAATTCAAGCTGCAGGCCCTACAAATGCCGGAGTTGTTGATACCGCCACTCAATCTTTTAGTGGAAACAAAACCTTTAACGGTAACGTAAGTATTACTAACTTTAGTACAGCCGGAGTTGTTCACAACAACGCAGCGGGATTACTATCAACGTCGCTCATTATGAACGCAGACGTTGACCCGTCGGCAGCTATTTCAGCAACAAAACTTTCAAATCAACCATCCGGAAATATTGCAGCAACAACCGTTCAAGCCGCAATCAATGAGTTGGATACAGAAAAAGTAGCAAAATCCGGCGATAGTATGACCGGCGATTTATCTTTCGCCTCTAATTTTGGTATTCAATCAACCTCTGCAAGTAGCGTATTAGATGTCGGAACAAATGCAAATACCGCTGTATTAAACTTAGGCACGGGCAGCTTTACAAATACAATCAATTTAGGAACTGGCTCCGGCACGACGACTATTAATATTGGGGGTCCAAGCGATACGATTAATATTACCGGAACTTTAAATACAGTCAATGTGACTGATATGGAAATTACAGATAAAAACGTTACTCTTAATAAAAACGGACCCGCTGCATCTGGTGACGGCTCTGGAATTAGTATAGAAGAAGGCTCTTTAATTACTGGTTTTTCTAAAATAGGAAACAGTAGAACTAGTTGGGAATTTAAAGCTCCGGCTAGCTCTGGTTCTGTTTTACTAACTCCCTCTGCCGGCGCGCATGTGGCTGAATTTAAAATTCCAGCGCTTAGCTCTTCGGCAATTTACACCTTTCCTACGGCAACAGATACGATTGTTGGTAGAAATAGTGTAGATGACTTGTCTAATAAAACTTTGTTTAATCCAAAAATCGACCAGATTACCCCCTACAACGTAGACCAAACAATTACAATTAACGGCACAGCCGGCTTGAAAATACCCAGCGGAACAGACGCTCAAAGGTCTGCGTTTACTGGCCAAGACGGAATGGTTCGATACAACACGACAAATAATTTTTATGAAGGTCATTCTGCTGGAAGCTGGGCCCCATTAAGTGGCGGCAGAGTGGTTAATATCTCTTCTACAACAACACTATCAAATGAAACTAGATACCTAACAAATACTTTTGCAGGACCTTTTTCAGTTACACTACCTCTTGGCTCCCTTAATTCAAGAATTGAAATTAAAGACGCTGTTTATACATGGCAAACAAATAACTTAACAATTATTCCTGCTTCTGGCCAGAGAATCGAGTCATTGGCGGTCGACGAGTCGCTTGTGTGTGACATTAACGGTGGGTGGGTTGTATTAGATTGGGATAATGCAAACTCAGTTTGGAACCTTTCAACAAGTGCTTTGGTTGATTTAAATGATACGTATGCTACCGAAAGCTATGCGGGAATTGTAAGTACAAGCAATCAAACTTTTGCAGGAACAAAAAAATTTAATGATGGTATTATATTAGAAACAAATACCACCCCTGCAATTGCTCCGTCGAATGGCATTCAAGTTTACGCAAAAGCAGACAATAAGCTTTACACCCTTAATTCTTTGGGTGTGGAGCAAGCGGTCGGTTCCGGCGGTTCAGTATTGTCAATTGCTCAATCTGCGCACGGTTTTACCTCCGCTGACGTTGGTCGTCCGTTGTACCTTAATACTTCTTTATACGCCTTTGCGCAAGCAAACACCGAAGCAAGGGCAGAGGTTGCTGCGCTCATTAGTAGAATCGTTGACGCAGATAACTTTGAAATCTGTCTCGGCGGTGAAGTCTCTTCTGTGGGGTCTAATCTAATTGTTGGCGGCGGCTCTCTTACGCCCGGAGAAATGTACTTTTTGTCCGCAACTGACGAGGGAAAGATTTCCATTACTCCTCCGTCCGTGGTTGGTCAGATTTCTAAACCCGTTGGTATCGCCCGTACTACGACTGCGCTTGATTTCTTCAATATGCGCGGTTTGCCGGTTGGCGGAACAAACGCATATTCACAAATTACACTTACTAATAACGCAGTCACAACTATTCAAAATGCTTCGGCTTATGATAGCGTTGAGCTTTCCGGCTGGGTTTATATTAACGCAACCGTAAAATACCGCTTTGCTATAAAAGTTCAAGTAACTAAAAATGGAGCCGGAAATAACTATCTTGTCAGCTTTCAGCATTCCGGTGATACCCCACCAACGGGATTTGACATAGACGCAACTGCGGCTGGTCTTGTTCAGATTACGCTTCCGTCGATTGCCGGTTTTACGTCTGCGGTTGTACAATTTAGCCTCAACGGCCCCGCAGTTGGCGCTAGTTTGCCATTGCAAATTGAGTCTACAAACGTAAGCTTTAGTACAGTTCAGGCTAAAGATAGCACTGGTATTGCTTTTCGAAATTCATCTGGAACCACGATTGCAACTTTAAATAACAGCGGTCATTTGCTTTTACCAAAAATTCCAGTATTTTATGCGTGGAGGCCAGGTGCTGCTTTTGCAACGACTACCGGAGCTTTCGGAACAATCGCACCTGTATTTAATACAACCAGAGTAAATGTGGATACTTGTTACAATACAACAAACGGCAGGTTCACCGCACCAGTTGCGGGAATTTATGAATTTCAATTTGGAATTACACATAGATGGAGCACCGGAGCAGGTAATTTAGAGCCAACTTTTTATGTTGATGGCACAAATGCTTCTCCCAGAGGATGTGCGTATTCGTATGTAACCGCCGCGAATGATCATGATTGGGTTCATACTCATATTATCCTATCGTTAAACGCAGGTCAGTACGTTCAATGCGGAATTCATGCATGCGCAGCCGGAACAGATTATTATTATGGCGAACAGTTAGGTTATTTTTCTGGTAAATTAATTGGATAAGGGGTATAAACAATGGCAAAGACTACATTAATAGAAAAAGGCCAAATACTCCAATGTGCATATTTTGGTGAATTTAGCGGCAGTGGAACAAATAATAACTGGTCTTTAGCATTGGGGACCGCATCGTTTACTCCGAAAAAAGCAAATTCTCAAATTTTAATAATGTACAATGGCACCCTTTATAATAACTCAGTTCCCTCTTCAGCTGGCGGCGGAGCAAGATTAAAAAGAAATGGCGTCGTTATTCAATCAGCGCAAAATACGGACGGCGGCGGCACGCAACCGTATGCCATGTATGCTTCCGGATTAGGAAATATGGCAACAAGACTTCATTATCAATACTTAGACACACCAAATACAACGTCTGCAATAAATTATTCAATAGAAGTATCGTCATACAGCACCGCAAGTTCCGCATTTACTGCTTTTGGTTGGTCAATTGTAATAATGGAAATTGCGGGGTAGTTATGGCAAAAGTACCATTAATACAAAGTAGCTATCCTGTTTTTCCAGATAGACCTTACTTTTTTGCTAATACCGTTGGAGAGGGAAATGCAGGAAATGGTCTAACTCGAACTATTGTTTTTGGTACGGCGGTTGAAAACAGAGGCAGCTGCTACAGTACATCCACTGGGAGATTTACAGCTCCAATCGGCGGTGTATACCATTTTGACTGTTTGGTGATGGAAGAAACTTATTATGGCAATTGGAACGATTGGGATTGTTATTTTAGAAAAAATGGAACAGCAATTGCTGGTATTTTGGGTGACATCAACACACCTCAATTAGATGAACAAGTTTTTAGCGCATCGGTTACGGTATATTTAAACACCGGAGATTGGGTTGACATAGTGCTTTATACCAGCGGTGCCAACACAATTGAAGCTCCGTCTTATTTTTGTGGACATTTAGTGGGGTAAGTATGGCAAAAGTACCATTAATACAAAGTAGCTATCCTGTTTTTCCTGAACGCCCTTCTTTTTTTATAGGGTGGCCTGGGGCAATGTCTTTAACCGGAACTGCCGCTCTTCCTCCCACCGGCGGATCGGTAAAATTTAATAATGGTTCTCATTTTAATACTTCGACAATGCGCTTTACTTGCCCTGTTGCTGGACTGTATTTAATAGGCGCAAGCTATTTACGGCAAAACGCAAGTAATACTGTAGTTCGTATGAATGCTTTTAAAAATGGAACCGGTGAAAATCAGCAGTTGCGTTCTACTGAAGCCTATACTGGTTTTAATTATACAGCCGGACAATGGTGGTTAATAAAAGCAAATGTCGGCGATCTTTTAGATGTCAGAATTTCGGCAGACAGCGCAACCTCTTTGTACGCAGACGGTGGAAACGGTGAATATAATTGGATTTGTGGGTATTTGATTGGATAGTATTACATAATTTTAATGTAGCATACTGCACAAATAAAATAGTGTTGCAAAGGAGAACTCAATGGCTAATTTAAGTACAATAGCAACGGCTGGAAGAGATTTTCAGGATGGCGGTTACAAAATTAATTATGGAGTGTACAGCCCAACAGTTACGGCGGTATCTGGCGTTGTAAATGCAAATCTTGGAAACTCTTTTAGAGATGTACGCACAGGAAATAGAGCAATTGCAATCCATAATTTAAAAGATGGTCAGTCCGTGACTATTTTAGTTCAGGGAGCGGCCACAAACGTAATAACAATTACGGCATATAGCGATAACGGAATTACAACGATTCCGGTTAAGTATGGAGCGGGTCAAAGCGGTGTAATGGCATCAACGTACTCGCTTTTTACCGTTTATAGGGTTGGTGGAAGTTTAAATTTTGCAGTAATTGGACCAATTCATGGAATAGTATAATATGTTTTTTAATAATACAATCGGTGTTCTGTCTACTCAGATAGCAGAAGAGGTGGAAGAGAGATTTACTTCCTCCACAACAAAAACAATGTCGCCTGTATATGTACCAAATAGTATTAAAGTCTGGGGAATTGGAGGAGGCGCGGGCGGAAGAAACGGAACTAATGGGAATAATGGAAACTCCGGAAGCGCCGGAGGCACTGGAGGTACCGGAAATGGAGGCTCTGGGTCAAGTGGCAGCGCTGGAGCCGGTGGGTATGGTTACGGTGGCTCAGGAGGCACTGGTGGAGCTAAAGGTACGGGCGGAACTGGAGGAAAGGGAGGAAATGGCGGAAAGGGCGGTGGTGCTGGTTCTGGAAATTTAAGTAATTATGCGTCTGGAAATTACAATATATACGATTTTTTTGCGGATTTTATTCCAAACGCAACATTAAATATTACTGTTGGAAACGGTGGGTCTGCTTCTGTAGATGGCAGCATTACAGCTTTGGGCGTAAATAGTGCGACAAAATTTACATATTCTAACGGATTAGTAGACGGAGGTGCCGCAGGAGCAACTGGGGCAAATGGATCTTCTGGAAGCGGAGGCGGCGGAGGCTCTGGAGGTAATTCAGGTGGTACGGGTTATCCTTCCGGAGTTAGTGCCGGAGGCGGCGGCGGAGGAGGCGGAGGCTCTGGAGGAACTAGCGGCGGAGGTGGAGGTAGCGGAGGTAGCGGAGGTTCCGGTGGAGCTGGCAGTTCCGGTTTCACTATAGGTGGAATAATTTATGGAGCTGGCGGAAATGGCGGAAATGGTGGTACAGGTGGAGCCGGTGGTTCTGGAGGAAATGGCGGTAACGGAGGCTCTGGAGGAAACGGATACGGCGGCGGAGGCGGTGGCGGAGCAAATGGCGGCGGAGGCTGGGGCTGGGCCGGCGGCGGCGGTGGAGGAGGAAATTCCAATTCAAATGGCGGTTCGGGAGGTCCTTCAATATTTGGATATTCAGGGGGCGGAGGCGGCAGTCGAGTAAGCGGATTTGTGCAGGATTTTTTTAATAATCCAACTTATCGCGAAGCTGGCGGCGGCGGAGGTGGAGGAGCGGGGACTTATCAAAATGGAAATCCGGGCGGAACCGGCTATATTAGTTATCTCTTTACTCTTGGCGGAGCTGGTGGTTGGGGTGGAGCAGACGGAGGAGGCGCGGGCGGCGAAGGCCAACCAACAAGCATTCAAAATGGTTATGGTGGGTCTGGAGGGGGTTTTGGCGGAGGAGGCGGTGCCGGAGGAGCTTCTGGTTCTGCAGGAGGAGTTGGTGGAAGTGGGCAATCTGGCCAAGCGGGTAAAAACGGAATCTTAATAATTAGGTATAAAATTTTTAAATAAATATTTCATGCTTTTCTAAAGTTCTTGCAACAAAAGACGATAAGATTTATGGTGAGTGTAGGAGGTACCTATGCTCATCAGTCTTTTATTGGCTTTATTAATAGCCTATGTAGCGGCTAGATTAGGGAGTATTATATGAAAATGCTTGATATGATGATGGCTTATGAGAATGGTGATCTTGATATGGAACAAACCGTAGAATTGTTTCAAAAACTTATTGACAGCGGGCTTATTTTTAGCCTACAAGGTAATTATATGAGAGTGGCCAGAGATTTGGTTGACGCCGGTTTGATTGACTTGACTACTGCTGACATTGAGGAGTGATTATGGCAATGGAAATGTTTGTTAATAGAATCTTAATGTTGATGGCAGGAACACTAACGAGTCATGCTGTTTACGAAATGCTTGAAATTGAGCATAATTCAGTAGACGCCATTGCCACCTATGAAGCCGTAGTAAACGGAAACATCCTATGACAAACAAACACGATGACGAACAGGAGCCCAAAGACCCAGAAACTCTCGAAGAGGCTTTGTTTATTATTGCCTGCCATCTTATTATTTTTGCTTTAAAAGTAGGATGTATTGTTGTTGGCTGGATGTTGGCGGTTGAACTTTTGAAAAAAATGTTAATGCAATAGGAGGGGTTATGGCCCTAAATGCTTTGGTTATTGTCGGAAGTTTAATTCTTGGTGGTTTTGCCCTATCGGCAGCAAAACATAAACCGCTACCAGTTGGTTCGTGTATTGCAAACAGTTTGCTCTGTAATGCTAATGACCCTAACATTGACCCTTGGGAAGTGAAATGCTATACAAGCGCCGTTTTGAAGATTGAGCAAGTTGGCAAACGGTCTTACAAAACAAGTTGTATTGATGAAACTGTTCAGTGTAAAGAGTTTGTTAGTTTTGAGGACGTTAAGTCTATTTATTATCCAATTGAGTGTCCAGTTATAAAGAAAGAGATGCGCCTTCACAACTCAATTCCCCTACCCAAGGAGTGAGCCGTGGGTCAGGTATTAATTTTATTTGCTTGTGTAATGACGCTTTTGGCGTCATTGCTTTGTGTTGTTGATGTAATAAATAATTACGTTCAAGTGGCTGTTCAAGTTTATTGCGAACAGCGCGCAGACTTTGATAAATGCTCTCAAGAATTTAAAGAAAAAACTTTTAAATTAATGAAGGAACGATAATGCAGCTATCTGAATTTCTTGAAAAACATTTCAAGCATTTCAACGCAAGAGAAACGCTGGCTGCTGCTAAGGCTTATAAAGCGCATATTGAGTCTGGTAATCTAATGATGGTTACATTGGCAGGAGCTATGTCCACTGCCGAGCTTGGTATTATCTTGGCTGAGATGATTCGCCAAGACAAAGTACATGCTATTACCTGTACCGGAGCCAACCTTGAAGAAAGTCTCTATAACTTAGTCGCTTACAATCACTACAAAGTCATTCCCAATTATAGAGACTTGACTCCCCAAGAGGAGGAAGAGCTTCTCAACCAACATCTTAATAGGGTTACAGATACTTGTATCCCAGAAGATGAAGCAATTAGGCTGATTGAAGGTCATTTGTTTGAAGAATGGAGAAAGCTTAATGATGCCGGCAGTTCAGCTTTTCCCCACCAAGTTACATACAACGTAATTCGTAGCGGCAAACTCAAACCACAGTCTGACCCTAAAGACTCGTGGCTTATGGCTGCTTGCGAAAAGAATTTGCCCATTTATGTTCCGGGGTGGGAGGATTCTACTTGCGGCAACATCTTTACCTCCTACTGCATAACGGGTGACTTGTCGCCTAAGTGTATTAAGGGCGGAATTGAGTACATGATTGACTTGGCTGGATGGTATCAGCGAGTTACTAAAGACAAGACAGTTGGTTTTTTTCAAATAGGCGGCGGTATTGCAGGCGACTTTCCTATTTGTGTAGTGCCGATGCTCCATCAAGATATGGGACTAGGTAATGTTCCGCTGTGGGGTTACTTTTGCCAGATAGGCGACTCGACGACTTCTTATGGAAGTTATTCAGGGGCTGTCCCCAATGAAAAGATTACTTGGGGAAAGCTTTCAAGAAAAACTCCTAAGTTTATGATTGAGTCCGATGCTACTATTGTTGCACCTTTGATTTGGGGGTATGTGCTTGAATATTAAAACTTTGCGAGAACAAGTAGTTATAACAAAAGAAGGCGACGACTACGTCGCCACCCATCCTTTACATCCTACACTTTCTGTATGTGCCCCTACAATTCTTGAAGCCGAAGAAGAAATTCTGCAATATGTTATGTATTTAGTTTTATTAAACAAAATAAAATAAAGCCATGTTACTGGCTTTAGATTGGGTCTGACATCTTTTGAATCAAACTAAGCGTTGTCTTGGCTCTGTAGATTTCAAACTTCTTTTCGCCCATAGAACATCTCATATTATCTTTGTGCATTGATGTCCTAATTAGCTTTACCTCTTCTTCAATTGCTGGAGAGTAAGTTTTGCCATCTTCCAGCAAGACCTTAACATAGACTGTAAAACCGTCTGACCCCAAAGCCGCCACTGTTAAATAAGCTGCGCCATTCAATACCGTGGTGTTTTCAGTGATTGCCGGACTCAGCGCTCCAGTCGTCTCTTTGTTTGTAGATGACAAAATAACACCCAAAGTATCGGACGCCTTAGTCAATTCAGCTACCTCATCAACGCAATCCGTTGTCTTTTCTTCAAGAATCTTACTAATAGACAATCCACTCAATCCCACTACTGCCACTGCCACTAAGCCAAACTTAACAACTCGTTTCATTACTCACCTCCACTTTCATTATCGTCATCTTCATCAAATTCTTTAATGTTTTCTTTATCGTCTTTATTCCATTCTTTTTTTAAATGCTCGTCGAGCCTTGGCTTGTGTTTAAGAGGATGATAGTGATTCGTAATCGCATTTAAAACCAAAGCTACATGTCCCGCCTTAAACCCTTCTGGTAGATGGCTAGCCAGCTCTTCCGTAAGGTGCTCAAAGCATAGCTTTTTGGAGAACATTGGCGTAACCATTGCGTCGCACTTTTTACATTTTCGCCACCGTTCACTTTCCATAACGCTCCAAAATTAAAAGAAAATTTCCTCAAATTCTTCGTAATCTTTTTCAAAAATCTGCATAGCTTGAGACTTGTCATAAAAAGAACGCAAAACAGGATGGTTGGTCATGCTGTCTATTTCAGAAAAAATCCATTTAGTTCTAGAAGTTTTATGAAACAAAACTGCATTAATACGATAAGGAAACGATGTTTTTATTTGAATTGGTTTTTTTTCTTCGTATTTTTCTGTCCATCCCCAATTTTGTTGAGACGGAGGAGGAACCGAAGATGAGGTGCTGGTCGAAGTTGATGTGGTTTGATGAGCCACTGGCTTACCGGTAGCCAAATCCATTCTAATATGCATACATAGGTTTGAATCGTAGTATTCCAATATATTTGTCCACAAATCATAAACAGCGGGCATCAAGCGCAAAATCATTGGGTCTGCTAAATCAATCGCGCTATAGCTAGGCCATAACATCGTCATTTGGTGGGCATTGTGAATGCTAAGAGTTCCATCTGCCTTTAAAACAGCGTTGAGTACAGGGTCGTAATATACATCGCCTTGATTAAGTGGTTGAATTGCCATGTTTTTTCTCCTAAAAGCACTATTTGCTTTTTAACGATTTTTTTTAAAAATAGCAAGTTCTTTTATTAAAATCGCAAAAAATAACAAAGCTCCAATAATTATAATATCTTGCATTTTTCCTCCCATATTTTTTTAACTTGCATGGGTATATTAAATCTGTTATAAGAATCTTGCAAGTTGTTTTTGTTTTTTTAAAATGTTTGTAAAAATCACGCACTTAAATATTAAAATAGACATGCGTTTTTAATACAAAGGAGAAAACGTGACTTACGTAGGCAAAAAACCTAGCTTTAGGCAGGTTCGCACAAACGAAATCGTTGTCCCAAAGGGCACCGACATTACTACCGTGGGAGTCATTACGGCTCTTAATGTTAGTAACATCAGTTCTGTGAGGCTTACGGCGGCTACTGAATTGCAAGGAATTGTAGCGCCTGAATCTCCCGCAAATGATGGCAAGTTGATGACAATAACTAACGCCTCCGCTTCTGATTTGTTTATTAGAAACGAATCAAGCGGAGCGGCTGCAACAAATCGAATTGTAACAGGAGCCGGCAGAGATTTGCGGATTACGGCGGGTGCATCTTTTACCGCCGCATATGACATTACATCTTCACGATGGAGGGTAACAGCGTCTTCTGCCGATGTAAATATTGGTCGCCTAGACATTGGTATCGGAACTCTTACACTTAATTCTGAAGATGTTTCTTTAACTCCTGACAATGTCAATTCTTCTTTAATAGAAGTTACTGCCGGAACTGCATCCTCAATTCGGTCCGTTGATACTGTAAATACTGGAAACATCGTTGTTTTTACTAATAAAACAGGAGCGACCGTTCAGGTAAAAGACGAAGACCTCGGAGCTGCTGCTGCAAATCGCATTCGTACTGGCACGGGTGGACCTCTTACCATTCAAAACAACGCATCCATAATGCTAGCCTATTCAAACAATAGATGGTATGTCGTTGGCGGCACAGGCACAGGCGGTGGAGCCGTTGAACAGGTTAGTCAAACGGGGATTGGCGTTTTGGCCAATTATCCAGTTGGTACGCCATTGTACGTTGATGCCACTGCTTGGAATAAAGCAAACGCTACCGCTGCAAATACAGCCGAGGTTGCTGGACTAATTAGCCGTAGATTAAGTAACGACTTGGCGGAAGTTGCGTTGGCTGGAGAGGTTAGTGAGGTTACCTCTGCAGCGTTTATTGAGGGTGTTTTGCCTGCTAGAGGGTCTGTTGTATTTCTTTCAACAACGTCTGGATATTTGACTGTTTCCGATACAACAACTATTGGATATGTAAGTAAGCCAATTGGTATTGTCCATAATGTAAATGGAAGTCCCACACCAACGTCCGTTGATATTATGTTCTACAATCAGCGCGGTATTGTTGTTGGAAGTGTAAACGCAAGAACTCAAATTAACTTAAGCGGCTCTACTAGCTCTCCAACGGTAACACCAATCCAAAATGTTTCTGCTTATGAGGCAGGAGAAATAGCAGGCTGGATTAACATTGACGCTACGACTGATTATAGTTTTTATTTTCAAACACAATTTGCAAAAATTCCTAACACCTCTAACTATAACATCGCAGTGCCTCAAACAGTGGGTAGTACACCTCCCGTTGGATTTTCGGTGGATGTGGTTGCAGGAGTCGTACAAGTAACATTGCCAGCACTAGCGGGTTTTGTTAGTGCATATGCAAATTTTGCCCTAAACGCTCCCGCCGTGGGCACAAGCTTACCCCTGAGCGTCAATTCCACTAGCGTCTATACCACTTACAAAGCAGTAACCGGCGCTTACAGCATTACGGCTGCGGATAGTTTAATTGTTGCCAGCGGTGCGACCACGTATGCAGTAACACTTCCTACGGCAGTTGGAGCTATTGGTACAACATATACGATTAAGTCTGACATGAATGCTGGCGTGTTTTTGACCGTTAACACAACTGGCGGACAATTAATAGACTCTTCAAATAACAAAATTTTGCTAAAAGACGAAACACTATCGGTTGTTAGCAATGGCACAAAGTGGATAAATTTATCAGCTCCAGTAAATGAAGGGCGCGGTATTGTGCCACTAGGGTCTGTTATTGCGATTGGTAATGTGGCGGGATGGGCATTGCCAACGACTGGACAAATTAAAGATGGATACGCTCTTTGCGATGGTCAATCGTTTCCCGCCGGCAGCAATCCGCTTTTTACTGGAACTATGCCTAACCTAACAGACGATAGATTTTTGAATGGTTCTACAACCGTGGGCGGAACAGGTGGTAGCACTAGCAAAACAACGACCGGAGTAGGCGCTTCATTTAATAAAAATGTTTTAAACAGCGATCAGATTGCCCACAATCACAAACTACCGTTTTTAGTTGGTACAACATCTGGGGGCGGCGGGATCATTTATGGCTTTGCTTCTGCCGCGACTAGCGGAAATGGTTTGTATGGCAACTCTGCGTCCCCGGGGGGAACTATTACAGCCGCAATTGCAACTATTGCAGGTACAACATCGGCTAGTTTTGCGCAAGTTTCTGACTCCAACACTGCAACAGTTTCGTGGAACTCAGTGACTGTTAATGCGTCAATGACTCAGGGTACAATTTCTGACATTCGACCTAAATATTTTAGTGTTGTGTACTTAATGAGAGTAGTATAAAGTACAAAAAGGGAGATAAATAAAATGGCAATAGTTTCAATGATGTTAAGCGTTAACGGCCCAGGGACTGTGCCACTAGGTGCAATCATTCCTGTTGGTAATGTAGGAGCTTGGGCATTGCCAGCCAGTGGAGAAATTAAAGATGGCTTTGCTTTATGCGATGGAACATCTTTTCCTTCTGGAAGTCATCCATCTTTTGCCGGCAATAGGCCAAATCTTTCAGACAGTAGATTTTTGCAAGGTTCTAGTTCCGTGGGAGGAACAGGCGGAGCTAATAGCAAAACACTAGTAACCGCTGAGTTGCCTGCACATACTCATAGTATTGACCACAACCACGCAAATGCTACTACTACGAGTGCAGGTGCGCATACACACGATATCCCTTATACTTTTTTATATCAAGGAACGGCAATTTATCCACAAACTGCTGGAAATGGCCTAAGTTATAATGGTTCAACAGCAAGTGCTGGAGCACATACTCACGATATTGATTTACCAAATTTTACCGGAACATCCGGAAGCGTTGGCTCCGGCACTGCTTTTGACATTCGTCCACAGTATTTTGGCGTAGTTTATTTAATGAGGGTAATTTAATATGGAATACGTAATTGTCTACAAATACAAGGCATCTTGGTTTTGGAAAAAACAAAAAGTAACCGGACATTCTTACAATAAAGAAGTAGACAAACTAGTTCTTTTTAAGCATGATGGTTCTTTGGAAGAGGTTGCGGAGTGGTCTAAGCACCATGTAAAACTGGGCGTTGATTTTGTTGCTGCTCAGAAAAAACAAATGGAAAAAGAAACAGGAACTGATATTAAATTAAATGTATAGGATTTTTTATGGCAATAAAAATAGTATATCAGGGCCCAAATGGTGCAATCGCCTTAGATGAGCAGCAAAATACGACTGTTTCAAGTAATTATACTGTTCAACCATCGGATTATATTATTACAGCAACGGGCGCTGGTAGCTTTGCCATCACGCTACCTCCCGCAAATCCGTCCAACGGAAAAAATATATTAATTAAATGTTTAACAACTGCTTCAATTACGGTTAATGCACAAGCGGGCGAATTTATTGATTCTTCCCCGTCTAGAGTTTTAACCAACGGAGAAGTTCTTGATATTATTAGCGATGGAACTAAATGGGTTGATACCATAGGAACGTCTATTTCTGGTTCAAAAATTATAGACGGAACGGTTACAAATACAAAATTATCACCAAACGCCGTAACAGAAGCCAAGATAGCGAGCAATGCAATTACAGAAGCTAAGATAGCAAATAATGCTGTAACTGCCGCAAAAATTGCAACCGGTGCAGTTGGAAATGATGAAATAAATACCTCTTCCAGTCCTACAGTAAATACAATTTATACAAACAATTGGTTTAGAAGCAATGGAGCAACTGGTTGGTACAACCAAACTCATGGCGGCGGTATTTTTATGGAGGATTCCTCTTACATTAAAGTTTATAATAGCAAGGCTTTTATGCCTTCTGCCGGCAGCGGAAACAACGGAATTGTTTGGCCGTCAAACCCCGGCGGCGGCAGTGGAGATTCGGCCTCTATTAAATATTATCCAATCAGCGGAGAAAGCTGTCGTCTAGTTTTACAAATTGCAAATGATTCCGATGATGATATAGAACTAAAAACCTCGACTGCTAGTTTACGAGTTAGCTCTGGCTTATCTTTTATAGGTCAATCGTATGCCTATATGCGAGCTGATTCTGGCGGTCAGTTTACTGCAATAATAGCATCTCCGGGTGGTAATTTTCAATCTTCTTGGCCATCTGGATGGGGCGGCGGTTTGGCTACTTGGGATATTATCTGTGCTTCTATTCAGGGCAATATTGTTAATACATCGGACGCTCGAATTAAAGAAAATGTAAACTCAATTGACAGTGGTCTTGATTTTGTTTTAAAACTAAAACCTGTATCGTTTTATTGGTCTAAAGATTATAATACTTCTCTTAAAAATCAGCAGTTTGGATTTATTGCGCAAGATATTGAAAAAATTATGCCAGAATTAGTTATTGCGGGCAGTTATGATCATTTTAATAAAACCGAAGGTGTACGAAGTCTTAATTATATTGGAATCGTTCCTTTTCTAACAAAAGCCATTCAAGAACAACAGGAGCAAATTCAATCACTTGAAGAACGGATTAAAAAACTAGAAGAGTTGATAAAATCTTAATATTGTTAATAAAAGGAAACAATCATGGCAAATTCAGCAATTGCAGGATTAACTTTAACTGACCTCCAAACACGTTATCAGGACGGGTCACTTAAGCTAGATTATGGTGTTTTTAGTCCCACTGTAGATGTAAGTAGCAACACAATTAACGCTGCTTTAGGGGCAAACTTTAAGGCTTTAGGGTCAGGAAACAGAACTCTTTCTGTGCATAACATGAAAGATGGGCAATCTGTAACAATTTTGGTACAGGGAGCCGTAAACAACGTAATCACTATTGCCGCGTATTCTGATGCTGGCTCAACTGCATTGTCTGTGAAATTTGCTGCGGGCCAAGACGGCATAATGGCATCTGCGTGGTCTTTGTTCACCGTAATGAGAATTGGCGGCACTAGCGGCGCGGGCGCTAACTTTGCAATCGTTGGCGTAATGCACGGAATACCTGCATAAAAGGAGACAACGTGATTTTTAACGCTCCAATGAAATTAACCCCTCAAAGGGCCGTGGAAGTAGAAGAAAGATTTACATCTTCTACTTCTAAAACAATGCCAGCCACTTACGTTCCTCAAAGCATCAAAGTTTGGGGAATTGGCGGCGGTGCTGGAGGAGCAGGGGGGTCTGCTGGCAGCTCTGGCGGACTGGGATCAGCCGGAGGATCGGGAGTCTCTAACGGAGCAGCCGGAAGTGGAACCGGTGGACAAACTGGCATCTATCCCACTGGGGCAAACTACCCAGGGACTGGACAAGGAACTGCTTCATCAGATGTTGGATACGGCTCAATAAGCGGAGGAGGCGGAACTGGCTATGGCGGTTCAGGTGGGACTGGAGGAACTGGAGGAACCGGCGGCTCTGGTGGAAAAGGCGGAAATGGTGGGGCTGGAGGCGAAGCGGGCTCTGGAAATTTAAATAACTACGTAAGTGCAAATTATAATACATACGATAGTTTTATAGATTTTGTTGCAAACTCATCTATAAACATTTCAATTGGCACCGGCGGCACTGGCGGAAATAATGGCAATACTACTGTATTGTCTTTATCGGGAACGAATAAAGTAGTTTATAGCGGCGGACGGGCCGGATACGGAAGTGCCGGAAGCGGAGGAGCTAATGGAAGTAACGGCTCTGGAGGTTCTGGAGGGGGTTCTGGAAATGGTGGAGCCACTGGATACGGTGCAACCGGATACTACAAAGATGGAGCGGGTTGGTGGCAAGGTTACGATAGAGCTGGAGGCTCAGGCGGCTCTGGAGGTGGCGGTTCTGGCGGAGGCGGCGGAGCGGGAGGTTCTGGAGGTAATGGAGGCTCCGGAGGTTCAGGAGGAGCGGGAAATTCTGGTATAACTATTGATGGGGTAGTATACGGCTCTGGCGGCAACGGCGGAACGGGCGGTCTAGGGGGCAAGGGAGGAAACGGGGGCGCTGGAGGCTCAGGCGGCAACGGCGGAACTGGCTATGGCGGAGGCGGCGGAGGACGAGCGCCAAGCAGTCTACATGGTTTTTCCGGCGGTTGGGGTTGGTCTGGAGGAGGCGGCGGCGGAGGCTGGCAAGCTGGGACAAATATTACTGGAGGAGGAAATGGTGGGAACGGGGGTTCTTCCGCTGCTGGCTACGGCGGTGGAACCGGCGGAATTCATTATGCGGGGACAGGCGGCTCTGGGGGCGGCGGTGGAGCGGGCTCTGGCGGTCACGGAGGAAATGCAGGAAATGTTGTTTCACCTGGCACCACTTTAAATGGGGTACGAGTTGATAACGCCGGCTCATCTTACACTGGTACAGTAGGTGGCGGTGGAGGTAGCGGCGGAGGCGGTGCTGGAGGAAATGGTTATCTTTATAGCTCTAATACTAAACCCACAGTAGGGACGGGAGGCTCTTCTGGTGGGGGTTGGGGCGGAGGTGGCCCTTCCGGCGGCGCATCGGCCTCTGGTGGAGCGGCTGGACAATCTGGAACGGCTGGACAGTCTGGCAAAAATGGAATAATGATTATTAGATATAAAATATTTAAATAAGGAGAAAGTAACTATGGCTTTTAAAAACTATTTAGCACCTAATACGTACACAAACATAAGCAATCTCATTTACGAGAAACAACTTAAACGTTGTACTGCAATGTTGGAGATTTGGGCAGACGATACTAAAAAAATTCTTTTAGCTAACAAGGGATTAACCGTTGATGGGGCTATTAGGCATCCCGCAGTTCCCAGCCTTGTAGATAAGGAAAACGCCCCGCCTGCTGATACGCAACCGGACAAGTATTATATTATTGCCGATAAGGCGGAAGGTGATTTTGAAGGATACGAAGGCCAACTTACTAAATACAACCCTATTACTAAAGTTTGGGATAAATGGGTTTTATGGCACAGTTTAATTGTTTTTGTTGAAGATGAAAAAAAATATTATCAATTTTTTAATGGAAGCTGGTCAGAACTGCCAGATATGTCAAATGATGCTCGTTTGTGGGACACATGGCTTGCACCAGAAGTTGCCCTATCAAATGGCAATAACCCTATGCAGCAAATGTATAAGCTAATGAAAACATTGCCACAATTTAAAAATTGCGTAGACGCTTAAAAATAATTGTAGATTTTGCCTCCATTTCTTGATATGAAGGGATTGGAGGCTTTATGCTTAAGTATCAGTTTACTGTAAGAAAGAGCTTTATGATTTTTATGAGTTATTTTTTGTTTGGAGCCATAGCTTCTTTGTGGGCATTTGATAGGCATTATTATAAAGGCCCTAAATATCAAGCTCCTGAAACTACGGAAGCCGTCAATCTTTTTAGGCAAAAATGTGCAGAATTTCAAATACTTGAAGTTTGTAACTATGGATTTCAAAATTTAGTTAGAATTGACTTGGTTAATGATATTTGGTATCCAACCAATTTAAATCCAAACGTTAGCGCGATTGGATTAGCCGAGTTTTCATTTTTTTCTCCTCTAACAAAAATTTCAATTGACAGACGATTGCTTGTTGATAAAGTTTTGTTTGACTCAACAGTCATACATGAACTTGGCCATGCAATATTAAATTTAGACCATAATGATGAAAAACTAGCTATTATGAATAGTTCTGTCAGTGCAAATGAGATGATTGAAGATAAATATGAAGTTTTAGTTAACGAAATGTTTGATGATTTTAAAAATTCAGTACAATAATTTATTTGATACGGGGGTTGGTAATGGCTAATAATGATTTTGTAACTGAAGAGAGCGTTAGGCAATTAATCAACGAATTAATAGCTATTGAATCTGCGGCCAGAGAATCTCAAATCAACCAAGAGGCCGTTACACGAGAATTAAACGACGACGCTTTAGATCAGCGTATTTCTCAAGAAATTACAGAAAGACAGGAGCAGCTAAGGTCACTGCAAAACTCCGTCAATCAGTCAATTACAAGGATTGATGGAAATGTGGCTCAATTGCAGGCTTTGTTTAATCAAAGATACGACAGAACCACTCAACTTATTTCCAACTTAAATGCTTCTTTTGAAACAAAGATTGCTCTTTTAGATGGCTTGATTGAAACGGTTGACTCCAATAGAGCAAAATTAGATATTATCTTAGGAAACGAAACGGTTGTTGGCTCTATTGCAAAAACATTGTTCGACGCTAAGGCGTATACGGACAGCAAGGTGCAGGAAGTATTGGGGGGAGCGCCTGAGCTTTTGGATACTCTCAAAGAGTTGGCCGATTCGTTGGGAAATGATTCCAACTTCATAACGACTGTAAATAATTCAATTCAAGAACTTAGAAACACTTCGGCATCCAACAAGCAAGATATTTTAAATTTGTTATCTCAAGACCTTATTAAAAAGAAAGTAATACCTATTACCCAAACACACATTCAGCAGGGATACGTGGAATTGGATGATACAGAAATTGTTCCAGACTCAATCGTCGCTTTTATTAATCGTCTTGGTTTGTTTGAAGGGGAAGATTTTTCTATTTCAGAAGTTGGTAATAAAACTAGATTTATTTTTCAAAACAACCTTTTGCAAGATTCTTACGAAGAGCTAGAAACAGGCGATGTTTTAAGGGTAAAATATTGGACTTTATAATTTTTCTTTGTTAAATAAGGGCTGTACCGTTCAAACAAAGGAGAAAAAAATGACGGTTAATTTGAGAATAAAGAAAAAGAACATTGACGATAATGCGATTGATGGTACTAAGATTAAACTTTTGCAAAATGAATCAGTAAAGGCGGTAGACGCATCTGGACAAGTAGTTGATCTTGTTAAATTAGATGCAAGCGGAAATGTTCTAGGTAATGGCTATGAGTTAGCAAAAAAAGCTGACCTAACACAAGAAGTATCTAGTCGCCTTGCGGCTGACGGTTCTTTGGATGAGCGACTAGATGTTCTTGAAGGCGATGAGTTTACAGTTGGCTCTGTTGCTAAATCTTTTAAGGATGGAAAAGATTATACCGACGAGCAGCTACTCGTTGAAAAAACTGCTCGTATCGCTGCGGACGATACTTTGCAGAATAATATAGATACAGAAACTAACGCAAGAATTGCCGCAGACCAAGACGAACAGTCTGCTCGCGTTGCCGCAATTCAGCGAGAACAATCCGTTCGTGCCTCTGCAGACACATCGTTGCAAGCATTTATTAATGACGAAGTTAATTCAAGAATTTCAGGAGATGAGTCCTTAGCTCAAAGATTAGGTTCTTTAGAAGCGGACGAAAATACAGACGGCTCTCTATTGAAAATTTATAAAGACGCCAAGCTTTATACAGACACAAAAATAAACATTGAGATTACTTCTAGAAGAGCTGCCGATGCTTCTTTGGATGAACGGCTAGACGTTGTTCAGGGCAATGAAAACACCACCGGCTCTATAGCTAAAGCGCAATACGATGCTGAAAGATATGCGGACTCTAAAGTAAGTGACGAGGCTGGGTTGCGAGCGGAGGGTGACTCTACAATAAACGGAAGAATTACGTCGGAAATTGAAAGCGTATACAACGAGTTTCGTTCGGCAGACACTGCGCTTAATACTCGCGTTTCAGACGAAACAACTAACAGAGTAAACGGAGATAATTCCTTAGATTCTCGTCTAGACGTAGTTCAAGGCGATGAAAATACAGCGGGTTCCATTCTCAAAGTATTAAAAGATGCTAAGGCGTATACAGACCAAAAAGCTTTGGATGCCAATGCAAGCTTAATTAATGCAATTAATACAGAAGCCAGCGCACGAATGTCGGCTGATGGCTCCCTAGCGGCGTCGGACGCTTCTTTAGACGCACGTCTAGATACCGTCCAAGGCGATGAAAATACAGCAGGTTCTATTCTAAAGGCGCTAAAAGACGCTAAAAATTATACAAATAATGAAGTTGCTGTTGAAAAAACAAGAGCAATGAATGCCGAAGCTAGCTTAAACTCTAAACTTGATTTTTTTAAAGAGAATACAGACTCTGCTGCTATTGACTCGCTCAAAGAAATTGTTGACGCATTTCAGTCGGCGGACGGCAACCTTAATAACGCCATCAGTAATATTTCTGTAAACGTAACGGCTGAGCTTTATGCGGAAATTACTTCTAGAAGAGCTGCCGATACGGAAATCTATTCGGCAATTAGCGCAGAAATGCAGTCCAGAGCTTCCGCTGTACAAAGCGAAGCAAACGCACGAGCTGCGGAAGACACCAATTTAAGTAACAGAATTAATACAGAAATTAATAATCGTACAAGCGGTGACAATAGCCTAGCGACGCGAATTGTTCAAGAAGCAAACGATAGGGCAGCCGGAGATAGCTCGTTGGATGCACGCCTAGATACTGTTCAAGGCGATGAAAATACAGCGGGTTCTATTCTTGAATCACTTAAGCAAGCCAAGGCTTATACAGACCAAAAAGCTCTGGATGCAAATACAAACTTAATTAACGCAATTAATGAGGAAGTTACTTCTAGGCAAGCAGCTGTTAGCGGCGAAGCTGCTTCTAGGGTAAGCGGCGATAACTCCTTGGACGCACGTCTAGACGTAGTTCAAGGCGATGAAAATACAGCGGGTTCTATTCTTGAATCACTTAAACAAGCTAGGGCGTATACAGACCAAGAAGTTACCTATGAAAGAATAAGGGCAATAAATGCTGAGACAAGTCTTCATCATCGCTTAGACTTTTTTGAAGAAAATGTAGATAACGCTAAGTTAGATTCGCTCAAAGAAATTGTTGACGCATTTCAGTCGGCGGACGGCAACCTTAATAACGCCATCAGTAATATTTCTGTAAACGTAACGGCTGAGCTTCATCAAGAGGTATCTGCTCGCATTGCTGCGGACAATTCTTTGGATTATCGCCTAAATGTTGTTCAAGGCGACCTAAGTACCCCAGGGTCCGTCGCTAAAGCGCAATATGATGCTGAAAGATATGCAGACCATGAAGTATCTACCGAAAAAGCAAGAGCGGAGGATGCTGAACTATCTTTGGAAAACGATATTAGTGCCGAAGAAAGCGCCAGAATATCGGCAGACAGCGTACTAGACTCTAGAATTGCTTTGTTGGAGGGCGACTATCTAACCACCGGTTCTATTGCCAATATGCTTGCTCAGGCAAAGGAATATACGAACCAAGAGATTGATAAAGAAGAATCTGCTCGTATTGCCGACGTAAATGCGGAAGAAAGTGCTCGTATCGAAGCAATTAATACAGAAGTTGAGGCACGAACAGACGCGGACAATCAATTAGCTGGATTAATTGAATTTGAAAAAAATATGCGAGTTAGTGCAATTAATACAGAAATGAGCAGCAGGATATCGGCGGACAACAGCCTTACAAGCAAGCTCAATGCGGAAACACAAACACGCCAAAGCGCTGTAATTAGTCTTGAAAATGCCTTGGAAGATGAAACCACCTATCGCATAACTGGCGACGGTGAGCTACAAGGTCAAATAGACGGACTTTTGAGCAGAATGGACACGGTGGAGATATTTACTGCTGAAGGCGGTTCTACCTTTGATTTGCAAGAGCGGTCAGAAAGAATGGCTGCCGATTCTTCTTTGGAATCTGCAATCTCTGCAGAAGTTACCGCAAGACAGCAAGCAATTGCGGATTTGGTCGGCGCCGCTCCAGCTCTCTTGGATACTTTGAAAGAATTATCCGATGCTTTGGGTCAAGATGCTAACTTTGCAACAACTATTACAAATAGATTCACTGCAATAGAATCAAGCATCAGTATCGCCACTCAAGATGGGGTTACATACACAAATCAAAAACATCAAGAAGTTTTAAGCCTTATCTCTAACACTTTGTTAAAACAAGAATCTTTCGTTCTTGATGAAGAAGATGTCGATAACGGATATGTAGAATGGCCAGAAACTGGGATTATCTTGCGTTCTATTAATGCTTTTGCCGACCGTCTTTGTATTTTTGAAGGAGCGGACTACTCACTGACTGTAGCAGATGGTGTGGCTCGACTTACATTCTTAAATAGTCTAACAAGCGGCGGAGACGAGGCGGTAGAAGAGGGCGATTCGATTAGAATTACATATTGGAAAACTCCAACCACTTAAAAGTATTAAATAAATTTAATACCCCCTACTAAGTCAGTCTGCTATAGGCTGACTTTTTTTTTAACATATTGTTATTGTTGTTTTTTTTTAGTAAAATTAATACAAAATATTGCAAAATAAGAATATAGATAAACTCTGATAAAATTACCTTGCAATTTACTTACAGCCAAAAAAAGGAGAGGCAAGGAATGAGTAATAACTTACGTATTAAAAAGAAACACATTGACGCTAAGGCGATTGACGGTTCAAAAATTGAACTATTGGCAAATGAAGCCCTTAAGGCTATTTCTAGTGGCGTTGCTGTAGACCTCATCAAAATTGATGATGCCGGCAAGGTCTATGCGAAAAGCCTAGAAATTGCTTACTCATCGGACGTTTCCGCCGAAGCTTCAGCTCGTGTTTCTGCAGACGGAAGCCTAGCATCCAAGATTTCTGGCGACGTTTCTACAGAAGCTTCAGCTCGTGTTTCTGCAGATACTAGCCTAGCATCCAAGATTTCTGGCGACGTTTCTACAGAAGCTTCAGCTCGTGTTTCTGCAGACGGAAGTCTTGAGTCTAAACTTTCTGCCGATGTTTCTACAGAAGCTTCAGCTCGTGCTTCTGCAGATACTAGCCTCCAAACTCGTTTATCTAGCGAAGAAGTAGCTCGTGCTTCTGCAGATACTAGCCTAGAATCCAAGCTTTCTAGCGATATGTCAACAGAAGCTTCAGCTCGTGCTGCGGGTGACATTCTTATTGCTAGTCAAATTCAAGGATTGGTTGGCTCCGAAACCAGCTCTCGTGTTTCCGCAGACGCTAGTCTTGAAAATAGACTTTTTGGCGACGCATCCGCTGAGGCTTCAATTCGTGCTGCTGCAGATACCAGCCTCCAAACTCGTTTATCTAGCGAAGAAGTGGCTCGTGCTTCTGCAGATACCAGCCTCCAAACTCGTTTATCTAGCGAAGAAGTGGCTCGTGCTTCTGCAGATACTAGCCTTGAGACTAAACTTTCTGGTGATATGTCAACAGAAGTTTCAGCTCGTGTTTCTGGCGACGCAAGCGTCCTTGCCGCAGCTATTGCATATGTTGATGATATTGTTGGTGTTGATTCAACCTCTGTTGCAAACTTCCTTAGTTTATCTGAAGCAATGACGGACGATGACGCTGCAACTGGACTTATCAATACAATAGCTGCTGAGGCTTCAGCTCGTGCTTCTGCAGATACTAGCCTAGAATCCAAGCTTTCTGGTGATATGTCAACAGAAGTTTCAATTCGTGCTGCTGCAGATACCAGCCTCCAAACTCGTTTATCTAGCGAAGAAGTGGCTCGCGTTTCTGCAGACGGAAGTCTTGAGACTAAACTTTCTGGTGATATGTCAACAGAAGTTTCAGTTCGTGCTTCTGCAGACGGAAGCCTAGAATCCAAGCTTTCTAGCGATATGTCAACAGAAGCTTCAGCTCGTGCTGCTGCAGATACTAGCCTTGAAACTCGTCTATCAAATGAAGAAGTAGCTCGTGCTTCTGCAGACGGAAGCCTAGAATCCAAGCTTTCTGGTGATATGTCAACAGAAGTTTCAGTTCGTGCTTCTGCAGATACTAGCCTTGAAACTCGTCTATCAAATGAAGAAGTAGCTCGTGCTTCTGCAGATACTAGCCTAGAATCCAAGCTTTCTAGCGATATGTCAACAGAAGTTTCAGTTCGTGCTGCTGCAGATAACAGCTTATCTTCACGCATTGATGCTCTTACCGGCGGCGGTAGTGGTTCTCTCGGCCAGGTTTCAAATGACCTTAGTACAGAAGCTTCAGTGCGCGCTTCCGCCGACGCTGTTCTTTCTACCGATATCGCTTCTGAAATCTCCGCAAGAAGCTCAGCTGTTACAGCAGAAATTTCAGCTCGTGTTTCTGGCGACGCAAGTGTTCTTGCTGCTGCTAAGGCATATGTTGATGATATTGTTGGTGTTGATTCAACCTCTGTTGCAAACTTCCTTAACCTTGCAAATGTTATGGAAGACAATGACAATGCTACTGGACTTGTTGATGCAATGGCTGACATTGCGAACGGTCACCGTAAAGAAAGCATCCCTCTTGTTGACGCTACCCATAAGGTTGCCGGAGTTTGGAAGATTGCATTGCAAGAAAAAGTTAAGGCAAACTCACTTATGCTTTCCGTTGGTCGCCTAATGGTACACCAAGGGATTGACTACACATTGAGTGATGCTACGGGCGTAACAGTAATTACATTTATTGGCGAGTTGGCCGTTGGCGGAAGCGAAGAGCTTGTAGCTGGCGATGTTGTTCACGCTAAATACATGAAATAATTAATGTTATAAAACAATATAAAAGGGGGGAAGGGAATATTCCCTTTCCCTTTTTTTAAAAACAAAAACAGGAGATAGAAAATGTTGAATAGAATTTTATTCCCCAGTGACCCAACTAACCTAACACAATTTGTACATGCTATTGCAGAAACTTCGGATAGTTTTTATGTCGGTGGATCTTTTCAGTATGTAATTGATAAGCAAAAATTAGCTCAGTATGGCGCAATATTTTCAGCGGAAACTTCTAATCTTATTGGAAATTTAGAATTTAATTCAAATGTGTATTGTTGTGTACAATATGGCGATGCTATTTATATGGGAGGCGCATTTACCAGAGTAGGCGGTCGTAATCGGTCAAAAATAGTAAAAATATCAAAATCTACAGGAAAGGTTGATGATACGTTTAATACTGCCAGTGGATTCAATTACGATGTTTTAACTCTTGCGGTTGATAGTACAGGAAATATTTATGCGGGGGGTATGTTCGATAGATATAAAGGAAGCACGGTAAATTGCATTGCTAAATTGAATGGTAGTACAGGAGCACTTGATACAAATTTTACCGGTGGATTTGATAATTTTGTAAATACACTCGTGCTAGATGCCTCAGGAAATGTTTATGCTGCAGGAAAATTTGGCACACACATATCGTCCACCAACGTATCGACCGCACGTCAAAAAATTGCTAAATTGAATGGTAGTACAGGAGCACTTGATACAACATTTAATACGGCTAGTGGATTTAACAACACAGATGTCTATGCAATTTGTGTTGATAATTCGGGCAATCTTTATGCGGCGGGTAATTTTACTAGCTACAAAGGAAGTGACCGTCAACGAATTGCTAAATTGAATGGTAGTACAGGAGCACTTGATACAACATTTCTTCCTGGTGTTGGATTTGATTCAGTAGTTCGCACACTTGCTATTGATAGCGCAGGAAATGTTTATGCAGCTGGAGATTTTACTGGTTATAAGGGAATTAACGCTGGGTACATCGCTAAATTAAATGGCGCTAATGCCAACCATATAACCACTTTTAATGCGCATTTTGGATCTTCAGTTTCTACCATTACTTTAGATGGTTTGGGTAATCTTTATGCCGGAGGGGGTTTTAATACATATAAAACTACAAACACACGCTCAAGAATTGCTAAAATAAAATGCGCTGACGGAGCTGTTGACACTACATTTGATTCAACGAATGCACTGCAAAGCACGGTTCGTGCAATTTGTGTTGATAATTCAGATTCAACAAATCTTTATGTGGGCGGTGATTTTACTACTTATAAAAATAGCAATGGAAGAATTACTTGTCAAAACATAGTAAAAATATTAAAATCTACAGGGGAAGTTGATACAGCATTTGATACGGCTAGTGGATTTGATTCAGTAGTTCGCAAACTTGCTATTGATAGCGCAGGAAATGTTTATGCAGGTGGAGATTTTAATAGCTACAAAGGAACTAACCGTCAAAAAATTGCTAAATTGAATGGTAGTACAGGAGCACTTGATACAGCATTTGATACGGCTAGTGGATTTGATTCAGTAGTTCGCACACTTGCTATTGATAGCGCAGGCGACGTCTATGTGGGGGGTGATTTTACCACTTATAAAACAACAAACACACGTCAACGAATTGCTAAATTGAATGGTAGTACAGGAGCACTTGATACAACATTTAATACGGCCAGTGGATTTACTGATTCAGTTTACGCAATTGTTCTGAATAGTGCAGGCGACGTCTATGCGAGCGGCACTTTTATAACGTATAAAGGAACTTCACGTCAACGAATTGCTAAATTGAATGGCAGCACAGGAGCAGTTGATACAACATTTAATTCATCCAATGGCTTTAACTCTTACGTGGTTGCACTTGCTATTGATAGTGCAGGAGATATTTATGCAGGTGGAGATTTTACTAGCTATGGAACGGTGAGTAGTGGAACAACTACACGTCAACGTCTTGCTAAATTGAATGGCAGCACAGGAGTGGCTACCACATTTAATAACTCAACCTCCGGAATTAATAATACGGTATGGTCAGTCGCAGTTGATAGCGCAGATAATATTTACGCAGGTGGTATATTTTCTACATACACTGGAACTTCACGTAATCGTCTTGTGAAAATGAACTCACTAGGAAATATAGATACAACATTTAATACATTGGCAGGATTTAGCAACGGAATTGTGTATGTTCTTGGTTTAGATAGCTCGCAAAATCTCTATGCAGCCGGAAGTTTTAATGAATATAAATATTCCACCTCGCACAGCGGTGCGGTTACATTAAAAACAACGGATTCTGAAATCGTAACTTATGGTGCTATAAGTAACTCTGCTCCAACTAACATTGAGCTTTCGTCTTCCAGTGTTGCAGAAAATACTCAGGGCACTGTTATTATTGGTAACTTTTCTTCTACTGATCCACAAAACAACGTGTCTTCATATGCATTGGTTGCCGGAGCAGGAGACACTCACAACTCGTTATTTGAAATTATTAATGATAGCAATGTATGGAAACTTCGTACAAACGCTTCGTTTGATTACGAAAATATGCCAACCGGTGCGGTCGGAAAAACTCTTTCTATCCGCGTTCAGGCGACCGACGCAGGTGGTTTGGCTTATTCAAAAGCATTTACAATTAACGTCACCAACGTCAACGAAGCTCCATCTGGCATCACTCTTTCTGCAAACTCGATTACAGAAGGAAATGCGGTTGGTGCTGTAATTGGCACACTTTCTGCTATTGACCCTGATACCGGTGATACGCCAACACTTAGTGTTCAGGCCGGAGCTGACAAGTTTGAAATTGTTGGCAACCAACTCAGAGCAAAAATTGCATTTGACTATGAGACAGCAACGTCTCACTCAGTTACAATTAGAGCAACTGATGCTGGCGGCCTTACTCGTGACGAAGTTTTCACTATTAATATTATTAATGAGGCTACCGACGATCCCGTTGACGCAGCGGCTGCTGTAAGTGGTACTGGCAATAAGGTTTATATTCGTTCTGCTAAAAACCCTAAGGCCGTTCCGCACCGTTTTAATAATGCACCTATTGTTGAAGGTTCTGTAGTTGTTTATCCTAATAACAGCCAGCAGAAATATTACAAGCTTGCCGGTGGAGAATTAGAACTTTATCAAATCCCAATTACAGTTCCCACTGAGTGGGGCTGGGATGAGGCATCTGAAGCTGCTTGGGCTGTATTGCAAAGCTTTAATTAATATAGGTATTAATTAATTTAACAAGGCCCACCCAAAAGGGTGGGTTTTGTTTTTTAATAGTAAAATGTTGTTATAATTTGGCGTAAAGAGAGGAAACTATGAGCGGAAATACAACCACACCAGTAGCAATGTCTGGCTATATCACTCCTGCTTATACGTTCACCCCTGGGCCGTCGGGCGTAGGCACAATAAACCTCTCTGGAATCAGCAGCTTTAACATCAAACGCCTCGTTGCTATTATTAACCAAACAGCCGGCGAAATCATCTATTCGTCTGCAAACTCTTCATATAATTACACAAATGTGGTCGGAACAACGATTACTCTTAAAGCGGATACAACTGGTCAAAATTCCACAGATATTTTGCAAGTCGTCTATGATACCGGATACGTCGTTTTAGACCCTACATTTCCTATTAACATCGACAGCGTTTATGTTTCAAATGAGGTGGAGGTTAAAAACGATGTAGGGAGTCCTATTCCTGTGTCTGGTCCACTAACAGACGCTCAGCTTCGTGCAACTCCCGTTCCAGTATCTATCTCGTCTTCAATTGAACTAGAAGTCAAAAATGATGCCGGCAACCCATTGCCTATTTCTGGCACGGTAAGTGCTAATCAAGCAGGCACTTGGAACATTAACGATGTTTCAGGAACAATTAGCCTACCCACCGGAGCAGCAACGGCTGCAAAACAAGATACTCAATCGACTCAACTAACTCAAATTGAATCAGCAATTGATGCTTTATCATTGAACGTTGTGTCTCCTCAAGATATTCTAGGGGTTGGTATTTCTGGAGCAAGATATAATCAAGTTGAAATCAACTTTGAAGTGGCTCCAGGTGCCGGTTTAATAACAGAAACATTTACAGGCGGCGGGTTTGTCACTATTACAAGCGGCCATTCTATTTATGCAACTGGAGCGGCAGCCACAGCTTCTACAAAGGTGGTGACCACTCAAAAAGTTATCTATCGCCCTGCTCATGAAATTTACAGCTACTTTACGGCTGCGTTTACTACAGGTGTCGCAAACACATTTCAGCGTATCGGTATTTTTGACGACAATAATGGTTTTTATATTGGATATGAAAATAATTTATTTGGTATTACCAAAAGAACCTCCGGAGTTAATACATTTGTTGCCAGAAGCTTATGGAATGGCGATGCTTTAAACGGCGGCTCAACTTCAAACTTTACTCGCAACGGTATCCCAGAGGCGATTAATCTAAATTACAGCAATCTTTTTAGAATTAGATTTGCTTGGCTTGGCTCAGCTTCGGTTATTTTTGAAGTATTTAGTCCAGACGGGTTATGGGTTCCATTTCATACACTAAAAGTACCAAACAGTCAATATGACCCATCAATTGCGAATCCAGATCTGCCATTAAGTTTGCATGTTTCTAAAAATGCAGCAAACGGAACAAACATTACTATTGCTACGGCTTGTTGGGCAGGCGGAACAACTTCCGACTATGTTAAGATTAGTGATACATTAACCACCAATACTTTGGCCTCTTTAACTCGTTCTGTTATTACGGGCCAAACAACTGCAGGCGGCGGCGGATTTGTTAATGTTAAAGTAAACCCCTCTGGCGCATTAAATGTTGCCGCAACCCAAGATGGCACTTGGAATATTAATAATATTACAGGCACCATTAGCTTGCCCACAAATGCAGCTACATTAACTGCTCAAAATACTGGGAACGCAAGCTTAAGCAGCATTGATACTAAGACTCCCCCGCTGGGACAAGCAGCAATGGCCGCTTCCGTACCAGTTGTTCTTGCTTCCAATCAGTCAAATGTTCCCGTTGCTGTTCAGGATACATGGAAATCTACCTATACGGCGGGCGCCACAAACTATGTTCCTTACACCAATGCTACTGATATTTTGACAATTAGCGGTAGTGCAACCAAAACTATTAGAATCTACAAAATTCATATTTCTGCAATAGCAACATCGAACATTAATATTCATTACGATTTGTTTTTAATTAAACGCTCTACTGCAAACACAGGCGGAACGCCCACATTAGTTACTCCAGTTGCTCACGATTCCTTAAATCCAGCGCCAACTGCTACGGTAACTAGTTATGCGAGTTTACCCACACTGGGGACAACTGTTGGTACAATTAATCAAAATGATTTATTTGCCAGTACAAACGTCAAGGGTGGCGATACCCCCGTCCAGCCAAACAATGTTTTACAAATTAATTTTGGAACACATCCTAATCTTCAGCCACTCACACTAAGGGGGGCGAACGAGGTTTTAGCCATTAACTTAAATGGCATTACCGTTGCTGCCAACTTAGAGATTGATATTGAGTGGACAGAAGAATAATTTCCTAATTGCCAAACACTTCAAAACGCAGTAAAATGCTAGATGTTTGGCGTCTTTAGGAGTTGGCATGAAGTCTCTAAAGCTACTTAAAAGTGAATACGAAAAGTTATCTAAAGAAAAGCCATTTGTTCAATTAAATCCAGAACATGGCAAGAAAATAGCCGACGCGTATCACAACATGAAGCACGACCCAAGTCACCCAGAAGTTAAGGCTTCTTATGACGCTCTTATTAATGAGACTAAACAGCAGTACAAAGATTTGTTAGCGTCTGGATTGAAAATTTCTAAGATACAGCCTGAAATGGATAATCCATATCCGACTTCTAAACACCTACATGCAGACATGACAAACAATAATCACATGTGGTACTATCCAACATCGTTGGGGTTTGGTTCAGAGGATTCTATTCCTCACGACCACCCAATGTTGCAGGAAACGGAATTTAAAGACCCAGAAGGTAAGCCAATGCTAGCTAACGACGTTTTCCGGGTAGTACATGACAGCGTCCATAATAAATTAAAAAATGGATTTGGGCCGAAGGGCGAACACGAATCATTCTTGGAACACAAAAAGACCTACAGCCCCTTGGCTCAAAAAGCATTGGCTACAGAGACGATGGGTCAAAATAATTATGTTAATTTTTCAAGTCAAATTGGCCACTTAAACAGAGCTAAACCGGGTTCGGCTTATGCGCCGCAAAAGGCAGGATTGATGCCAGACGAAATCATCAATAAGGATTGGCATTCATGAATTTAAGACACTTTCATCGTAGCAACACCGAAGAATACCAACGCGAGTTGCAGGGACTAAACAACTCCGCGCAGCTTCCTTTGCTTCCAAGAAGCCAAATGACTTACCCGCCTGAAGCTAAGGGTCGAGCAACTCATTATCCTATTATCCATGCGCAGCCATTAATGAAGTCAGAGCCTCTATTAAAGGCCAACTTCAAGCAACTTAAACAAATGTTCCCCAATACCAATGAACATGACCATGTGTTGAAATGGGCCTCAGATATTAAGAATAACGATTTACAGTCGTTTTATTTAAGACATTATAGAAACAATCCATCTGTTCATACCGATGCCATGAAAGAAAAAATTGGCCACATTAACAGCATGATAGACATTTCTGATGAAATGAAAAAAGTTAAATTATCTAAAGAAGATACTTTAGAGTCTGGACTTCAAAAATACGAAGACGCCGAAAAGAAATGGCAAACTGGAAATGGTTCTCGATTTGTCACTCCTTCTGCAATAACCAAGCCAGTAATTGATTTTGGAGATGGATGGGGTTGGTTTGATTTGGGAGTTCCTTCTGATAAAAATGAGGGGAACGCTTTAGGTCATTGCGGAAATGCGGGCAACCCTCATGGTGATGATAGTATTTTGTCTTTAAGAAAAGTTCATAATATTGGTGGAAAAATTTATCATGAACCTGCTCTAACCTTCATTAACAATCAAGGTTGGATTGGCGAGATGAAGGGCAGAAACAATTCTAAACCCAGTGAAAAATATCATAGTAGAATTGCTGAACTATTAAAACATAAAGATATCAAAGGTTTAGTTGGTGCTGGCTATATGCCAGAAAATAATTTTCATTTTGATGACTTATCTCCTGAGCATAAAAACCAAGTCAAAATGACAAATCCTGAGTTTGTTGATTTAAGAAGCAATGAATGGGATATTGACCACAAAACAAAGACCGCTGTAAGTGCGCCTAAGATTGAAAAATACAAAAACACTATCAGTGATATTTTTAAAACTCATAATTTAAAGACAGATTTAGATTCTGGCAAAATCACAATGGATGATATTGAGCCTGAAGATTTGCGATTAGTTGCAAACCATCCTCATTTTGAAAGAAAAGATTTTGATAGACTTATTCAATTTACTCCTCGTTTTTCTACTATGCATGGACGAGTAAACGCATATGGAGCCATTAAAAACTCTCGCTATCTGACTTCAGATGATTTACACAAAATATTAGATAACGATATGGAAGGAATTGTCT
>Ga0129333_10000461_pt1 | contig 33381 bp, 34 predicted proteins | sample CPB6_08_DNA_FD_94474 | JGI IMG/M metagenome (GOLD analysis project Ga0129333, IMG submission 94474) | Freshwater to marine salinity gradient microbial communities from Chesapeake Bay, USA - CPBay_Sum_0.6_0.8_DNA | ecosystem: Environmental > Aquatic > Marine > Coastal | place: USA: Chesapeake... | reverse complement strand
TTGGTTTTCTCCAATAACCACTCAAATCAAATTCTTGAATATTTACATTTTGATTTGGATCTAATGATGGTAAACCAAAAATACCGTTATTCATAATGAAGCACTCTCAACTAAAATATTAAATGTTTCTGCATTATGTGTAGATGCATATAAGTTGGTAGTTGCGCTACTAACTGTACCCTGTAAAACCAATCCAATCAATTCTGTGACCTCTGTTCTGAATGGAGGTGTTGTACCAGTTGCAACTGTGATTGCTGGAACTGATCGTTCAACTATCATAAAATCATTTGTTCCACTGTTTGTTGAGATGAAAAAACGAACAGCTCCGGCAGTAGTATTACCTGTTGCACATATTGTAACTCTTGTAATTCTCCTACCTACGCCTGTTGCTCGTACTGCAGAAGGTCCAGCACAAACTTCTGTAATAGTTCCAGTTCCATCTCTATTTGTATTTGCTGTGCTTATTTGTGTAATTGTTATTTCTGGTGTTGTTGCATATTGTGGTTGTGTTGCCATATTATATTACTCCTGCGTTATAAATTGCTAGTGTTGCTCCTGCATTATCTTCCCAAGATACTGTACCATTTGAATCGGTACAAGTCAATATCTTACCTGATGCTGGTGTAGTTGTGTTTATCTTCAGTATGTTTGCCATTATATTTATGCTGTTGCCATTTGATGCATTGTCTTCAAATGTAATATATGAATTACTGGAATAATCAAAGCCTATTTTAATAGTTGCATAAAACATATTATCTGAGGATGTTAACCATGTTAGATTTATTCCACCGTCATATTGACTATAAAAAGAATATGCCGAAACGGGAATAGTGCTATCTCCAGCAGGACCAACTTCAATTAAAGTAGATGTTGTTCCATTATTTAAAGAAACATATGGTGCAGAATATGAATGAATTGCACCAGAATAATCAGAACCTATACCAATAAAAGCAGTGCTACCGTAAGTTGATTCGGTTGCTTCAAATCCAGTAGCAACACCGACTGTTGATGTAATATTAATTTTTCTAGTATTAGATGCTGCACCAGATTCAGTAACACCAAATACGCTTCCTGTTGCTAGAACATTAGCGGATGAGGCGTATACTAATCCTTTAGATGTGAAAGAGGTCAAGTTAGTACCACCGTTAGCGGTTCCTAATGTTCCAGTTACACCAGTAGTCAATGGCAATCCTGTACAGCTTGTAAGTGTACCTGACTGTGGTGTACCTAAAATTGGAGTTGTAAATGTTGGTGAGGATAAAGTTGCAGAAGTTGCTCTTACAACGCTTCCCGTTCCTGTGTTTGCTGTCCAAACTGGATTTGTGCCGTCTGATGTAAGAACATAATTATTAGCACCAATTGTTAATTTTGATAATGCACTTGATGACGATGCATATAATAAATCACCAGCAGCATATGTTGTTTGTCCTGTACCACCTTTAGTTGCACCAATAGCGGTTGCATTCCATGTACCAGTTGCAATAGTTCCTAATGTTGTAATACTTGTTTGACCAACATATGTGTTCTTGATGCTAAAAACACTACCCGATAATGTTAGTGTAGTTTCGTCTGCGGTGAATGTTCCAGCACCTGAGAATTGTTGGAAAGCGATTGGGTCAGTATCAAGAGTTGTTACTTTATTTGTCTGAACCCAACCAGTATTATCATAAGTCGTTCCGTCTGTTACGAATACGAAATCGCCACCTAACCAATCCGATGCAGCGTCACCATCAGATGATCTTCTCAGTTCTCTTGCAGCGTAGACATAATATACACCATTATATGCGGCACCAAGACCACCAACGCTTGCTTCATTCTTTACTAATATCTTGTCTGCTGAAGCTTCTGTATTATTTGCAGTTAATGTAGTACCATCGTTGAAAGACGCACCATTTGCTGCGTTTCCACCTGTCCATGTGATTGCCCCACCTGCATAGGAAACTGTTGCACCAGTGAGTGTGGCTAAAGTTGTGGTTGTTGCAGTCTTTACCGTTGAGTGAACATGGAGTCCTTGAGCAACAGAATCTACATATCCCTTAGTTGCTGCATCTGTTGAAGATGATGGTGTTGTAAGGTTTATAATTTTCTTGGACGAAACATCTACACTTCCTGTACCATTTGGCACTAATGTAACATTTGTATTAGTACCACCGGCTGTAAATGTAAGTGCTCCAGTACCAGTTATACTTCCAGTAGCTGTTCCAGTTCCACCATAAGCAACGCCTATTGTTTGACCGTTCCATGTTGCATTTGAAGGAATTGTGTTTGGAACATCGTTAGTACGACCAGGACCAGTAACAACGATTTCTCCATTATTTGAATTTACTCTACCAACTTTACCAATGTTTTGAATTAAGTTTGATCCCGTTGGTTTTGTTACAGTTAATCCACCACCCGGAGCAACATATACAGTATTGCCAACTGCATAGGTGCTTGTGTCTACCTGTGTAACTGTACCCATGATAGTAACATATCCTGTGGCATTTGCTATTAATTCTTGAGTTGTTAAACCAACTGCAGGCATCTTGCCAGAATTTGATGCATCTGCTGCTGCAACTTCCAAAACAGATGTTGCTCCAACAGTTCCTGTGATGTATACAGGATATCCGTTTGGAATTGTTACACCACTTGTATTTTTTACTTCAACTTGTTGTTCACCAACATGATGTCCAAAGAATCTATTTGCAGTGATATCTCCAGTGAACAATGCTGCATCTCCGTTTACTGTTCCAGTGAATGTAGGAGAAGCAGAGAATACTAAACTACCAGTTCCAGTTTCATCTGTAACTGCTGCTGCCAGATTTGCACTTGAAGGCGTTGCTAAGAAGGTTGCAACACCTGTTCCCAATCCAGACACACCAGTTGATATTGGTAGTCCGGTGCAATTAGTTAATGTACCAGATTGTGGAGTACCAAGAATTGGAGTAACAAGTGTTGGAGATGTAGCAAATACTAAAGAACCAGAACCTGTTTCATCTGTAACTGCTGTTGCTAAATTTGAACTTGAAGGTGTTGCTAGGAATGTTGCTATACCAGAAGCAAGTCCAGACACACCAGTTGATATTGGTAAACTTGTGCAGTTGCTCAAATTGCCAGATTGAGGAGTGCCTAAAATTGGAGTTGTAAATGTTGGAGATGTTAATGTTTTATTTGTTAGTGTTTGCGTACCTGTAAGGGTAACAACAGATGAATCAATTGAAAGATTGATTGCATTGTTTGTATCTGGATAAGATACTATAATTCCTGTATGTGTTCCAGAGGTGAGCAGGGAGGCCGCAGTATCCTGAACCCCTTCTGACGTTGTATTGTTACCGTCTACAATCAAAACAGGATTTTCTGAACTATTACCAATATAAACTTTTTTATCTGTAATATTGATAGCAACTTCACCGTATTCAAGCGATGCTGGTGTTGCTGCTGCTGTTTCTGATCTTTTAAGTTTAATTATGCTCATGATGTACAGTATTTATGTCAGAAAGTTCCACCGTCTACATCTTCTAAAATAGTATCTTTAATATCACCAATAATTTGATTTGTGTCGGTACTGGTTTCTATGTTACCTGTAACTAAGATATCCGAATTTAATACCAATTTTCCGTTTTCTGCAACATATATTGGCAAATCTGTTCCTGGGGTGGCAGCACCATCTAAACCATCTAAATTTCCCAAATCAGTTTGAACTAATTTTGATTTTCCGGGTGGTCCAATAATAGTTGTAAATAAAACAGTGCTACCCTCATCATTTTTTACTGCTTGTATATTAAAAACTTCACCCCCATCTACACCGCTTGCTCCTGCTGGTCCGGTGGGAATTTGAACTGCTTCGACCACTCTGCCTAGTCTGCCGTATTTAAAAGATGGTTGTTGTCTTCCGAATGATGCCATTTTAATTTGTTAAAACTATGGTTTGCTGTTGTTTATTTTTTTTAATTTTTATTTTATTTTTAACATTTCTAACAACCAACACAGTATGTGGTAAATAATATTTTATTACTAATTTATTTTGCATTTTAGAAGCCCTCTAATTCGAATTTACCTCTTAAAATAACTTCTGTTGTTGTTCCTATCATTTTTAAACTGTAAAAATATGTTCCTGGAGTTAATGCCGTTAGCGTGTCTTTACTAATACTGATAGTTAATTCCCCGGTTGCAGCCGTTACACTTATTTCCCCATAAATATTATCTGAGTTTGGGTATTCTAATTCACCCTCTGTTGTCGCAGAAACGTCACTATAAATTCCAAATAGATCACTCTGTATAGATAAGTAAGATCTTTTAACTGAAAAAATAAATTTTTTTCCTGTTAAATTTATGGCAACATCATTATAATCAGTATATTGAATGTTTAATTCAAAATCAGAATTACATGGAGTTATTATGTCAAAAATTCCTGCTGGCATTAAAATTTCTTTCCTATATGATACTTGGGTACTAGTTGCCAATCTGCCTTTTCTTTGTGTGGTAAAATTTTAATTTGATTTAATGGTGTAATAATTGCATTAACTTTTTCTTTATCGGTTACTTGCAGCAATCCCCATTCCTCTAATAATTTTGCTATAGTGTTTCTTCTGCCAATATCAGTTTCACTTATGTCTGATTCTAGCCCATCTAATAAAAATAACTCTTTAAAATGAACTATATAATATTTGCCCTTTTTGTGTAATATATGACACGATTGATATAATTTTTTATCTTTTTTGGAAGATACCCCGATTCGCGTCAAAGTTTCTTTAATTTTTAAAAAATCATCCTCTTTTTGTAAAGAAACTTCTAATAAAGAATCAACCAATGAATTACTATTTTCCATGATATTTTTCCATATAAATGTATAAATAAAATCTTACATTTATATTTATAAAAATATCAGTCTAGCCCACCTTCTGATACTGATTGAGCAATAGCGGTTAGTTGATCTTTATTTAGTAGTTTTAGGTACTCCTTGGCCCTAATGTTCGATATACCATAATATTTTTTAATATTATCAATATCTTCATTTTTATCCTTTTTAAACCATTTAGAAAATCGTTTTCTTTTTCTTATTGAGTTTAAATAATAAAAATATTGGTATTTTTTAGGAATATGAGAACACCTATTTATTTCATTTGAATGCATTATGGTATCAGAAAAATATGATAAAGACTTATTTACTAAGAATGGAACGTATTCTTTATCAGTACTTTCACCGTCTAACAGATTTTTTTTACTATAATTTATAGAATCAATAAAAGAAAAAAGATTGCTCATTTGAACTCACAATCAACCATAAGCTGAATCAAACATGCAGTCATGTTTATTTCTTGATCCGCAACAAATGCAGCCTTATACTGATAATCTGCAATAATTAAGATTGCTTGTGGTATGCTGCTAGACACTAATCTGGTTTGAATATTTTCATATAATTTATGAAATAATAAAGTGTGATCATTATCTATATTATCAAAGACCCATTTTCTAATTTCTATAAAATTTTTGGTCTTCATACTACTAAACAACGAATCAATACTTACTTCACCAAGTTCAGATAATATCCCTGCATCTATAACTTTAGATACAGAGTAGCGTTGAATTTCATTTATAGTTCTTCTGAAGTCTGAACCATATTTTACTATAAGTTTGACCAATACTTTATCATCATATTTTACATTCTCATTTTCTAAAATAAATTTTAATCTTGTTAAAAACTTTCCACTTATTTTATTTTTATCTGTTTTTGATAAAGTAAAGTCTATATTTGTACATCTTGATTTTAGTGGATCAATAATTTTATTTTTATAATTACAAGTTAAAATAAATCTACACGTATTTGCAAATTCTTCAATAAATCCACGAAGAGCAGGTTGCATGCTTTGTGGATTTGAATAATCAAACTCATCTAATATAACTGCTTTTTTATTGGACGTTAGAGAGACATTACTAGCAAATTCTCTGATTTTTGTTCTAAGAGTGTCAATGTTACCGTCTTCTGAACAATTAATTATGATCCAATCCATATCTAGTTCTTCGCACAGAGCTTTTGCTACTGTTGTTTTTCCACAACCAGGACCACCAGATAATAGCAAGTTTTGTAATTCACCAGAGTTAACAATTTGAGTAAACGTATTACCCAAATCATCTGGTAATATACAATCTTCTATTCTCTGTGGTCGATATTTTTCAACCCAAAGAAAGGATTCTTTTATCTTCATTATTAATCCTTAATTGCTTTTTTAACAATATAATAAGTTAGATCGGTATCTCTGTTTGTCCATTTTGTAGAAACATCATCTCCAACTTCAACAGTATAATTTCCAGGATATAGATTTAATAGATCAATATTTAGAAAAATTTCAGCATCCCCTAAAACATCTGCATCAGAGAAATGAATAGAATATTCATTTGGTGAAACATTTTCTTGATCAAGAACAATCACGTCTACTCCGCCTTGGTCAGATTTTTGAATCTTTATTGTTTTTAATTCTAACAAACTAGCCGCCCTCTTAAGACTTTCAATTTGTTTTGAAGTAATATCAAACTTAAAAAGGTTTTTACCACATTTTGGAGTCTTACCATAATTTTTAACAATTTTCTCTACATTCTTTGGATCACAAAAATAATATTTTGTGCTAGAATTATTTTGATCATAGATAGTTACATACTTTGAATCAAACTCTAATTCTGCCCCATCAAATAATGATAGAACACCTAAAAACTTACTAAGATCATATATTGCAAAATTTGATTCAAATGTCTCATCAATAGTTGCTTGAGTAATAATAGAATATCCAGAAGATAAGGTATATAACTTATTACCTGCTTCAACATAAAGACCAGTATTGATTGATGCAAAGTTCTTTAGGATATCTATAGTCTTCTTACTTATTTTCATTGTCGTTGCTGTTTTGCTCATTTTGTGCTCCATTATCTAAATTTGAATTTTGTTTAATAAAATCCACACCATGTATATCTTCTATAGCCAATTTTCTAAAATTTTGTGCCGACTTTTCATCTCTATCCTGTGCTTCGTAATTAGAAAATCCAGGCATACTCATAGGACAATATACTTTAGGAAAATCTAGTTTACTGTATTTATCCGTTCCATCTTCATTTTTTAAATTAATAAGTTGTGTTGATTCTTTATCTCCACAACCACAAATCCCACAGTAAAACGAATTTTTAAAGTTTGTACTATTTTTTCTAAATGGGCATGGTTGTAACATTTCATCACCATGACAACTTAGTATTCTTAGAGATTTTGTAACACTTTCTGCTTTTTTATTTGTTAATCCTCTAGAAATATAAGACTTAGCAAAACTTTTTGCTTTGTCTAACAAACTTGTTTCGGGGGGATTAACAAATTGTCCAGAATCTATGGGTTTTACCTCTGTAATTTGTATCTTATCATTTAGTTCCATTAACTCTTTTAATTTTTGTAATGGAAGATCCTTTAGACGATCTATATACTGATTTTTTTCGTTTTCCATAATGTTATCCAATATCAGATTGTAATTCGGGAAATGCCTCTAAAATTAATTCTTTACTTATACTGTAAGTATCATCTAATTTTTTAGTAAAAACATTCTCCAATAAAGCCGCTTCCGAAAAATGTAACACTTCTAAAATATTTTTTAATTTTTTATTTCTAAAATTTTCATCAGAGATTAATAATTTTGTATTAAAAAAATATGGTAGTCTTGACATTTCCTTTTGTAGGGTCGAATACGAATAGCCATAAGGAGAATCGTCTGGGGAATATTCAGGAACACCCGTTCTATAGGGAGATTCGATACTGCCATATGCATATTTAAAAAGTTGAAGTAGAGTTTCCGACCTATTTTCTCTAAGAAGTTCTAACTTTTCTTCCTTTGTTTTTGCTTGTCTGACTTCATTTAAGATTTCAGATTGTAATCTAGTTATATATTTCATATTAAAAACTCTCCACGCTTTCTAGAAGAAGTTTCATCTTCTTGGATACAAGATAATCAAAGATATTTTTTCTATCTGCTGGAGTTGTTTTTTCAAACTCCATAAGAATATTTTTTTCATACTCCTCTGGTATATAGGAGAGATCAATCAAAGATCTGTTTCTTTTTAAATTATCTTGATCGATTAAAGAATTATTTTGTGAAAATTCAACAATTCTTTTTGCGGTCATTGGCCTTTGACGCTCTTTTTTATTCAAGAAAGAATCTGTACTAGTAAGTACATTTGGAATATTGTCTGAAGAATCCCCTCTAAGAACGTGTGAAAACAACACTTCATCCAAATTTCCAACAGATTTAATTATACTATCAGTCTTTGGACTAAAAATTGAAACATTTTTAAATTTCATAAGTTGTATCATATCTTTATCTGAAGATACAACCAGCATTTTTTCTGTATCAGAATAATGCTTACAAAGAACATACATAACGTCATCTGCTTCACAATGATTTACGCGAATAGACTTATATGGAAAGTTCTCACGAATTTCATTTCTAACTCGGTCAAAAACTTCATATAAGTGTTTCCAGTCTACATTTTGATTTTTTTCTTTTTGTTCTTTTCTCTGTTGTTTATATCCCGGATAGATCTTCTTTCTCCAATAGTTATCAGCATCATTACAAATGACAATATCACCAAACCTAGAACGATACCTATCGTTGATTCTTGCGTATTGGGATAGAAGTGTGTGCCGAACAAGATTATCATTTACTTCTCCCGTATCATGACCATGTGAAAAGTATGAAGAAAAAAACAACTGGGAATTATCAATTAGAATCATAATTTAATTGCCTGCAGTAACAGTACATCATTATTTATTCTGTTTTTTACAGGCTTCTCCTTGGTTTTCATAGACTTGTAAACAGATAATACATCTTTATTTTGCTTTGTCAAGTCAAAAATATAACTTTCCTTCCTAGCAGTTTTGCAGGAAGATTCGCTTTCATCAAACCCAATAATACTTGAGCCTTTGATACTTAAACCGGATTTTGAATTAAAAAGACATACTTTCTTAGTTTTTGTATTATACGTTATTAAAATATTAGCAGAAATAATTTTACGGGGATCAATTGATTTAATCTTAGTGTTAGTATCTTCCACCAGATACTTTAACTTTGATACAAGTTTCTCTGGAGATACCTTTTTCTTTTTTCTTGGTTTTCTTTTATTTTCTGAAATAACACCACAGGCGTTTATAATGTCTGTGTTGAATTCCATATATTTCCGCGTCTTTGCCCTACCCAAGAAGGAATATCCCTCCATGAGTTCCTTATCGCCGTTTAAAGCCCTCTCCAATTCGTCTTTGCGGGGGGTAAAGATATCAATAATTGCTTTTGTATGAACTGCCTTGACTCCAATTTGTTGAAGCCAAGAAAGAGCATCAAATTTATAATTATCATTCTGTTGAATGTTTTCAATAAACTTATCAACTCTTTGTTCTACCAATTCGATTAAATCAACAGTTTTGTCTTTAATTCTCTGTTGAATATCCACCTTAATTTCTGGTTCAGCTGATATCTTTACATCTTTTTCTGATAAAAGTCTAGAAATGCCATCTTTAACTTTTTTTACAACTGCATCTGGTAGAGGACAACCAAGATTGGCCATTCTACAATAATTGCCAATTTCTCTAAAAATAAAATTGTCACTATTCTTGGATGAAAGTTTAGTATGTGTATTTTTGTTTTTCTTTACATATTCCAAAGTGGCTTTTCTGTAATCCTTCATGTCCCAGTGGTAATTACACCAGTTAGTATGACGGATAATATACCCAGAAAGATAATCATCTGTTATAGCAATATTGATGTTCCATAGTGGCTCATCACCCATAACAATAGAATCAACGCTGTCACCTTTTTGAATTCGTTTTGCCATACAGACAGTATATATGAAGGTTTATGCTATGTCAAGCCTGCTGAAGTTATTTTTCTTAATAAACGACAGATGACCTTTAAATTTATCTTGTAGGATATCTTTTGACTTGTGGGAAATAACAAAGATGTTGGTATCTTTCTTAAAAGTTTTTAGAATTGATAAGAATGCATCAGTTGCAGTATCATCAAGGCTTCCATCCATAATCTCATCAAATATTAATAAATTACAATTTAAAGAGTTCTTTATCTTAGCAATTTCTCTCCATGCAAAAAGAAGAGCCAAATCAATCTTTCTTTTTTCCCCTTCACTAAAACTTGCATATGTGAACACATCTCTGTGTCTACTTTTAATAGTTTCAGCAAAAGATTCGTCTAGTTCAAATTGAACAAAAAATCCCATTTGATCCAAATATTGATTAATTTTTTTATTCATTATGGGTAAATAATGTTTTATAATTTTACTTTTAATTCCTGAATCTTTCATCAACATAGCAGCCATAGCATAATATTGAGAATTTTCCTCTAGTTCGGATTTTTCTTCTAGATGTTTCTTTCCTTCTCCTATTATGAGTTGTAGTTTTTCATTTTCTTTCTCTATATCACCCGACTCAGAATGTAATTCTGCTATTTGTTTTGTCATCTTCTTTATGTACTGATTATTAGCAGACATATTGGATTGTACTTCTTTAACTTTATCTCTAATAGAATTAATCTTACTCTCTATCTGATATATTTTGTTTATTTTTTGTTCTAAAAGTTGTATTTCTTTGAGTTGAGTGGAATTAGAAACTTCTAATTCTGATTTTTGAATATTACATGCATGTACTTTATTGTTTTTTAAATCAGTGCTTATATTCTGAGAACAAGTTGGGCACTTATCATTATTTTTATAAAATACAATTTCTTTATCAATTTTATTAATTGTTGTTTTGTTGTCGTTTATATTTTTTTCTGCTGTAGTAACTTGTAATTCTATTTGACTTTTTTCTTTAACATCTTGGAAAAAAACATCAATCTCTCCAGTTAATATATCAATTTCTCTTTGCAATTCTTCATTTTGGCTTGCAGAGTTGCTAATCTCTTGCTCATATTTTTCAATAGAAGTTTTGCTTTTTTCTTTTAATACTTTAATGTGATTAGTTTGAGCATCGGCTCTTTCTTTCAAAAGAGCCAATTTATAAGAAACCTCTTTGAGTTCTTCTTTGTTTTCAGAAATTTTGCCTTTTAATAATGTATTCATAATAGAAAATACATCTATATCTAAAAGAGCTTCTACAACTTCCCGCCTTTCTGCTGCGGTAAGAGACATAAATGGAATATAGTTTGTAGACCCCAAAACAATTACTTGGCAAAATGCTTTATAACTCATCTTCAAAATGTTTTCTTCAAACATTTTTTGATAATCTTTTGCCTTCGAATCTTGATCTATCAGTTTACCTTGTTTATAAATCTCTAAAGATTTTGGAGCAAGTCCTCTGATAATTTTATAGTCTATTCCCCCAATATCAAACTCAACTTCAACAATACAGTCTTTTAAATTTATACTGTTTACTAATTGAGGAATATTAATATTTCTATATGGTTTACCAAACAAACCAAACACCAAAGCATCCAAGAGGGTAGTTTTTCCTGAACCATTTGGGCCACTTATGAGTGTTGTTTTTCGTTTATTTAATTGTATTTCTGTAAAAGTATTTCCTGTGCTCAGGAAATTTTTCCATCTAATCTTTTTTAATAATAACATAATTTAAAATTCACTTGTGTTTTGGCTTAGGTATCCCTCTCCTCTTTCTTAGAGAAACCTTTCTTCTTTTTATTGCCCGTGCTCTTTTTCCTCTTGATTTTCTTGCAGCTTTTCTTGCTCTTCTTTTCAGTTTTGCTAACTCGGATGAAGGTCGTTTTCTACACGTTCTTTTAATTCTTTTATATCCAGGAGGACATTTAAAAATTACTCTTCGTCTTCCTGCTCTAATAACTATTTTTCTTTGAGCAGATGCCTCAGTCAAAAAGTTGTAAAAATCACATTCTTCGATAATTTCTAATAGTTCTTCAAAAGAAGAATCGACTATTTCAACCCCATTTTCTGTTTCATTATAATCAAAAAATTCATCATCTAGCATTTCTAACAAAGACAAATGAACAGATTCTGGACATTGTATTGATATACAATTATCTTGTTCCTCTATCTGTATTAGAGTCTCTTTCTCTAATATGTCTTTGTATTTTGAGAAAATATTATCGTTCATACTTGTATATTTATAATCCAGACTTTATTAGCGTTGGTGCATTGATTTCAACTTCGATTGGACTTTGTTTAACCATTTCTTTAATATCATGTAAATTTACATACCAATCTGGACATTTTGAGTTTTTCCAAGTGGCAAATCTAGATTTTTCATAACAATAATAGTACCGATATCCTAAAATTGGATTGGGCATTTTGTATTGTGTTGGCATTGCCTGAACGAATTCGGTTAATTCATCCACTGGAATATTATTTGGCAATTTTTCATTTAGAAGTAAAGCAAGAGGTTCCATAGAGTGAATTTTATTATATCTATCAGTATATTCTCCACACAGCCCTAGAGTGTGTTTAGAAAGCCAGATATAGTTTGATGTTGTTTCTCTTGCCCAGATTGCACAGGGATGATTAGGCATAACAAACTTACAAAGTTTTGATTCCATTTCTGGATCATGCATTCTATAAATTTTACGAGTTTTGCCTGATTTAGTTTTTTCACGATCTTCATAGCCGTCAAGAAGACGATGAGCAGTCGAAAGCAACTGACAACTTTCAACGATCATTTTAACCACATGCTTATCGCATAGTTGTTGTGCAGAAATTATGGGATTATCGTGTACAGCAAAAATATTCATTGTGAAAGACTCTCCAGATAAAGCGTATGAATGATAGTTTTAAGTTTATTTTTATTAGGTACTTCGTTCATACGATCAATTTCATCGTTAATGATGCTTAGTGTATCCTTAGTTGTGTCAATGTCAACTTGTTCTTGTTTTATTTCCCCAAATGATTCTATAATATTTAATTCAGAAACTTCTACTGCATTTAATCTGTTAATATATTCATCAAACATTAATTTGTTTGTTTTCTTTTCAACTATGACACGCATAAAACAATTTCTATAACGTTCAAAATCTAAAGTTAACATATCATATTCGACATCATTATAACGAATACTGTAGAATAATTTTTTTTCATTTTCTATAAATTCTAAATTACGAGTTTCAGTATCAAAGACATAGAATCCCTTTTTTTGACCTAGATCATTGAATGTTATCTGATACGGTGTTCCCAGATAATGAACGTTTTCTTTACTATGTTTTACATGAAAATGGCCACTCAGAACCATTTCAAATCTAGATAATATGCTTGGATCCATTCCGTCTTCGTGCGGAATGCCTCTCATGATTTCGTAACCATATAATTCAAAATGCCCAAGACATATATCTGCTTTAGCGGTCTTGATAAAATCAAGACATTCTTTTTCATTTTCTTTGTTTATCCAAGGAACAATTGCAAAATCAAATCCTTCAATAGATTTGCATGTTGGTTTATCGTAAATATGAATACCGTCATCGCCAAACAATTCTTTTACAGAATTTAAATCATTTGTGTTTTTAAAAAAAGTATCATGATTTCCGATGATACAGTGAAATTGTATTTCATTCTTTTTTAAATAATCTATAAATCTAGTCTTAACTTGAGATAGGACAAAGAAGTTTACAAACTTTCTACGATCCATCAGATCTCCAAGATGAACGATTGTTTTGATATTATTGGCCTTTAAATAGGGAAAAAACTGTCCTTCTAAAAAGGACAGAAAGTATTCCACAAATAAAGGAGAATCGTTACGAGCACCAAAATGTGTATCAGTTATAAAAGCAACTTTACTCATCGGTATCCTCTATAAGAGTGTTTATTTTTTTCTTGCTTTTTCTTTTCTTTTTTACTTTTTCTTTTTCCTTTTCTTCAGACATTCTCTTATACATCTCACCCTCTTCTTCATTTATTCCTAATAACTTCAGGAACTCTGTGAAGTTTCCTTCTTTATCTTGTGATTCTAAAAATTTATATTTTATATAATTTTGTTTTTTTTCTTTTTGAATCTTACGAAGAAATGCGTAATATATTATTTGTGTAAAATACGAAAATGGATTTTTAGATTTTCTGGGATTAAAATTGCTACAATACATCAGGCAATTTTCTATTCCATCCCCAATCATATCCTCTTTAAAGGGATAGTTTACAAAGTTGGGTTTTTTTGCTAAATTTTCTGCAATATGAAAGAAACACATTGCAATATATTCTGATACAGGAGGGGCAGGCTCATCCATCTCTTGAGCTTCTTTAAATTTTTTCTTCCAGTCAACCATCTCTTTATAGAACAATTTATTGTCTATATAATGTTCTTTTTTAGTTTTTGGTTGTGGTTTTATTTTTTCTTCTGTTGTTTTTTGTTTCTTTTTTCGGCCCATGTTATACTCCTTAATATCCACAGATTATACATCAAAATTTGATGTTTGCAAGTATGTTCTTGACAGATGAATTTTTGGTATTACACTTGACTGTGTAAGTCAGCAAAGGCTAAATCTAATTACAGATAGTCGTGTGGATCTGCTGGCCAATCAGACCAATTATTTCCCCAATCAGAATCTGCACTTTTACTATCTTTCTTTTTATCTTTGGTTTTCTTCTTGTTCTTTTTGGGTTTAGGGGGAAGAAAAGGCTCTTCATCTTCAAAGATAATATCGTCTTCTTCTGGAAGATCTACATCGATCCCTAGAGCATCTAAAACTTCCGGTATCATATCATTAGGTACATTAAAATTTATATTTAATTTTTCTGGTAATCCTTGGGGAGAATTATTATCTTGTAATTCTTGTTTCATTTTTTCCAACAATTGTTGTTTGTATTCAGGATTATCTTCTTTTTCTTTTTCCATATCATAACAACCAGAAATCATTACATCTGGTTTTAGTAAAGCAGCGATATGATCTATTGGTATTTCTACGTTTTTATCTATAGAAAATTCTAACCAATTTTTCATAATAAGTGCTTCTGCTCCAAACAACATCGGATTATTAGGAAGAGGTATAGATTTAAAAACCATAGGTCTTTCTAGAACTATAGTTTTGTCTTTTATTTTACCCAATTTGCAGATTAATGTTTCACCTGATTTTAACTTTACTATTTTATAATTATTATTCATTTATGCTCCCAGAGGAATTTTAATAATTTTGTAATCAAATTTCTCAGACTCATAAATTTTAATTCGCTCATTAAAATGTCTAAGTGTGTGATTTGTGTGAGACTTCCATTTCAAATCATCAGCAATATCATACAACTTAGCCATATCTTTAAACTCAGATTTTCTAAGTTGTCTTCCTATACTCTGTAGTACCCGTATTCTGCTTTTTGATGGAGAAGAGAATACGATATTATTTAGTCTTCTGATACTTACACCAGTAGAAAATGTTCCATATGATGCTATTATAATAGAATTATCCTGTTTTTCAACAACCTTTCTTACAGATTCTCTCATATCTGCATCAGTTGCACCATAAATAAAATAAATTTTTCTGTTTGGATTATTTTTCTTTAATATTTCGTGTAAAATTTTTCCATGTTTTTCTACAAATTGGAATAGTATTAGTGTGTTTCCTTTTAAAGAACTAGCCAATTTACATATAAATTCATTTCTATCTGTATTTGAAATTAACCAGTCAATTTCTTCTGCGTATTTCATTTTTTTAACTAAATTTTTACTGGTGTCATCGTGATTTAAAAGAATACAATCTATATTTAAACTAGAAAGTATTTTCTTTTCCATTAGTTCTTTTGTACTTACTACTTTATATACACGTCCAAATAATCCCTCTATAACCAATTTATGTGTAAATGACCCATCAAGAGTTCCTGTTGTTCCTATTCTATAAGGGCAGTCTTTTAACTTAGTCATTATTGACGCTAAAGATTTTGATTTAAATAGGTGGCACTCATCACCAAACACAGCTTCAAATTGTTCAAAATATTTGTTTGGCATTTTATAAATGCTTTGCCACGTTGATATAATTATTTTTTTATTAGATTCTTTATCTTGCCCACCATGAATTTTATGACAAAAATCTCTGGCTTTCCATTTACTTTTTGATGAATATTCCATAAAATCAGAATACATCTGTGAAACTAAAGATATAGTAGGAACTATAATTAATATTTTCTTTTTGGGGTTTATTTTTTCTAAATAATATCTGCAAAGAGCATATATTATTAAACTCTTTCCAGAAGCAGTAGGAGATAATAATAAACACCTATCGCTGTTTATTGCTTGTGTAATGGCCTCTAATTGGTGTTTATGAGGAGTTAGGACGCTTCCTGCTGCGTGCGGATTGAGGGAGGTGACATATTCTGTGATTTGTTCAAAAGATATTCTAGTTTTTGGTTGAATTTGGGGTTCCTCAACCGTATATGATCTATCCTTTGCAAACTGCACAACATAGTCATAAAGTCCCGCGTAGATTTCTCTCTTGTAGAGATTGAAGAGTTTGATTTTCCCATCCCACATCTTCTTTCTAAAAGCAGGCATAAATTTATGCCCAGGGACTGTGAACGTAAAGAAATCTGAAAGTTCTTTAGCGTATCCTGCATCACAATCAACCTTTATAAAAACAGAATCTATGTTGGAAATCTTCAAGTCACACATCTAATAGTATTTAGTTTACTCCATTAATGAACTTTCTCCAAGAAATAGCATCTCGTATATGAAATTGTCTATTATTTAAAGCCTTTAAGATAGATTGTAAATAATCTACTTTTTCGTCTTGAAGTAAAAGTTTTTTTTCTAATGCAATTAAATCTTCATCTGCTTCTAAATAAAGTTCTACATCTTGTCTTAATATTTTTAAATCAAACTGTTCCCAACCAAGTTTTTGTAAAGTTTCTTGGTCTAATTTTCCAGTATAATATTCCCATTTTAATTTTTTTAATTTTCGATGTTCTATTTTTAGACCATGAAGAACTATTTTTTCATCTTGATAGATGTTTAAATATTTTCCATGTAATTGAGGAATATTCAAAGACTCTACATCTAATTTTTCATTATCAATAGGAAGATCTTCTTTAGCCATATCACGAATTTTCATAATATCCATATTAAATCTCCAGTTATACGTTGTTTATAGTATAACCTGAAAACGCAAATTGTACAGCACAAACTACTGGTTTTGAATCTGTAACGGTGCTTGAAAAGTCTATACCACCAAGACTTATGGGAAAACAATTTGTAAATACTACTTCCATAAACCCTTTAGAAACACTATTCATCAATACTAAACTGGCATCTTGAAATCTTACTTCTGATGGATCTGGCACAATATTACTTGATTTTTCTTTATATTGATTGTCAAAGTTTTTTATTGGAACAATTCTATGCATCCAATTATATATTTCTAACCAATTTTTAAAATCTTCTGCAACTAAAAAAGACAACTCTAGATTATCATATGCAACTTTATTTGGTGTTCTTTTTATTGGCGATGCTAGTGGATTTGGTTGATCTATTGTATTCATAGACAAACCAGGAAATTTAACCTCTTGACAAAAATATATTATTTTTGGTGTTCTATGTAATACAAATCTAAATTGATTGTATTGTAAAGAATTTATAGTTTGTGGTTGTCTGCTTATTACGGATTTTGCAATCTCTGATGCCATATGAACTCCTCTAAGTATCTATAAAAGAAGTGGGCGGCTGTTTCCAGCCGCCCACTCTAATGAATCCCCTTAAACAACCTCAACTATCAGCTGAGGGTTGCATCATTACCGTGTAAGTTGTCTACGCGGAAGATGCGGTAGTATTGGTTAACTCTTTCAGTTAGGTTTTCACCGTCTGGAGTTGAACCTGTTAGTGTTGTAGTTACGAATGGATTGCTGACCATGCCGTAGCGGGTCTTAAATCCAATCTTGGGTTGGAAAGTGCTGGTATCAACAGCTCTTACCATTTGTAGTGGAACGTATGGGCAGTAGAAAATACCTGCGTCATATGGGCTGGTTCCCTTATAACCTACACAAACAAAGTTTGTTGGTGTCCAGTTTTCGGTGTGAGTTGGCATTGAATATGGATCAATGTAGATCTTCATTCTGCCTTGGTGTAGTGTACCAGCGAAGGTGTTACCATTTACATCGGTGTTTAGTGCACCGCTGAATGCTGGGCTGAAGTCTAATAGACCGCTCATTGTGAGGGCTGCAGCAACGTCAGGAGAGACTACAGCAAAGTTGGCCTTACCGCGACGGGTATCTGCGCCGATTACGTTAGCTTCTCTTTCTAGTTGGAAAGTTAAACCACGGAACTTCTCGGCTGACCAACGACCATCAGAGTCTAACTCTAGATCGTAAACGCCACCACCGCCGTGAGCATTTAGACCCTTACCTGATTGCTTACCGTTTAGATCGCTTTGTTGGCAACCTAGACGGGCAACTTGGTAAATAGTTCTAACTAGTTCACGATTGATTTCAAAAAGAATCTCGGTGCTGAGAATATTGGCAAGTTCAGTCTCAGCGTCTAGACCGTGTACTGCCTTTAGGTCTTGAGCGAGTTCTGTTGTGTACTCTGCCTTTAGAGCACGGCTCTTAGCAGTTACAGATGTCTTCTCAATGCTGAAAGACATTTCATTGAATGTGCCAGTGCTTCCTAATTTTTCAGCACTTGTTGTTGCCATACCGTTACCTGCCTCGAAAGCCTTATCAGTACCGGCACCTGCACCTAATGTGTCAGAAGCAAAAATATCACCCATATTTCCTGAGTGAGTGGTATTACCACCTGCACCATTGGTGATGCTTGCAGCGTTGCGGTATCCAGAGAATCCAGAATCGGCTTCTTTGAATAGTGCTTCGCTTGTACCACGGCTACCAGTTGATGCGTTAGCGGCACCATATTTGGTCTTCATTGCGAAGATTAGACCTGTTGGGCCATTCATTGGTTGAACGCCAGCAATGTCGTAAGCCATTAGATTTGGCATAGAACGACGAACTAGGCTGATGAGAATTGGATCGAAAGCATCGATACCTTGACCTGTGCCAGCGGTTGATGCTCCACCGACTACACCTAGACCGGTGCCTGTTACGCCGTTCTCAGAGAGAAGAGCACGCTCTTGATTCTCTAGAAGAATGGTGGTAACTGTCTTGCGATAATTGTCCTTGATTTCTGGGAGTGCTTCGTGATTTACGATAGCGTCCCACTTTTGTCTTGTTGACTCAGTTAACATTTGATTACGGGGGTCCATTGTTTTTCTAGCTCCTTTAAACTATTTTAAAATATTTATAATTTAATATTTTTTGACTTAACCTTTAATTGTTCTACCTAAAACTTGAGCATATCTCTTGATTGATTCTGTCATAAATGTTGGTTCATTTGATGATTCCTCATTTATTGTTGAATCAACTTCAACTTTAACATTGCTTGTTGTTTTTGTAACTTTACCTTTGACATAGCCTTCTACTAATGTTCCAACTTTGTTTCTGAAAGATTCTTCGTTATCAAAACGGAGATTTTCTACAAGTTTCTTAACATTTTCGGCATCTAAATCAGAGAGAGTTTCTGTTTCTTCAGCAAAAATTAATGAAGCCTTTAGATCATTAATTTCATTTACAAGTTGAACATTCTTCTCTAGTTCTTCATTAACTCTTGACTCTAAAGTTTCTACAGCATTAGCCATTTCATCGAAAGCATTTACCTTATCTTCTGGTACTTCGATGTAAGATTCTGCAAATAGATTCTTTAGATTATTGATAAAGTTTTCAGCAATTTCAGTTCTTAAACCTTGCTCAACAACTAGTTTATTATCTTTCATCCACTCATCGACAACATAATTTAAATAGTTGTCAACTTGTTCTTCTAGTGTTGTGGCAACTTCTGTAACTGTCTCTACTAGTTTATTAGAGAATTGCTCAGATAGTTGTTCTGTGATTGATTGAAGATTTGTTAAAATTGTGGCCTCATATAAATCTGCTGCCTTATTAACAAATTCTTCGGATAGATCTTCTGCCCCACCAAACATAGCACGAACATCCTCAGCCATTTGAGCACGATCTAGTGTTGGCATTTGAACTCCAGCAAAAGATGGTTTCATTTGGAGAGTTGCTGCTGCTTGTGATGCTGTTCCTGGTTGTGCTACTGGTTGTGCAAATTGACCACTCTTACCTTCAGCATCATGTGTGCTTCCACCATGAGCATCAGAAGAATATGCACCCGAACCAGCTTTATTTGATACTGCCATATTTCCAGTTGGTTTCATTGCAACTGATGCAGCGGCTGATCCTGCGGTGTTAGTCACTTTGCCTTTAGAAGTTGCTTCTTTTGCTTCGTGGCCTGCTGGTTCTTCTGCTTCATGCTCAGAACCTTCTTCGGCCTCTTCTTCAGCACTTTCTTCGTCGCCTTCTTCTTCTTCTTCTTCACCTTCTTCTTCATCATCATTATCAGCCTCTTCGGCTAATTCATTTTGTTGGGCAAAGAGTGATTTCATTAATTCTTCTGCTATTTTTTTGGGGTCCATTTTATGTAATCTCCTTAGACAATTAATCTAATATATTTATAAAATTTATAATTTTGATAAGAAATCCTTGAATATCTTCAGTTTTTGTTCTTCAAGTTTTCTTGAACTTGTTTTTGATATTTCGTTTTTGTATTTTTCAATAACTACTGGTTTAATTATACCATTTTCCCACACCCATTCTTTGCCTTCCATAATTCCATTTACGAAAGCATTTGGTGCAGATGGATCAGCAACGATATCCACAGCTGCCAATGAAAAATCTTCTTGAACCATGTTTACACCTTGAAATTCTCTTAAAGAACCCATGCCACGGCTAGAAACTCCCAATTTTGCACCTTCATCCATAAGATTTTGTACAATTTTTCCATATGGAGTTTCCATAATTTTTGCTTTACCTATAATATCTTTTCCATTTATATTTAATTCTTTAATAATATGTGAAACTCTTTCTAAATTTACAGTTGGGCCTTCTGGATGCCCTAATTCACCGAGAGCACGATTTTGTTGAACATATTCTGTTACATAACGACCACATTCTCTTGATAAAATTGGATATGGATAAATTCTACCATTTTTGTTTTTTTGGTCTGCTTGCATGAAGATTCCTTCAATAAAGAAATGCTTCTTGCCTTCTTTTTCTTCTGTTAGCAGTTTTACTTCTGTTGTATGTTCGGTTATGAGCTTCATTTATTATTTTCCTTATTTACTTCTTACTGCTTATCCATGCAATCTTTAACTAATTTTTCTAATTGTTTTTTTGTTGCTTTTGGGTTTTTGTCTGCTACTTTTTCTTGACATTTTTTATATTGCTCTCTATATTTTTCGTTTGGATCTTCATCTTCTTCTGAGGAAGGTGTTGCTAATCTTTCAACTTCAGGGTCACCTTTGTATTGAGATTCAAATATAGATGATGCGATTTCTTTGCGTGTTTCTTCTATACGATCAGAAAGTTTTTTATATAACAATTGTTCGATTGAATTTGTAATATTTTTTTTCATGTTCAATCCCGCCTCATTCTGCGGCATTCTTCTGCTGCATCTTTTTCGCTCATATCTTTAGAATCCATTAAATGTTGTTTACAGTCTTCTATTGTCATATTTTCTAATTTTTTACTTTCTTGAACTTGTTGAGAGCAAGGAAGACATTCGCCTTCATTATAAATGTTTGATGCTACTTCTACTCTTTTTTCATCTAATTTGGCATTCAATTTAGAATATAATGACGCTTCTACATCTCTTCTTAGTTGTTCAATATTACCATCAATTAAATTTTTAATATATGACATAATTTTTCCTTTTTCTATATATATTATTTATAAATTCATATTTTTAGTTAATTGTGCCACTTCTTCAGCCAAAGGGGAAGATATTTGTTTAACATCATCTTCCGTAACAACTAAAATTTTGTTGTCATTTTCTGTTTGTTTTAAAAAATTGTCTTTATTAAATTTTCTTACAATTTCTAAAACACCGCTTTTTTTTCTAAAAATATAACTTATCATAATAGTATTTATTATAATTTTGTAATTGTTAATTCCAAAGGCCATGACCAATTAATAGTTGTAAGTGAATATGTGCCATTTAGTTGATTTATTGGTAAAGATATTTCTGCAATATCAGATACAACTTCGTCTATACCAACAAAAGAGTTCGCCTCCCATGCGCATGTTGTAAAATTAGATTTAAATTGATATGGTTGTATACAAGCATTATCTAACGATAAAGTAATGGATGTTACATTTCCTATATTATACTGACCCGAATTACAATTACCATACCAACAATTTGGTGTATTATAGGTGTCTACACATACACAGGGTTCTGCAAATACTCTCACATATACTGTAGTTCTAATATCACCTGCACCATAATCTTGTTCATAAAGACCACACACCCCATACATTGGAGAATCTAGGCACACACTATTTGCGCAAACTGATTTATACAGATTTGTACAAGGATATCCTGCTTGTGTTGGAGTAAGTGCTCTTGTTGCTTTTAGTGGCACATGGAATATTGGGTTTGTTGGATCACACACATAAAGATTATCTTGAAAAGTTACATTTGAAAGAGTTTGGCCACATGATGGAGTGCCATTAAAACTAATTTTCATTCTATAAATTGAAACTGGATTTACTCCTGAAGAACTACTAGAACTACTAGAAGAGGAAGATGAAGAAGATGATGAAGAAGAGGATGAGGAAGAAGAGGATGATGAAGACGATGAACTACTGGTATTTTTAGTTAGTGTTACATAATCAATAAATTCATCATCAATCGATCTTGTTTCAAATATAAGATTTGAAATTGATCCATTATCTATTTTCTTTAAAAGTGTATAACTGTGTTTTAAACAATATGATAATTGTGTTCCTATTTGGGGAGGAGAAACAGGACACCTTAAGTTTGCACCACCTGCTCCCTGAACAATATAATTAACAGTATCTATTATTAGATGTTCATACAAGTGAGAGTGTGCAGATATCACTACGTCTATTCCAAGAGATTTATGTGTGTCTACTATGCCATTAGTAGTTCCGAGATTTCTTGCTTTAGTTACACCTGGATAGTGGGTGCTATCGTTTGTATAAGGTGCTTTATGTAAAACTAATATTTTCCAAGGTGCAGTTGATGCTCTTATTGCCGCTTTTATTGCAGTAGTTTGTGTTGTCCATTGTAGTTTGGCATCCCTATTCGGAGAACCTGTTGTTTCTGTCATACTGTCACCGCAGAGGGTGTTTCCTGTGTTTAATACGAAAAAATGCATTCCTTGGTATATAAAATCGTAATATAATCTTCTATTGTTTATATTTGTTAAACCTATTTCATTGCTAACTAAAGATAAATTATTAATTATTGTTAAGCCATAATCTGTGCTTAAATCTAAATCATGATTACCAAAAGCAACATACATTTTGTTTAACCAATTTCCAGTTCCAGACCAAAGATTGAAAAAATTTGTTGTAAATGCGTTAGTATATGCTGTTCCTGTTGTCGGTGTATAATAATTAGTATCGCCTATATGAATAATATAATCTGGATTCTGTGCTTTTATTGCATTTGCAATTCTAAGATCTTCATCTAATGGCAATTCACCACTGTCTCCCAATAAAGCAAACATTGGATAGTTTCTAGAGGATGAAGATGAAGAAGATGGCACTATACAAGTGGGGTCATCTGTTATTTGGTATTCTATAGAGAATCCAATACTTGCATTAGAAGCAGTATATGTATTATTAATATTTGTAAATGATGATAATGTAAATGTTTCAGTTGTTGTTATATATTCCGGTTCACTTGAGAACGAACCAACAACATTTGAACAAGTGGCTTCATTGTAAACTAATCTTGGTATATACGATCCAGCAACAGAAACATTTTCACTGCTTACAATTGGCACTCTAAAATCCGAACAAGATGCACAGCCAGAAAAACAATTACAACCTGCAGAATATATTTTAGTTGTTAATTTTAGTTGTTGAGTACTAGGATTAAAAATAAAAGACGAATATGCCCACAACTTGGAATCTCTATAACTGCCATCGGCACACACCACTTTAGCAGTTTTTTCAAAACTGCTAATATCCGGTTCATATAATTTTTTAGCAGAATATTGTAGAGAATTTGGACCCTCTGGTGTTAACGTGGTTCTATCCACTATGGTATTAAAAATAACATTATTTACCGGCTCTGGTGTTGTTGGTTTATTGTTTTTAAAAGTTATTTTTGTTTTTATTAACTTGGGACATAACGCAGAACTTGATGAAGAACTTGATGAAGAACTTGAAGATGAGCTGGAAGATGAACTGGATGATGAACTAGAAGAACTGCTACTAGAACTGCAGTTATCAGATATGGTCATAGATATTCTATATGATCCTAAATCCCCATTATTCCAATCCGGAAGTCCATCTGCAAAAGAGGATTGGTATAACCAAGTAGAATTTTCATTTTGGGTATTTTTTGCAAAATAAAACGAATTAGCTATTGCACCACCAGCAATAGGCCCAAGTCTCACAATATCATCATTTACAGCACCGTGACAATCTGCTGTTACGTATTTTAATTTTATTTGTTCGCCGGAACATGCTTGTGATACAGTATATCCTTCACTTCTAATATTTGGTATTGTTGTTCCTTCATTACAACATTTAGCATATTCCACAAACCCCAAAACTTCCAACTTACCATTGCTAAATCCTGTACCAACGTTTCCGGGTTCGTGGGTTATTTGTAATTTACTCCATAAAATAGAATCACCCTGATATGCCGGATTCGAACACCGATCCCTAGTATTTCTCATAGTACTAGTTAAATCTGCTTCATTGTACAATGTGGTTGTATATGTTCGTTTTAGATTACCTGTGACACCGGTTACTGGTGTACATTGATGTAGATAATGTATAAATTTACACCCTGTAGTTTCATAACCTGAATATTGGTTTTTAACATCTATTGTATATGTTACTGTTTTGTTACAAAATGCTCTACTTGAACTACTAGAAGATGATGAAGAAGAACTACTCGAAGAAGAGCGGCTTGAAGAACTGGATGAACTAGAAAAACAAGCAGGAAACTGAACAAGATCTAATTCTATTTTCCTCCTAATACGATAAGGAGTGCCATCTCCTGTGGTTACGTCATATAAAACCATACGATTATTCCAATTTGATGGATTGGATTCTAATAGTTCTCCGGTATCCGTGTTCCAATATTCCGCAGTTGTTCCATCTCTTGTAAACGAAAGAGGCATTAACGTGACTGTTGTTTCATTTGGCAATAATAGCGTAGAACAACATGTTCCAACTGCAGGTGGATTCGGATTTGTATCTGTGCAAACCGGAGTTGCAGTGGATATTACAAAAAGTGGTTTTAAATTTTGAACATATAAACGATTATATACTGATGTTAATTCTGTGCTACCATCATATATCTTGGGGACCACCGGTGTTAATATTTGTCTGTCAGTTGGACATTGTGATAAACAAGACCCTGCAGTTAAAACGGTGCAACCCCCAGTTTGAGTATTTAAGTGTCTTTTATAATAATATTTTGTAACTCCGCCTATAGTTTGTGGGTATAATATAGACGTGGACCAAACAGGCGAATCTAAAACACCACTTGCTGGAAAATTAAATGTAGAGGTTGGTACTTTTACTGTTGTGTCTGGGAAACCTCCAACATCAATGGCAGCAGAAGCTTGAAGTGGAAGATACACCGGATTAGTATTATATTCTAATTGATAAGGATATAAGGTTTCTACGAACCAAAATAATTTTGTTTCTGGTGTTGGTGCACCTATATTATAAAAAGAGGTTACCTCTAATGTATGAAATATTTGAATATATTCTGGTGCTGTAGGACAACGACTACTAGAAGATGAACTACTAGAAGAACTAGAAGACGAACTACTAGAAGAACTAGAAGACGAACTACTAGAAGAACTAGAAGAAGATCTGCAAACAGGATCTTCTAGGTCAATAAACTCGACAGAAACTACTCTATCCCAAAATCCACCAGACGGACAAGTATAATTTGCTGAATCTATAATTCTTCCGGGAATCCAAACATCCGGATTTGTGTTTACAAGTTCTGCTTCAATATATGAAATTTTTTCTGAATCCGGTGTAGCACTACATAATTTTTGAACATTTAATTTAAAAAGTTCTTGTATTTCTGTTCCGATTGGGCATAGTTTTTCTGGACAAGTTAATATAACAGAATTACATGCTTCATCTGTTAACTTATATTTTGGAGTAAAACTTCCTTGTTGCTCATATATCTGTTTTGCTTGATCATATGTGTAGTCAACAGATGTTATTGGAGTCGGAATTCTATTTTCGTATGGGCAATCTAAACAATTTACACCTGAACTGTCATAACTATTACAAGATATTCCTGAGTGATAAAAAGTTAACCCAAATTTATATTTTATAACTCCATCTTCAAATACGCCATATGCATTAATATGTCCCCAAACATCAACATCAAATAGTGCAGATGCCTCATTAAACCCTTCTGAATCTAATATTTTTATTGTTTTATTTGGGCTGTTTGTTGTTGTTTTTGTTGGTTTTAGTGCACTATAAACTGGATAATTAACATATTGTATGTTTAATGCATATAATGTTTGTTGGAATATAAAAGTTTTATATACGATATTTTCTTGTTCAATAATTGGAATTTCTAATGTATATTTTACAGTAATTTGTTCTGGTGCAGTAGAACAAATTGTAGGTCTGGATGAACTACTGCTACTGCTACTGCTGCTAGAAGGTTGTTCTTTTTGTAAACAATATACTTCTGTGCTGTAATAGTAATACGAATATTTTACAAAAGCGTCACCTTCAACTCTAAAACGATAAAAATCAACATTTAGCAAATATCTTCCTAGTCTAGTAAAAAGAGAATCTTGATAACATCTATAATCTACTGTATTAAAACAATCTACACCAGGAACACTTGGGGGTGCTATTGCACCAGTATTGCAGTTCAAAGCAAATGGGGCATAGTTGGTAATAGATCTTCTCGGTCCCTCGGCTATCATTGGTTCATTGATTATTTCACCACGAGATCTTCTATCTGGTGATTGGTGATATAAATCGTAAGTAGTAAACTCTTCAAGCCTATTACCAAATCTTGGCACTTCAATCAGATATGGTGATTGTAAATCTAGTTCATAACCATCTTTACATGTAAAAAACGAACCGTGTTCTATTCTTGGTATTTTTACAGTTTTATATGGTTCTATAACATCCATGCTTAATTCATTGAATCCTATGCAGGGATCACTAAAGCTGTTTGGGTATTTAAAATCTGCAGGTGCTACCGTGAAACTATCACAACCTGAACCCGTATAACACACAGGAGCAACAACATAATATTGAAAATACCATTTTTTTGCGCCTTCAGACCAAGTCAAAAAGGCATACGCATAAACATTCAGTAAAACGGGGGAAGCGGACGCACATCCCTCTTCTTTATACCAATAATAAGGGCCTTTTTTAAACAATAAAGGATTTAATTTATTAACTTCTATTAGATTTTTAACAAGAACTGAATTTGGAGGAACTGTTAAATTTAATCTAATTAAATTACTAGCATATCTTGCATTATATTGATCACAACAAAGAGTTAAATCAACAATACCTGAATCAGGAACTGCTCTTATAAAAAAAGAAGAATATTTGTTATTAGGTAATGTACCAGGTATCTGCACTTCAGAGAGATAACCGTTTTTTGATGCATCCATTACAACATAATAATGATCAGTCATCTGAAGTCTTAACTTATATGGTAAGATAGAACAGTTTAAAGAAGTAGATGAACTGGAAGAAATCGATGATGAAGATGACGATGAAGATGGTGGCGGAGGGGGTGGTGCAGTAGATGAACTTGATATTGGTGGACCTCCAGGACCACATACATTAAAAACAGGAACATCAAAACTCTCATCACAACCTAAAAGGTTAGATTGTGTTATTCTATCTACAAACCAGTCATTTAATCGTGGGTCTGTCATTATAATCCGAGTTCAATTATTCTTTTCTTTATTTTTTTATGAACTGTTAAATTTTGTTTTTCACCTATTAAATGGGTATAACCGTATTCAACGCTCAATTTATCCATTTTTTTATGATCACTTAGAGTACCGAATAAACATTCTATTTTTTTATTATAATTTTGCTCTGTTATTCTTAAATACATTTGCTCACAAAAGCACGCCACTGAAGAATGAAAACAATTTGCCATAGAATTATAACAATTTTGATTTTCTTTATCTAATGTCAATTCAATTGCCTCTTCTGAATATTTAGATATAAAATCCAAATCACTTCCACCAAAAATACCCATATTGTATGCAATGTTATTATTGTTGAATTTTTTTGCCGAATATTTGTTTTTTGCTTCTCTTTGAAAAATTTCTTCACAATAAAAGTGTGTATGGTAATCTATACTTTGTGCAAATATCAAATTTTGTAAAAAGGTATCAGGTAAAGGTTTCCATAAAAAAACATCATAATCTAAATGTAAAAAATTTATGCCATATTTTGATAACATGTAATATGTGTATAATTTACCTAAAGCCCAATTGTGTGTTCTTACATTAGAAATTATGTCTAAATCTGTGCTTATAGATTTAAAAGGCAAATGTTTTAATAATTCTTTACCTTTTTTATCTGTCATCAAATGACATTCTCCGTAATTTTTATTTACCAAGTGAACAGACAATTTATGCATATTCATAACTTCTTCCGTCATTCCATTTACATAACCATTTGGCCAATATGATAGATATATTTTCATAATAATGTTACTCCCAATCCTTGTCCACTAGTTCCTGTGCCAGTAGATCCGCTTCCGCCACCACTGCTGGATGATGACGATGATCTTGATGATGACGATGATGAACTAGAACCACACAAATTTGGATCCCTACAGCCGTTTGCACAAGCAGCAAAACAATTATAAACAGGACATCCATTTACAAAGATAACACTTCCTGTGCCATCTAATGCTAGTTCGCATGATTGACAGGTGCTAAAACAACATCCGGGTATTATGCATGGGCCACCACTGCTACTAGAACTTCTTCTACTACTACTGCTGCTACTAACACCACTAGAGCTACTAGAACTACTAGAACTACTAGACGAACTGGACGAACTGGACGAACTTGGTGGTGGAGGAGGCGGAGGTGGTGGAGGAGGATCACAGGGATCTGCATCTAATACAAAGAACGAATCTGCACAACCCAACAAATTAGGTGCACTCTGTACACCTAATTCATTTAAAAATGCGTCTTTATATTTTAATGGTTCGTATTCTTTAAATGCATTATCAAACAACAATAAAACATTTTTACTCTTAAATACAGTTTTATTTTGTATTTTTAATTTTATTTTTCTTTCTTTTTTCATAATTAAAAATACCTATAAAACTATATTTATTATTTTATTCATTACATACATTTATCACATTGTACGTTTCATCACAACCTAATATATTGCTTGGTGGTGCAAATAATGATACTGTTTGCGTTATTCTTTCATAATCCGGATCTTGTGTCAAATCTATTGGTCTAGATTTAACAAAAGATGTATCTTTAACAGAATAATTATTTTCTGAAAGTTCAAAAACAGTTTTTGGTTGTTTTGCTATTACTACAAGATATGCCATTAGAAACTTACCTCTGGTGAAATTGTAAACTTTCCTTGCATCATTCTTATTGTATAAGTGCCTGCATTTGCTCCGGTAACAACAAAGTCTAATTCTAGATCATAAAAATGCGTTCCTAAAATGCTTACGTCTTTTTGGGATACTGATGTTACTTTAATTTTTGGAGTAACATAACGCATAAGATCTCTTCCATCTTGTACTTCAACTCCATTCATAAATTTTCCAGATGGTACGCCTCCAGTTGTGCCCGATTTTAAATCATATATTGCATCAGGTAAAACTGATGTGGCTACTTCATCCACTATTCTTGTGTTCATTGTTTCTATTGCAGTATTATCTGCTCCGGCATATATTTTCATTAAACATCCACATTGTGCAAACCCGTCTGCCCAACCATCCCATTGGTTTAAGTATTTTTGTTGTTTAGAGCAAGATAAAAAATATAATCTTTTTTCTGCAGATCCTGAAGGCCCCGATGAAGGATTGCCACCAATATCAGTAATAACTCTAGGATCTATTTGAAAATTATTTAATGTTAATGATTTTTGTGCTGCTGTGTTAAAAACATCTGCATTTGGGGGGTTCTTCCATTGTGATTTATCACCACAATAAACTGCATGGGCACCACCTAGTGCCTGTATTACTCCGGTTCCTGCACCAGCCGGAATTGACCCCTTTGGGGTACCGTCATTCCAATTCTGGCGCGTAAATGTAATATTATTAGTTCTAGATACAGTAGAAAAAAATTGTTGTAATTTTGTATATGATTTAAAATCTCCAGTAGAAGTATCACCACCATACCATAAACCAAATACTGCATCCCAACGACCCTCCCGTGGGGTTCCACCATATCTGACTGCTACTGTAAAAGGTAAAGTTACAGTTTGTCCATTTATTACTCCTGTAAACGGTATTATATCTCCTTGATTGGGAACTTGTGGAGTTGCTGCACCGTATAAGGAAGTCACAGATAAATAGTAGATTAAATTTTCAGTTTCTATTGGATCTTCTGTGCCTATACCTTCACTTGCGCCATAAGTGTAATATACACACGGAAATCCGCCTGCTCCAACATTTAGATCTAATATTTCTCCTTCAGAATATGATGCTTTGGTATTAACTTTATTTATTGTCACATTTGAAAGTGTGTAATCACATACACCAAAATTTCCTCCAGTTGTATATAATCGTGTTCTTGGATACGGTTTATCTGCACTATGATATGTTGCTTCTGTGTCAGGATTTCCTAATTTAGATGTTGTAATTCTATAAGTAGTTCCCTTAACATCAGTGACTATTAAATTTTGTGGAACCAATCCTATTCCCGGTTCAACTAATTCCATGCCTTCCAATTGACCTAAAATTAGAGTTGTTCTGGTTAATTTTTTATGAATTAATATATTATGATCTAAAGTTTTATTATTTAAACTGTCTTTTAATATAATTGACCCTTCAGATGTGGTTGGGCCATCACTCTTAAATAATATTATAGAATCTTCATTAAAAATATTAGATTTTAATTGCAATCTTCCATTTATAGATTGTATTTCGGAAGATTGAATACCCAATGCTTGCAGTTCCTCTGGAACATAAAATCCTTTGGTAGAATCTGATAAATTTACAGGTTTCCCATCTTTATCTAATAAATTTAATTTTAATACAAAAAATGCACCTTCTTCGCCGTATAAATCGTAATATGCTGCAGGCATAAAAATCTCCTATTTGGTAGTATTTATATTCAGAGCAAATCACTTACGTCGTAAATATTTTTAGTTATAGGTTGCTCCTGAACTTCTTGTTTTGCTGGGGCAGTTTCTTGTTGTGGTGGTTGTTCAGCTGTTCCACCTGATTGGGCTTGTTGTTCAGCTTCGGCTGCGGCTTCAGTTTGCTGTTGTGCTGCCTGAGCCTCAATTTCTGCAGTTTGTATGGCCTTCTCTTCTTCAATTTCACGATCAATTTCTTCAATTTCATCATCTGTTTGTCGAAGAATGTTTTTACGTATCCATTTATCTGAAAAGAATTTACCAGAATAATCTGCAACTTCTCGTAAAACTCCCAATCTTTCTTTTATTAATTCTGTTTGTTTAGACTCTTGAAAGTAAGAATCGGTTGAAAATTCAACCTTTAGATTTTGTTCAATATCCTTCCAATCGACATCATTCATTATACCCTTTGCCAATAATTGTGTTCTTAAGAAATTAGTGAACAATTCAGCAAATTTTACACGCATACGGTCTATAAATTTTGCAAATTTTAATTCATCTCTAGTAATTTCAGATGAACGACCCATATTAAATCCATTATCTGCTTGCATACGGGTTATTGGTATATTTAATGACATATATAATTTCTTTTGGAAATATTCTACGTCTGCCATTTCACCCAAGTTTTGTCCAGCAGGCAATGTTGAAATTTCTGTACCTTTACCGCCTTCTCTGCGTGGTAGCCAAAAATCTTCAAGCATAGACATATGCTTCTTATCATCTCTAATTTCTCCAGTTCCAGCATCATAAACAATTTTATTTCGATAGCGATTCATCTGATCGCGTAAATATTGTTCTGCTTTTACTTTTGGCAGAGATCCAACGTCTATATAAAACACGCGACGTTCTGGTGCTCTAGAAACACGATAGATTACTGTAGCATCCTCAATCATTCTCAATTGATTGAGTGGCTTAATAGCCTTGTGTAAATGGCTAACTATACGTCTTGAGACTGAATCATATAATCCAGAATGCACATAATTAATTGCATCTGCAGATATTCTTAGTCCTTGTATAGATTCGTTTGATGTTATATAACTGTTTGTTTTTTCATATGGGGTATAAACATAATATTCGATGTAATCTGTAATCATATCAACGTTGTTTAAACGTGTTTTATCTGTTACTTCTTTTATTTTTTTTATTTTCAGTGGATCTATTTGTCTAAGTTCTCTTAGACCCATTTTAGGATCATCGTGTAAAATTTGATGATAATATAGTTTACCATCAATATACCATCTTCTTGCTATTTCAAATCCTTTTCTATTGAAATCTAATAATTTTAAAACTTCATTGAACTCTTCAATTATTATTTTTCTAATAGGATATGGTAAGTTTACTCTATCTGTGTTTAATTTTACAAATATTCCTTTAGCATCTTCTGTTATAAAATCATTTATAATGCTAGAAATTGCCATGTCCACTTCTGCATGTAAACTCATTTCTCTATATTTTCTAATTAAATCAGAATCTGAACGCAGAGTGCCATCAAGATCTATATAATAACCTTGAAGACCGCCTGCCTCAACAAAAGAAGCCCCGTCATCTAATGGAGGCGGGGCAAATGAAAGGGGCTTCTCTTGTTTAGACTTACCAAATTCGAATCCGAAAAAATTAAATGCCATAATAAAAATATCCTAAAATTAGGTTGTAATGTTTCCACCAGTTCCGTTTGGTACAGTAAAGTATTGATACTTTAATGTCACAGTGAATTCGGATATTGTGTCTGGTGTATCATATGATAGATCAACAGCCGAAACGTTATCACACCAAATGTTGTGTAATTTATATTCTCTCGTTGATGTGTGGGTTCTGTCTAACTGTCTAACAATAGCATCTTGTCCTCTTATGAGAGACATATGATTTTCTGCTTGTGCATTAGCTACGTGATTATTAAATTTTCTATTCCAGTCTTCGAAGAAGTGGCGCATTTTTAGCCCTTCATCGTTTAGAACAGTGATAGTCCAATCTTCATATGTTCTATCTCCCGGTAATTTTATAATTCTTCCCATATAATTTACTGGGATTTCTCCT
>Ga0129333_10000460_pt1 | contig 33391 bp, 47 predicted proteins | sample CPB6_08_DNA_FD_94474 | JGI IMG/M metagenome (GOLD analysis project Ga0129333, IMG submission 94474) | Freshwater to marine salinity gradient microbial communities from Chesapeake Bay, USA - CPBay_Sum_0.6_0.8_DNA | ecosystem: Environmental > Aquatic > Marine > Coastal | place: USA: Chesapeake... | reverse complement strand
GCCTCTCCTGTGGGGATTGGTGAAATTCATCTCTTGCCGTATCTGTCGGATTAGGCGGTCTGCCTGTTCGTTCGTAAAACGCTTGTTCACTTCGTATTTCAAGCGTTCTAGGCGCGATTTGTCTTCGGTGCGCTTGGGCGCGTGCTTCGTCGGGTCTTCGTTACCGACTTCTATGCAGTTGTGCGCCTTAAGGTGTCGGCGGTGCATAGAACGCGAGGTGATCATGGAGCCGTCAACCATGCTCTTGTAAGGCTGAATGTCGCCTTGGACATAGTGATAGCGGCCCTTGGAGTCTTTCTTGCGCTCCACAAACTCGCCATCTATATAGACGTAGGTGCGTTTCATTGCTCAAACGGTGAAGTTGTCATGGTTTTGCCCATCTGCGCGATGATGAGCTTGGTTTGGGCGTCCATATCGGCCTTGTAACGATCTGCCATCTGCTTCTGTTGCAGTTCAGCGGCCTTGAGGCGTGCCTCAAAGTCCATTTTCTGCTGCTCCATCGCCATTTTGGCTTGCTGACGGATTTGTTCCATCTGCAATTCGTGTTGCATCTTGGCTTGCGTAAGCGCCGATTCCATTTGCATCTTGGACGCTTCCATTTGCCCGCGCTGCTGCATGGCCGCTTGCTGCATCTGCTCTGCGCCATCAGGGCCGCGTTGGGACGCCGCTTGCGCCAACTGCTGCAACGTCTGGTCAATCTGACCCTCAATCGGGCGTGCGGCCTTAAACGCCTGCATACCAAAGCGCATCAGTTCCATCATCATCGGCACCATCTCGGGCGATGCTTGACCGACCGGCAGCGCTTGGGCAAGGAAGCCGCCAAATGCCTGCAAGAACTGCAAACGGTCTTGCTTCATCTGCGCTTCGTCAATCTGGACGAGGCTGTCGGCGGCGATGTCCACGCGGAAGTTACGCAGCGGCTTGTCGCGCAGCAGTTCCAACGCTTGCGGGATCAACTGTTGATCCGCTGGCGTCATCTGCTGGGCGGCGGCGTAGGCCAAAATCGTCTCGGGCTGGTAGTGCAAGCACATGACCTGCGCCTTGAGGCGAATCAACTCCGAGGCGAACAGCGCTACATCCTCTTGCATAGAACGCAAGCGGAGGTTGGCGTACTGCCCCTTTATTTGCTGCGCGGTTGCGGTTTCGGAGGCGAACGACGCGCCTCGGATGATGTCCGAGATGCCCGTGATTTCGTAGATTTGGGACTTGATGTCCTCTCTTGCTCGGTAGCATTGGAGGAGGGCATTAGCCAGCGTGTCCAGCGGGAGGAGGTCAATGCTGCCTTTAAGTCCTCCCTTTTCGCTGAAAGCCATCCACTTATCAACTGGAATAAGAGCATTGTTGTCACCTTCGGTTAAGAGGCGCTGCAATGCCGGTTGGCTTGCGTCGTATACGCCTCGGACGCGCAAAGCCTTGACCAAGCCGTCAATGCGGTCGGACAGGATGTCCAACTCCATTGCCTGATCTTGGTACAGGACAAAATCGGGGACGGGAACCAGCGTGTCGCTAGTCGTTGTGGAATACAGCGGCTTGGCGCACGGGAAGAACCCTTCCAGACCCAACGGATCGTCGCGCACATCAATAAACTGCGGCAGCCCCTTGGAGAACCAATAAACCTTTTCGCTTTCCTTGTCCCACAGTTCACAAATCTTGGCGCGGTTATAACTGCGCTTGGATTCGTTGTAGGCGTTTAGCGGCTCTGGGCCTTGGTCAAGCGGGATGCGTCGGGCGGTTTCCTCGCCAAAACGTTCCACAAGCGCCTCACGGGTCATGTACACCCAGCGCCATACGCAAGTGACTTCTTCCCATGTGCGGGCTTGTGAGTGGCCGAAATCGCGCCAATGAACGTAATCCACCGGAGCGCACTCATATTCAATGCGCTCCATCGGGGGCGGCGCACCCTCGCCCTGCTCAATGTTGGAGGTGATGGACACGCCATCGTCGGCAATGCCAATCGGGGCGGTATGCGGTTCGTAGCGCACCCATGCGGTGCCACGACCACCCAAAAACCGATCCTCTACGCAATACGTCATCGTGGAGCGGTAATCGGCGTAATGCTCAATTTCAAAGTCAATGGCGCGCTCTAGCAGTTGCCCTGCCACGCGGCCCACGGGGTCATTGTCGCCAAAGCGGCGGCTGATGTCGGCCTTCGGGAGCTTGGAATACACCGCTGGCTTGAGTGTCTGGATGTTTGACCAAAGGATGTTGAACTTGGCCGATTCCGTCAGGCTTTGACCACGGGTGTCGTCGCGGTAACGCTTGATGATCTTCTTGGTGCGAGCCGTCCACTTGGCAAACTCGTTGTCATAAGCACCAACGATCTTGAGGTACTTATCCAATTCTGGTTGCGTCATCTGTTCCATCAGTCTTTCCCTTTGTTGCGGGCGCTAATGGCCTTGGCCTTGGCGCGGGCGTCCTCTTTGCTGCTCGCTCCCCATGCGCGGAGGGCAAGCGCAAGGCGTGTCGGCTCCCCGTTCTTTTCCATCGGGCCAGCCATGTTGCCCATGCGGGCTAAAAACGATGCGCGGCGCGGATTGTCGCCTTTCTTGACCGGCGGCTTGAGGGTGCCACCCGTCTCGGCCTTGTAGCTGGCACGACCCTTGGCGTTCAAACCGCCGCGTGGGTTCTGTCCAGCCTTGCGTGTCCACGCTGCGCTCATGCGTAACCTTTGTTTTTTGGTTTAGCGGTTTTAGCAGCTTGCTTGAAGTCAGCAGCGGTCGGGCGCCCTTCCTCACCAGAACGCTTCATTCGCTCACCGGAGCCTGCTTTTATGCGCTCCTGTTTAGCAAGTATATTGGCGTACAAACCGGGTTTTCTGTTCATGCCCAACCCCTCACCGGGTTTGCCGGTGGCTCAAGTAAGATTTCTGCGATTTTATTAACATCAAAATCGCTCATGTTAATGACACGCACATTAGCGTGGAAACCGTCAACTGGTTTCATCTCCGGCACTTCGCCGTCGTCGGTCTGCAATACCTTGCCGGTCGGCTTGTAGATCGCGCCGATCACATCTAGAGCGTACTTATGGCCGTCCGTAACGTGCCAGCCTTGGTCGCCCTCAGTCACAACGCCTGCCGCCTCTAATACGTCGTACAGGGCTGTGGCGTCGGCTGCTTTGAGGTAGTAGTCGTTCATGCCGTGAGTGCCTGCAAAGTGCTGTTAGGTAGGCGCGTGGGGTAATACGAAAGGCGTTGCACATATCCGTTTAATGCTCGTACCAAGTCTTGTCGGTTGCCGATATTTGCTTGTGTGACGCTTGGTATTGTGCAAACGGTATCGGGCGTTTCTGCGCTGCCATTAAAAGACGCATTAGAGTCGTTTAATTTGTAGGCTAAGGCTTGACGTATTGGCGCGCCCACAACGTATCCACTTGTAAGCCATTGGGCTTGAGTTGCTGTATTGATAATTTGCGCGGCCGGGTCAGTCACATTCACTTGATAGAGTTCAATTAACCCCGTGTTTGCTCCAACGCTCAAACTAAATACACGCGCTTGCGACGAGTTCGTTGGGGCCGTGCGTAAAAACTGAGCAAACAGCGTCCCTTCACTTGTGTTGTACCACGACGAGAAATTTGTCCCCGTCATCGTCGCCACATCTGCGTTGCGAGTCAGGGCGGTGGTTGTGGTCGGGATGTAGGACGTTGCAAAAGCACCGGCTTCTAGTTGTGCGCCGTAAATTAAAATGTTTCCGTTCGTCTGCCCAATAATGCAGCGAACCGAAGTTGCGCCAACAGCCATCGTTCTGGTCAGCGATATGCATTGCCATGCGGAGGTGACTGTCAACGTAGCAGTAGAAGTTGATCCGCCCGTTGAGTCACGCAGTCGTAAAACAACTTCCGTACCGCCATTTGATTTAACGAAAACAGAAAATGTGTAGGCAGTTGAGGCAGAAATGCTGACAGATTCTTCTATGTTGTTTCCGCTCAACGTGGTGTCGGTTGCACCAGCCAAGTTTGATGCAGACGTTAAACCATCAGGCCCCGTCGCTGCTCCGGCTGTAGCAACTGCAGTACCGTAAACCGTCCAGTAAGTCGCGTTAGAAAAGTCGTTGCTATTGGGGAAACTATTCGTCCGTTGCTCCTCAATGAGCAAGCCGAGCGGCTGTAGCGTAGAGGGGTTGTAGTCAAAGCGAGGGGCGTAGTAGGCCGCAGTCGTCGTCGGGTAATACGTCGTCAGCGACGAGGTAACGCCGCCTTCCATGTTGGCGAGGTTAAATTGAGCGCCCCAAGCGTAAATGCTTGCATTTGCACCTGAATATGTTGCTCGGCCTCTGGAATCAAATGCGCCAGCACCATCCGATAAGTAAAGAGTTGTTCTACCGTCAGTTACAGCAGCAGTTCCGGTTGTAATGGTGGCAACACATCTAAACCAGCCATCTCCCACGCTTGTAATTGACGACGAGACAATGGCAAAGCCAGTCCCAAGAACGGCTGTTCTGCTAACCGCGCCTGCGCCATTCAAATCAAACTCTACTGTTCCGTAGTTGTTGGATGATGTCGTTGAAATTGCAAATCCAACATATCTACGATCAACATTTTTTGCAAAAAAACTTGCAACGTAAGTTGTTGATACTCCAATCGTTGGAGTCTGAATTAATGAGTGAGATGCAGCGGCAACAACTCCGTCATTCAATGTGTCTGCGGTGGTTGTCCCGTCAGGAGCAGAAGTGGAGTCTGTTGAAACGGATACGTTGTTTGCTGACCAAGTGGTAGCAAAGTTTTGAGACTGCAACAGCAGATTATGCTTCGCGTACTTCAGCGTACCCGTGGAGTCAAACAGCGTTGCCTGACTGCCGCGAGAGAAGGTCACTCGGGAATCAAGGCTAGTCGCCCCCGCAAAGTCTAACGACAGCGTGGGTTTTGGGAACGTGCTGCACCCCCAAGTGGCGAGCATGGCTTTAAGTCCAGAAAACCGTGCAGTTGACCGTGCCGCCAATCGTGACGACTAGCGAGGTGTTAAAACGTCCCGGCAGCGGGTAGAACGTCGCTGCAACCGGCGTGAACTGCGCGATCATCGTACTGGCTCCGTCCGAAACCGTAATGGTCGGGGTGCTGGAGGCAGACGAGACGAAAATACCGAGCAGACCGCCCGTTCCCGTGTACAGGGTCGTCGTGGAGGTGATGTTTCGGTAGTTCTGTGATTCGGAAACCGGATTCATATTCTGGCCCTCTTACTAGGCGTGCGGTCATGCACAGCCCACATATCGTTAAGTGTCACCGTGTTCTCTGGCCCCACAATCAGCGGTTTAGCTTCTGGCGCTGGGGGCTTGTCAGCGACCTCACTCCATGATACCGCAACCATACGGAAGGCGTCACTAGGGTGTGACGTCCAATCGTGGCGCGGCGATGCTCGGTAGGCTTTCTTGTCCTCGTCGTATTCGCGTTGGTACTGGCGTAGCGCCTCTATGCCGTCGCCACAGCGCTCGGCGTCAAACCACACACGCGGCAGCATCATGCGTACCGCTTGGATACCGTTCTGCACGCCGATGTCGGGAACTACAGCGAGTTTGGCGATGTCTAGTTGTGCGGCTAACTGCTCCACGATGCTCTTGCCGGTCTGCAAGCTCTTGGCTCTCGCGTCATGCGGAAGGAAGTGCTTGGCGTAGCGATAAGGCTTGCCTGTCACGACCTCGGCAATGCTGTGGATGTTGGCGCCCGAGACGGCGTAGAAGTCTATGACGCGGATTTCCCCACGGGCGACTTGGTAGAACCATATCGCCGTATCGTCTCGGTAGCCCAAGTCCCATGCGGTATAGGTTGGTAGATTCGGGTCGTACGGCACGTTGGTGATGCGGCCTTGGTCGGCTGCCTCGCGCATCTCTTTGCCGTAAAAAGCACCGAGGATCGCAGCCTCAAAGCTGCACTCGTACTCCTGTAGATACTGATCCTCGGCTAACTGCGCCTTTGCTGCGGCTAGCTCTGTCGCAGGGAGAAGCCCGCTGGTTGAGGCGGGAAGGCGCAACAGGAACCACTCGCTAGGGAGACGAGTGGCTAATTGGAAAATGTCGTAGAACTGGTTGCGCCCCTTCGGAGTACCCCCGAAAACGCACCATCCGTTTTTATCACTCAAAGCTGGGCGAATTACGTTACCCCAAACGCTCGGTTTCCAGTCTCCATATTCATCAGCGTATACCCCCGAGTAGCCCATTCCGCGCATCGCATCTGCGTTGTCAGCTCCGAACAAGCGGATCTGGCTACCGTTGATGAGCGTGATGGTCAGTTCCTGCTCGTTGACCGATTGGATGATCGGGTGTGCGCCGTCCTTGAAGTATTGCCAGGCTACGGCCTTGGCCTGGGATCGGTACGGTGCGACGTAAGCAAACAAGCCATATGGCCTTTGATACATCGCAGCAGCGCGGATCATGTCGTTGACGGCGGCAACCGTCTTACCTGCTCTGCGATGAGCTACAAGGCAGGCCCAGCGTTTCGTGCGCTCATGGAACGGCATGAACGCCTTGCGTGGGCGATAGGGCAGGATTATTCGGGAGCCATCCATCCGATCTGTACCTTGACCGGGCCGTTGTCCTTACCTGTGATTTCTTGGCGGGCGAGTTTGGGAACGTGGTATTCCAGCAGAGTGCTAAAGGCGTCAAAGGCAGCCTGCGCTCCCTTCTCTGCTGCGATTTCGTCTAGCCACCCTTGGAGTCTGTCTGCGTTGCCGTCCACAAACGCTGCAATGGCCTCTCTGGCGGCCTGTGTGGACTTATTAGGCGTACCCGCTTGCCTACCGCCTGTTTTCTTACCCTTTGCCATCTGTTTAGGTCTACTTTAGATCACAGGTGGAACAGTCTAACTCTGTCAGATGTGCTAGGCATATCAAAACGGCCTCACTTTCTTTTTGAGGGCTTGTTCGTTTTTTAGTAACTCGGCAACTTCGCTAATTGACGTACCGCTGTCGGGGTTCAAATCAAAAGCCTTATCTTCCCAATAAGGACTGTTTTTTGACACATCGGGATGATCTGAAATTCTCACCTTGAAGTCAATTTCGCCATCATCTAATTCTTTATAAAACTTTACATATTGCGATGCGCTTAAATTTGAGCCTTCAACTGACGTTTTTAACCCAACCTCTTGACCTAGTTGCTTGAGCAATTCTGCCTTTGCTCGTAATGCGACGGGGCTGAAATCTACGTCAATGTCATCAAGCGATTGAGCCGTTTGAAATGTTTCGTAATTGCCCGCACCCGATTCTTTTTCTAGGCGTTTGTTTACAAACTTTGTTTCTTCTTCGCCTAATTTATTAAATTTATCAACGATCTGTCGTGGGTTGCCATGATCAACGTCAATTTCGCGCATCACGGGGTCAAAGCCTTTTAACGCGCCAATCAACCGGCCTACCGGCACAGCAGATGCAGCGGCCATTGCCATACCGGCCTCGTCATCGGCTCGGCGGGCGCGTTCAAAGTCGCGGGCAGCAAGGGCTTGGCCTACGCCGGGGATAAAACTACCGCCCATCTCTAGCGCCATGTCCACGGCGTCAGACTCTTTAGGCTGATCTAGGCTCGTTAGCCGCTTTGCCTTCTCGTCAACGTAAGCTAATGCGGCGGCAATCCGATTACGCTTGGCGGCCATGTCAGGAAAGGTTGGTCAGCTTATACAGCGTGGAGGCGATTAGGCCCACGATCTCGTCGTGGATGTTCTGCAAGTCGGGGTCGTCGGGGAGCGTGTCACGCGAACCCTTGGCAAAACTTAACAATCCGCTGATGTACGCCTTGGCGTCCTTTTGCACCTTGAAGTCGTCAAGGTAGGCGGTGAGCGGGATTAGGCCGTAGTGACCCTGATAAGTTTCGGCCCACTTGTCGGCTAAATCTAGGATGTCTTCGTAAAAGTGGCCGAGGGCTTTGTGTTCAGCGTATGATTTGGTGGACAAATGCAGAAAATGCGCCACCGTACTGCTGTGAAGCAGCGCCGAAACAAAAACACCTGCATCTTCGTGTTTAGCCATGAATCACCTATTTATCGGCTCTTTACGAGGGTACACCGATCACCACCACAATGGAAGGTCTACCATGATTTCCGCTGAATATCTCACCGAACAACAACGCCTCCACGAAAATCCTAAGTACGGGGTGGCCTCTATCGGCTTTGCACCCATCGTGGCTGACCTTATCCGTCAGTTTCGTTTTGAGTCGCTACACGATTACGGAGCCGGTAAACAACGGTTGCGCGAGGAGTTAGAGAAACTGCGCGTCCTTGTTGCTTATTCTGCCTACGATCCCGTGTTTCCTGAGTACGGTGAGCCACGGTCAGCCGATTTAGTGTGCTGCATAGACGTTCTGGAACACATAGAGCCGAATCACCTAGAAGCCGTCCTAAACGATTTACAGCGGATCACGACGGGGGTGGGGTTCTTTACCATCCACACGGGCGCTGCCCTTAAAACGCTCTCTGATGGCCGTAACGCGCATTTAATCCAGCAGCCCTCGTCTTGGTGGCTGCCTAAGCTCTGTGAGCGGTTTGAGATAGCGCACCTACAGAGCATTGAGCATGGGTTCTGGTTAGTCGTTAGCGCAAAAGCTCCGGCTTAATCGCGGCCATATACCGTTCCATCAGTTCTCGGACGGTTTGTTCGGGGTCACGGGCGACGTAAAACTCGCCCCGTGGCTCAAATATCGCTTGGAACCGTTCTTGGCTCGGGCGTAATTTTCCTTTTTCTACCTTGATTTCTACCCAACATATCCACGGTGTTCCGTCGGGCAGATTCCGTACGACGAGACGATCGGGTACGCCGCCGTTTGAGGCGTAATCGTGGACGGTGAACCCTGCCGCGTGTAGCGCCCGGCCAATAAGGCCATCGTTCGCATCCCGCCTCGCTTTGTACCTCACGCCTTGCCTCGTTGATGCAGCGTGTCAGCCATATTTGCCACCATATCCGGTTAGCCCTATACCTGTTTAGCGGTGGAATTGGCACGTTCTTTCAGCCTCAATACGCCTTTCTCGCCAAACAACTCCCTGACTAACCCGATTACGCCGGGGTCGGTCAGTACGTCAGAGGCTCCGATTTCGCGGATCAACTCCGCAACGCGAATCTTAATTTTCTCCCGCTCGCCCGCGTCCCCCGAAAACGCGGTGCGAGCCAGCAACGCATCATAGTACCGCAGACGGTTCAGCGGGCTACTACGCACGGCTTCATCCCAACCCGACGCACTACGCTCTACCGCTCGCGCCACTCGCTCGTCCGGCAGTCCCTTCGGGCCGGACTTCGCGGCGCTCGGGGGATAAGTGAATTCGTCACCCATCACTCTACCCTCCGACCGACCACGCTAAACACAGCGGCGGTGCTGACACGGGCTACCGGACTACGTTTAGGGTTATGGGTTATGGGTTGTATTACATCCGTACTACGTTCGTTATACGTTCGTATACCCTCATTGCTCTGCTTTTGTTTCTGCCGATCCCACCGAACATTGATGCTTTTACGGGCTTTTTCAGCTTTTTCGTTCATCTTGGCAATTTCGGCTTCTACCCGTTTGTGACGCCAGCCGTTTTTACCGTCCCAGAAAAAAAATGTTTCTAGCACGCGCTGGACAGCCCGCTTTTCTGACCGAGATTTGGCCTTGCAAATGTCGTAAGCAATTTCCCTTGGGATGCCCTTTTCGGAGGCGTAAGCCCAGTCAAGGAGCAGCGTATACACGCCGTGTTCAAGGGTGGTTAAATAGCCCGCGTCACGGGCATAGTCGCCGAGATGGCGAATGTAGTATTTCATCACAGTCTCCGGTTGTTCCAATCAAACCCAACGCGGAAACTTGACAGGCTAGTCCCCCGAGAATAGCCTTTGCCCCGCGTTAGTACCCATTCACAGCGTATGGCTACCCCCTAGCCGCGTCAACCCCCGAAAGGGGGTTTGTCGTTTCTGGCGTCATTAGCGGCCTTTTGGGGGCTTTGGCAGCCCCGGCAAATGACTGCGATCAGCCACAAATTTGCCGCCCGTGACAGCCTCTATATCGTGCTGCCGGGCGCGTGGAATACCCCGCTTTTTCCAATGAGAAACGTGCTGGGGGAATACCCCCAAAGCCTTGCATAAAGCGGTTGTTGAGCCGAAATGGGCTATGACCTGGTTGATGTCCATAACGTGGACTATAGCCCTATTGGTTACCCTCTTACAACCTTGTTTAAAAAACTTGTTGACAGGGGTATTGGAACTGGTCAGGATACACACATGGTCAATAACGACCGGCTACCACAGATAGGAGCAACACATGAAAACGATCAAAGTCACTACCCCGGTTGGCGAATTTACTCGCAACACAAAAAGCGATTACACCCACGCGGTAGTTCGCAAGTCAGAACGCGCTAACTTCAGATACCAACAGTTTTTGGCGACCGGCGAGAAAAGCGGATCAGGCGTTGACGCTCGTTGGATCAAAGATCGCGGATTTGTTGTGACGTATCACACCTCGCTGCGATCAGCCGCCAACGCTGCACAACAAAAATACCCTTACGATCCCGCCGCAGAAGTTATTGGCATCTACGAGGTGGCGGCATAAGCCGCCCCTCACAATAGGAGCAACAGAAATGCTTAAGAACAATTTCTTTCACGCCTTCGGCACCTTCTACGCCCTCAACAACAAGTTTGAGGTGCGCGTGGAGTACACCCAAGACCTAGATGGCGGCATCATCCTTGAGGCTGCCGACCTAATCGGCATCTTCCTTGACAACGACAAGGCCGCCTCATCGCTTAACCACGACATCAAGCTAGACATTTGCGACCTCGGTGCAGATGCCATCTTTGAACTTGAGGAAATTGCCACACGCGATGCTGAGCAGAACGGCCCGTGGGGAGACGACCTGTGAGCCGCTGGTTACCCCAAGCCATTCTCATTGTGGCGCTATACGCCATAGCAGCGATCAACGACCCGTGCGGCGACGGTGGCTGCACCCCGGCAGAGGAGCGAGCCAGCCATGCACGATGACGACATGACTTGGTGGCATCACCAAGACCAACTGATGCAAGAACTGGAAGAACAAGAACGCATAGAAGCCTGCAACAAGGCATTAGCAGAACTGAAGGAGAGAGAAGATGAAGGTTTATGAAAAGATTGCGGCGGTTACCGCCGAGCTATCCAAGATTGGCATTAGCAAGGAGAGCAAGAACCAGTCGCAGGGCTACGCTTTCCGTGGCATTGATCAGGTTTACGGTGCGTTGTCGCCGCTGCTGTCCAAGCACGGCCTGTGCATCCTGCCCCGCGTGACTGACCGACAGGTTATTGAGCGCCAGAACCGCCAAGGCACCGCGCTGTTTTACGTCACGCTGACCGTAGAGTTTGATTTTGTAGCCGCCGAGGATGCGAGCAAGCACACGGTCGTGACAGTAGGCGAGGCAATGGACTCAGGCGATAAGGCCAGTAACAAGGCCATGTCAGCCGCTTACAAGTACGCTGCGTTCCAGACGTTCTGCATCCCGACCGAGGGGGACAATGACGCTGACGCTCAGACGCACGAGGTGGCTCCTAAGGCGGGTTTTACCAATGACCCTAGGGGTGACATGGGTAAGGACGTAGACCCCGCCAAACGTGACTCGTTTGTTAAGCAGTTTCGCGCAGCGTTTGATTTAGACGCCGAGGAAAAAGACATCGCTTTGGCGGTGCTAGGCGTTCACGAACAAATTAACGCTGACCATGAGCTTTACATCGCCGTAGCCGACGCTATGACAGCCAAGGAACGGTCAGCCATTAAGAAGTACATTCAAATAGCAAAGGAGCAGAACCGTGCCTGATTACGACCCGAACATGAAAGGCGTTTTATTCCGTAATGACAAATCTGGGAATGAAAAGCGGCCTGACTACCGTGGTTCAGCGGTGATTAATAACGTGGATTACAACCTGTCGGCTTGGATCAAGTCCTCGCAAAAGACAGGTGATAAGTACATGAGCATTAAGATTGAACCGAAAGGCGAGGGCAAGTTGTCGCGGCAAGGCGAGCCACAGCACCAAGCCACGAAAAAGCCCGAGATAAACGAGAAGAATTGGGATGACCTTGATACACCCTTCTGACTTTGAGGCGAGGTTTAGGGCTAGTCGCCCGGCAGAGATTGTCGTGGCGACTTATCTCCTCAACATCGGGCATACGGTGACGCTGCCCAAACGTCGGATCGCCAAGGACTTTGCCGACCGGGCAGAGTTTGCCGACAAGGGCGACATTTATGCCTCGGGCAAGCGCATAGAAGTGAAGCACATTAAGCATGAATTCCAGTATCAGGCGTGGCCGTTTGAGACTGCCGCGATCTGCGCCAAGAAGTCGTTTGATGCTGCCGATCCTCGCCCTGACTACTATTACATCGTCAACGCCAGCATGACCGTAGCGGCGCTGGTAGACGTTGCAACGACGTTTCCCGATTGGGTGGTGCGGCGCATCACCGACAAGGAGCGTGGCTACGATTATGACGTATACGCCGTTAAGCCCGAATACCTCGGCTGGCGGTATATAGACTTTGAGGAGCGGTTATGAAGGTATTTATCGGCTATGACAGCCGCGAGGACATTGCGTATCAGGTGTGCCGCAAAAGCATCCTCAAGCACTCCAGCGTGGAGGTAGACATACAACCCATCGTGCAGTCAGAACTTCGGGAGCGTGGACTTTACTGGCGAGAGACTGATCCGCTGTCGTCCACCGAGTTTTCGTTTACCCGGTTCCTGACGCCGTATCTCGCCGGATACAACGGCTGGGCGGTATTTATGGACTGCGATTTTTTGTTTCGGGGGGATATTGCGGGACTGATGGACTACGCCGACGGGGCAAAAGCGTGCTTTCTTGTAAAGCACGACTACCGGCCGACGGAAACCGTCAAGATGGACAACAAAACGCAACATCTCTATCCACGGAAAAACTGGTCATCTTTCATGTTTATCAACTGTGGGCATGAACAAGTCAAGGCTCTCACGCCTGAGGTGGTCAATACGCAGACGGGGATGTACCTACACCGCTTTAATTGGCTCACCGATGACGTAATCGGGGAGTTACCAATTACATGGAACTACCTTGAGGGGTGGTATACGCGCCACGATTGTCCGAACCCGATTGCTGTTCACTTCACCCGTGGCGGCCCGTGGTTTGCCGATTGGACGGATGTGGAGTACGGAAAGGAGTGGATGCGTGAAGCGCATATTTCCTAACGGCACGACGCCAGAGCAAATAGCGGTTGCCGTAACGCGCATGACGCAAGGGTTAGACCCTCGCCGCGTGTGGTCGGTTGAAGTAACCGAGTGGAAGAAGCCTAAAACCAATCAGCAGTCGCGGTATCTCTTTGGGGTGGTCTATCCCATGATCATGGAGGCGGCGGGCGAGAGCTTAAGAGGTTTCACGCGAGAGGATATTCACGAATGGCTGTTAGGCGAAATTTGGGGGTGGGAGACACTAGAGGGGTTTGGCAGAAAGCGTTTGCGGCCACTTAAACGTACATCGCGCATGACCAAAGAAGAATTCACAGAATATCTGTACGGTATAGAAAACAAGTGCATTGAGCTGGGCATTGGCCCACTACCGGAGCCTCTGCATGAACCTACGGAATGAAGCAAAAGGGCGTGGATGCACGGTGCGTTTGCCGGACATCTGCAATCACAACAGCGAAACGACTGTGTTGGCACACATACGCCTATCAGGGGTTAGCGGCATGGGCATGAAGGCAGACGATCTGCTCGGTGCGTGGGCGTGTTCTGCTTGCCACGACGCGATAGACCGCCGTTTCCGTACCGATCTTGACCGAGATTATGTGCGCCTTGCTCACCTTGAGGGCATGGTGCGAACCATCGCACAACTACGCAAAGAGGGATTGATATGACTCGTGAAGAAATACTCCGTATGGCAGAAAGCGAGGGGTTTTACCTCGTTGACTTCATTGACGATGACAAATCAGTAACAGAGCAAATCCAAGCTGACAATTCAGAATCCCTTTATTCGTTTGCCGCCCTCGTTGCCGCAGCCGAGCGGGAGGCGTGTGCAAAGGTTTGTGAAGAAGCAACGTTAAAAAATTGGTTTGCGGAAGATTGCGTTGCTTTAATTAGGGGGCGAAATGATTTATGAGTTTCTGGGTAGATACGCCGTACACCACGGCCTACGTCCGTAACGAGTTTCTGTACGACCAGCAGAAAGGTCACGGCGAATTCACCGAATGTACCGTGTTTGGCTTTCGCGCCGAACCGATGCGCGTCCCCATGTTTCAAATTATGACGGCGCAGGGGGCGCAATGGGCGCGTATCCCTATCCATGCCCTATGCAGCAAACCCTGTGACCCTATAGGGCTTGAAATTGCCTGCTGGTGGGATTCCTTCAGCCGGTTTTGCGAGGCGCGAGAGGTGCAGTTCCTGCGTAACCATCGGGTGCAAGGAATTGGACGCGACGGCGTTAAGCGTCCCGGCGTGTACCTTTTCACCGTATTCTGGGCTAATGGTGGCTGGGCAGAGGTAAGCGACCAGAGCAAAGACCATCACATTATCGCGTTAGACGGCGGGCAATGGATTGCGTACCCCAACAACAGGCTGTTGTGGGTAGACCCGTCATGGATTGGCGGGGATGTTCCGAGGGATTGGAAATCCCCGTCAGTCTCCTACAGCGTGGAGGCACTACCGTGAGATGGATCATAGATTTGTTCCGCAAGCTCAAAGCTAACCGTGACCGTGAATGGCGCTCTGTGCCAGCCCCTAACTGGCGCTCGGCGCGTGGAGGGCGCGATATATGGTGAAAGACGATATAAGCCCGCCGGGGGCGTGGAAGGAGGAGATGGAGCGTATCCCATGGGGATACGGTCAGAAACAGGGCGACAGGCTTGCTAATGCGCTTGTAGCGATACGGCGCATGGGGCTACACGAAGAAGCCACGCTGCTAGAGTTAGAGATTAAGACGCTGCGTAACGAGATTGAGTATTTGCTAAACCGCTGAAGGGTCGTCTAACGGTAGGACAACGGACTTTGACTCCGTGAATGTTGGTTCAATCCCAGCCCCTTCAGCCATCCCCCTCGGGCGGCCACTTAAACGAGCGGGTTTGCAAGAAGTAACGACCGTTGCACTTGCAGACCCCTTTTAAGTAATCCTTTACCTCGGGATGCGAGCAAAAATACCCTTGTCCGTTAGCGGGGCAGAAAAACACGCATAACTGACACGGATCAAACCGCGCCCACTCTACCGATTCCGTAGCCATGTCAGATATTCCGCGCCTTCCTCTGGCTGCCACCAGATTTTTATGAGATCTGGATGGTCATTAGGCAAATCAGGATTGATAGTCGTCAGCGCACAAGGTGAAAGCGTGTTGTCTGCAAATCCACGCTCTTTGGCATATCGGTCATAAATCTTGTACGACGCCACGCGAGCCGTGTGCATCGTTATGCCAGATATTGCATCTTTAAGGACGCTGTAGGCGCTGTGGTGCTTGTGGCCCGAGATATAAAGGTGATCCCGTGTTCCCATAATGGCGGCTTTCATGGGGCCATGGGCGGGGTTCCAGATGGACGAGCCGCTATGGTCGTGGCGGGCGTTAACCCTAACCTCTGCGCCGTTGGGGAACCGCAGCGCGATGCGAGCCTCGGACGACTTGTAAAGTGAGTTCTGATGCTTCGCTATCCACCGCAGAGGGTCGCCAGAGCCTGACCATAGGTCATGGTTTCCGGCAATCATGTAGAGCCAACGGCAGCGGTTTACAAACCACTCGGCCAACCGCCATGCCTGTGTTGCAGATGTCGCTTGCTCGCCGTAAAGCCTTGCTAAACGTCCGACCCAGTTGTTCGTGGTATCCCCCACCGAGCAGGCAAACAGCCCCTCTGTGGCGTTTACAAGGGCGGTATGGCGCTCTATGGCCTCAATGTCGCAGCCGTCGTCGTCAACGTGCGGATCGCCAAAATGTAGTAGGCCGATTGGGCCTGCAATTTTGATGCGTATGGGGATGAGTTTGGAGGCTTCTTCGTGTTCGCGCTTATGCAAAAACTTGCGCTTACGTTGCTTGATTAGCTCCTCAATGGGAACGTCATCATCAGGCAGCGGGGTGAACTCAAACTCGTCCCTAACCACGTTTGGGGTGTGCTGGTAGGTAGAGCCGGGGACGTTGATACCCTTGCCTTGCATATCCTGTATGCGATTCAGCAAGGTTCTGATGTTAATCCTGAGCTTTTGCGCTGCTACCGACCTAACGCCTTTTGAGTCTTGTAAGGCTTGCAGTATCTGTTCGTCAGTCGCCTTCTTTACGGTCACGTTTAGCCTTCCTTTTAACCGTGATGCCAAGTTCTTCTCGGCGTTTCGCGGTAACTTCTGGGGCTAACTCGGCTCTCCATTCCAAGTGTCCGTCAACAAGTCTGTATTCTTCTTTGTGCGTCAGCGCACAGTCGCAGCACTCGGTATAGGTATAGCCCTTCACCCTATACCAAGAACCCTCGTTCATCTGCACAACGGGGATTTTCTTTGGCATATCAACCCCTCAAATACAATCTTTGCTCATCTCGCCTACGATTTACAAGTCCTTTCAATACCTTACCACCGGCTTTTGACCATTTCATGAACTCTTGCGCGGTTTCTTCAAAGTCACCGCGATTGTGTTTCATGCGTAATGTTGAGCGCTGGAGGTTGCCTAGCCCCACGTTAAAAGAAAAGGAAACGAGGGCGTCAAACCGGCCTTGATGATTAACAGCAGAAGGGCAAAGTCGGGCCACGCCGCGCTCAAACCGGCCAAGGTCTTGAGCAAGGATAGCGTCCACCTCTCCCATAGTGAGAGTGCGATCCCAGCCCTCGGGTATCGGTAAGGTGCGCCGTTCTTCATATTTCACCGCAGCGTGTGAAGGGTCTATAACGTGGCCGACCCCGACGCTCCAGATTAACGCCGGACATTGGTACGGGCGGGTTCGGACACCCTCGTGATGTTTTACCATTTCAATACAGCGAGGGCTTACTTTCAATTTCCCACCCCTGCTTCAACGCTATGTTTTTAGCAGTCGCTTTATGAACTTTTAAGTGCCTAGCAAGTGAATTAAACCCAAAAAATATCCCGTCTGGAGTTCGTATTACAGATTGAGAGCGAGCAATCGTCTGTGTACGTCGGGCTTCTTTACTGTGTGATTTACCAAAAAATGGGTTTTCCAATCCTCTTCTTGGTTTTGTATTTCCTACAGGCTTGCCCCTTGCCGCATAGTTAATATATTCACTACGATCCCCGCCGCATCCACCAATCGCTTCATTCCAGCCTATCTGAAAATCAGGGCGTAACTTACCTTCTAGCGAATAACACTCTGCATCTGAACCTGAAAAGATCACATCGCACAACATATTTTTCCAGCCGTGATACCGGATGGCTCTTCCAAAATGACAGTCACTGCGTGACGTAATAGAGCGATGTCGGGCAAGTCTGCTATTAAAATCAACTGCAACCCCGATGTACCCATCAGAGTTCATATCAAAATAATTCTCAAGTCTTATCCAGTAAACAACGCTCATTTCTTACCAAATGCCTGCGTGCCAAACCAGAAGGCAATGATTGACGACAGTATCAGCATCTCGTCATCTGAGAACACTTCAGCCATCGCGGCGGCAAACGGTACACCTGTGTTGTAGGCATACCAGACGCCTGCAATGTTGATGGCAACTAGTTCCAGCACAAAAATGTAGGTAACAACCGGACGCACCGAGGCACGAAGGTTGATCATCCATTGGCTTGCGCCTTTGCCGATCTCAACGTCGTGCTGGTACAGGGCTTGGCGCTCCTCGCCTGCCGTTTGAGTTTGGATCTGCTCTAGTTTGATTTCCTCAACCCGTGCTTGGGCGATAAACCCGCGTTCTGCGAGGGCTAGTTCGCGCTCTTTCTGAGCGGCAACAAGGGCAAGTTCGTGCTTTTTGTCCTGCCGGTCTTGGAAGATCTCAAGAATCTTAGGAAGGCCGCCCGCAAGGAACGACAGGAACGTGCTAACCATTGTCATCATTTGTTGCGTTCCTCCATCAGTTTGACGCGCACCTGTAGGTCGTGAATGTCCTCCATAATGTCGTCCTTCAATTCCTGACGACGCGCTGCGCTTAACGGGCTGTCAGTCGGCACTCCGTCCTCGGTAATCAGGATAGGAATTTTGGACTCAATGGCGATTAGGCGATTGTTGAACGATGCGATTTCCGCGAGCAGCCAGCCGACAGCGGCCAGCAGCACCGGGAACAACATATCCACAATCTTCTGCATATTCATGGGTTACTTCCAAAGCCAATCAACAATCTTGACGAAAAGGCCGCCCATAACTGCCGCAAACCCGCCCACAGCCATCAACGTGCGCCAGCCGCCCTTTGCCTCGGCCAGCATTAGCTTGATTTCGTGTACGTCCTTTTTCATCTCGGCCATGTCTGCTTGCAAAGTCTCAATCTGCGCGTCGTGACGGCCAATGTCCCGTGCCATTTCCATCATCTAGCTCCTAGGGGTGGGTGGCTTTGTAAGCGTCAAACTCGGCTTTGAGTTCTTGGATAGCCTTGATTAGCGGAGCGATCATCTCCTCGTAGCCGATGGATAACACATCGTCGCCACCTTTAACGCTGTGGTCTTGGTAGCCGCCAAAGTCCACGCCCATTGCGTCCATAGTGGCCTTTACCTCTTGCGCCACCAAACCATAGTGGAAACGATTGCGCTTATGCGTACCGTTGTGCGTCAAATTGGCTAATTTGCTTGCTTCTTGCCAGCTAGAGTAATCATCTTGCCATTGGCTAATGGCAGCTTGGTATGCGTCATCATTAGGAAAGTCCACCGGGTTTGGCTTTACGGGAGGAGTGGTGCGGTAATCTTCGCGCATATCCCACTTAAACTTGCGCGGCTTGAGAGCCATGACAAAATCTAGCCCAAGATTGGTGTCCGCTATTTCTGTTTTATCTCGCGCATCAGAACGATTTTGGACTGAGCCGTACACATAAGTAGTGGTGTTTGAATCACCAAGTTGTACCTGATCAGACCCCGTTACTTGTGAGTTATAACCCAGACAAGCCGAATTTTGATAATTGCCAGAGCTATATGCTGCATCGCCGATAGCGCAATTTAATTGGCCGGTTGTAATGCTGCCGCCAGCAGAGTACCCAAGCACCGTGTTACTGCCACCGCTGGTAATAGCTGAACCAGCAAAACTACCAACGCAAACATTGAAAGCGCCAGAGTTGATACTGTCTCCAGCGACGTTGCCAACAGCCGTGTTGCTTGCGCCAGTTGTAATTTCACGAAGCGCCCAAAATCCGATGCCGGTGTTGTTTCCACCAGTTGCAGAAGTTCCCACTCCTTGCAAAGCGGAATTGCCAACACCTGTGTTTCCGTTGGATTGGACGTTTCTACCTGCTTGATAACCAACGTAAGTTGTAAAAGAAGGGTTGTTAGAGCCGCCTCCCGCGTCGTATCCAATAGCAGTATTAGAAACGCCGGTTGTTACTGACGTACCGGCATTTTCGCCAACAAATGTGTTTAGCGTTCCCGTAGTTACGCTATCGCCAGCAGCTATTCCAAGCGCGGTTTTTGCGGAAGTTGTAGCGCCAATAAGGCCGACAACAACAGGATTAACCATCTGGAATCGGGTGCCGTCGTACACGACCACAACGGTTTGGCCTGACTTAATTTCTGCTGCCGATAACGCAGTAGTTCCGTCCTTCGTGACGTTCTTTGCGCCAAGGCTGTTGATGTTGATCGTGACAGCGCCGGTATTGTCGCCAGCAGCCACAAAGTAAAACATCTGGCCTGCGGCATAGGCGGTCAAAGCGGGCGTCAGCGAGCCTGTAATGGTGTCCGTACCCGATACCGAGCCGATCAGCTTAACGACCGTGCTTTGCACTTGGCCGAGGGTGGCCGAGTCGCCCGCGTCGGTGCCTGCACCAAGGCCGGTGAACTTATAGTTCGCCATCGGCAGGTTAGCGGTTGGCGTGGTTTGGCCGTCTTTGGTAACGCAAGTGGAAAGACCCGTAGCAAGGTCAGCGGTCAGGGCGTTGAACGCCGTGCTGCTGATAACCGTGCCTGATACGACGGGTTGCCCTGCCGTGTTTATTTGAAAAACGCCGCTGCCGTTAAAGCTCACTTGGATTCCTCCTCTTCCATTCGCGCAAGTTGAGCCGCCAACTGCCGCGCATAATAGGGGTCAACTTTACTGCCTGTTGCAGCAGCCTTCTTCATCATATCTATGGACATAGCCATAGACGGGTTGTCTTTTACAAATTTCTTTACACGCTGATCGTTTTGTAAAAACGATGCAATTTTTTGCGGTAGCGTTGTGCCGCCGCGCATTAACTGACTAGCTTGACGGACGTTATACGCCGTTCCTGCTGTTGCGCCAGCACGACCAACTGCACCCATCGTCGCTGTAGTTGCAGCGAGAGCAGGATTGATTGCATACGCGCCGCCTGTTGCGATGCCGGTCACCGGGCCAGTTGGCAAGAACCGCCCCATTGCCCGCATTGCATTGTCAATCGGGCCGCCGCGCACCACCTCAAGGATGGCTTCTTGCTCTGGTTTTGAAAACCTGCGGAACTGTTTGGAGTTAGCAAGGGTGCGAAACTCGGTTCGCAAAGCGTTTTCGTAACCCGCAGCGGTAAAAAAACTGGTTTTGTTTTTTGCCCGCTCAACGGCCTCATCTAACGTCTCGCCTTTGCTCATTTTTGACCAAAGGTTACGCGCCTCGGTGATAGCAGGGGCCGCTACAGCAGGATCACCCGCCATAACGTCAGCAGGCTTCAAATCAGCAATCAAATCATCAATCTTGTCACGCACACCCAAGATTTTTGCCATGTCGTTATCCGTGGCATCTCGGGAAATAGAAGCCGTGACTTTGCGGCGCAATTTATAAAGACGGTCAAGCGTTATTGGTTGATCGCGGTACAACTCAAGTGCCTTAAACGCCTTTGCAGCGCCCGGCTCTAGCGTCGTTACAACATCAGGATCAATATCAAGGTTGTAATTGATGTCGTCCAACATATCGTTGAACTTGTCTTTCTTAATCACAACGCCAGCGTCACTTGCTCGCTTAAACGCCGCCGTAGACATTTCGCGCAGCTTCTCTGGGCTTTCTGCGCCAAAACGAAACGCAGCAGCCTCTCGCGGCAATTTAGTGACCACATTGGTCGCCATTGTTAGCGGGTCAATGTATTCAGAAGTTTTCTCTAACGCCTTGCCAAGTCTTTCGGCTTTTGGCACTTGCCGCAACAAAGTGCCGATGCCACGCCCAACGAGGGAAACGTCCATCATTGCGCCAAGCGGATCGGTCGCAATCGTTTCCTTGGCTCGCGCTGTGGTGCCATAACGCTCTGCTGGAGCATTGGCAATCGCTTCGTACGTCTCAACGTCCGTAAGTGGGCTTTGGCCGCGCAACATATTGAGCGGTGTCGGCGCAATGCTGCCAAGCCCTTCAGTTACGTCGCTTGGGCGCAAATTGCGTACAAAATCTATAGCGCCAGAAATTTGCTCTGGAACACGCGCCACGCCACGCGACAACGCCGTAGACCAAGATTGCTCTTGCGGGCGGCTTTCGTCCGTCTTTGCCTCTTCATACGCCTTCAGGAAAGCCTGAAATTCAGGCGTACCGCGCTTGTTTTGGTTTCGCGCAATCCAATCCGCGTATTCGTCTGCGGTAGGCATTACCGAACTCCTTTAGCGCGTTGACGCTCTTCCTCAAGAATCCTATCAGCGATTGATCGGCTTTCGCTTTGCTTTGGCTTTGCTCGCGGATACGCCAAACTTTCTGGTTCGTAATCTGACGGCACATACCCAACGTCCATGTCGCCGTAAGTTGCTTCCCACACCGATTTGTAACGATTTCGGGATTTATCAATCTCTTTTCGCGCATTGCGAATTGCGCGGCGTAAATCGTTGGGTTCTTTTGCCGCAACAACTGCGCCAAACGCGCCTTCAAGTCGCGGCCATTCTTGAACGGTCATGTTTCCATAACCGCCGCCTTGTGCAGACGATTGTTTTGCCTCGTTGATGGATTGGATACTAGTGCCTTGCAAAAATGCGTTAAACAAGGAACGAGCCGATAACGCCGAAGGATCATAATCAGTACTTTCATATTGATTAAATTTGCCTGCAATGCGATCCAATCCCGCATGGTTTTCAAGGTCGGCAAGGTACGCATCCAACTGATCCAATTTGCCCAAACCGACTTGTGCGGCCATCTGCGCCTTGGGGTAATCCAATCGCAACTGAATACGATCTTTTTCTGGGGCGGCTTGAATGGCTGGTAACGGCTTTGGTTTTTCGCCAGTTGCAGGCGCTTGCGCGGTCGGCGCAGCAACGCGAGGCGCTGCGGGCGGCACAACAGGAGCAGTTGGCGCTTGGCGCGGCGTAGCAGCAACTGGAGGCGGCCCTGCTTGCGGAACAGCAGCAGGTGCGGCAGGCGGCGCAGTAACCTGCGATTGGAACGGGAACCGCAGTTGTGGCGCGGTTTGACCGGTTTCAAACGTATATTGGCCGCCTTTAATACCAAACTCACCCGTTCTAAACATCGCATCAATTTGTTGTTGCGGGGTAAGTTCCGCGTATTCACGCGATTGGAGCAGCGTGTAATCAGGTTTGCCCGCTTGTACGCTTGCATCAAACTTTTGCAAACTTGCTTGCGTAAATTTAGATGGGTCTATAGAACCATACGGCGATTTCGCCTTTTCTGGCTCTTTAAGCATTAACGCTAAACGCTCTGCCATAATTGGGCGATCTTTCAGCGCCGCAGCGCCAAGCCCGGTTGAAGCCATGCCCAACACTTCTTCTGGTGCGCGGCGATACTGCGATTGGCGCGTAACCTCGCCCAATTCGGTCTGCTCAGGAACAGGGGCAGCGCGACCCACAAACGGCGTGGTTTCCATACGCTGAGTGTATTGATCCAGCGTTTCCTCGGGGCGTTTCGCCATCTGCGTTTGCAGTTCGGCGTCGGGCTTGTAAACGTACCCGCCTTCCATGCGACCAAGCATCCGTTGAGCGTATGTATCCTCTAGCCCCTTGGCTTCCTCAGCTGCCTCACGCGCTTTACGGCCTTCGCGGGCGGTCAAGAAACTCTGCAATGCCTTTACTAGCGGCGCAGCCTTCGGGATAGGCGCAGCAGCGCCCTCCATCGGCTGATATTCCTGCTGTGCAAGGGCTTCTGCCATCGCCTGACGACGGCGAGCCTCGGCCATCTGACGCTCGTACTCCGTTGGAGCGCGAAACGTCTCTATGTATCGGACGTTACTCTTGGCCATCGTCAAAATCTCCTCTGTAACGCCCGCCTTGCGGCGTCACCATGCCAGGTGATAGCGGCTTTGCCATGCCACGCGGTACTACACGGCCATATTGCGGCTTGGCTTGCGATGCCACCATCGGGTTGTACTGCATATCCTGCGGCGGCGTGTAGGCGTCACTTTGCCGCTGCAACATATTGGCTAATCGCTGTGGGCGAGAAAGAGGGCCGCTGAAACTTTGATATCTGCTGTTCATTACGGCCCCGCCGGTTTAGTTGAGAACAATCGTGATCCTATTGCGCCGCCGAACTGGCCGCCAAGGGCGGTGCCTGCTGCGCCTCCAAGTGCGCCGAGCAATCCCATTTGGGCGTTGTAGTTGGCAACTTGGTTTTGATAGTTGCGCTGCGCGTAATCGCCCGCTGCCTGCGTTGCCGCAAACACCGGAGACGCCGCCACGTTTGCGCCTTGGTAGCCTTGGAACTGCGGCATATTGACTTGGACGCCTGACATAAGCGCGGCGATCTCGTTGATCGGCTGATTACGCAGGGCAAGCTGTTGCTGCAACGACTGCTGTAGCGCCGTATTGCCAAACTGTGCGCCTTGCAAGGCTTGGTTGTACCGCTGGAGTTGCGCGGCGTTGGCAAGTTGCTGCTGTTGGGCGGCAATGGCTTGGTTCTGCGCCAAGGCTGCGTTGCGAGCGGCCTGCACATCCATCTGCTGACCAAACGCCTGCCCCTGACCACCAAGGAGCGCCCGATAAGCGTCCAATGCGGCGGCTTGGTTTTGCGCCACCGCTTGATTTTGCAGTTGTTGAGCGGCTTGGAATTGGGCAAAGTTTTGAGCAATAGCTTGGTTTTGCAGTTCTGCTCCTTGCAGCCCTGCGCCATACAAAGCCCGTTGCGCTTCGTTGCCAAACTCGCCTGCGGCTACGCGCTGGGCAAAGTCTTGCTGTTGGGCGGTGTTCTGCGCTTGTTGCTGCGCCAACGCCGTGCCGATATTTTGCTGCAACGCTTGATTGTAAAAACCTGCCGCTTCTGACCCCATGCCAAACTGCCCAAGGGCGGCTTGGTTGGCGAACTGTGCAGCGGCCTGTGCTTCGCCAAACCCTTGCTGGCGAGCGGCCATATCAAGCCTAATGCCCTCAAGCGCTGCTTGTTGGATTAGGTCGTTTTCCTTCATCTGCTGCCCTGACATTGCAGAGTTGAAGGCTTCGCTTCCGGGCGTAATTCCTTGGTTAATAAGTTGCGTGTAAAGCTGCTGACGCTCACCCTGCAACTGCGGAGTTAGCCGCGCCAAAATGGCTTGTTGCGCCGTTGTTCCAGCCGACACCGGCATGGCGGCGAGTTGCGAGGTGTCAATTCCACGCTGCAATCGCTCAGTCGGAATTTCACCGCGTGCGTATCCCAATCGGGATAAATCGGGGGCATATTGCACCCCAGCAACACCAGACGTATCTAATCCAGTTTGCTGTTGCAGCGGCGATCTTGCCCCTTGAGCAAACCCAAACAAACCGCCGTAGGGGCCGCCTTGCGCTTGCCCATATTGAGCCATGTCCAACGTCGGCATTTCGCCCGCTTGAACATCGGCGCGAGCCTGTCCCATTCGCATCAAATCAGGTGCGCGTTGCACCCGACCGTACCCGCCAAGCTCGGTTTGCAGGTTACGCAGGTTGGGCTGGAAAGGCTGCCCTATAACGCGCTGTGCGGTTCCTAGGGCGGTTTCGCCAAGACCGGCAAGCCCAAGGTCAACCCGCTGCTGCGCCTCTAAAATGCGCTGCTGCTCGGGCGACAAATACTGTTCAATATACGGTGTATCTTGATCGCTAGTTGTCGTGAACTGCTCACGGGTAGGAACGACAGGGCGAGGAACACCGCCGATTCGGGTGACGCCACCGCCATAAATTCCCATGCCGTACATATCGCCTTCGCGGTCAATGGGGCCAGCGCTTTCAATTTGCTGCTGGTTGTACGCCTCAAGTTGGCGGTTGTAATCGGCCATCGCCTTGTTGTAGGCCGATTCGTCAAAAACGGACTTGCCGAATGTGACTTTCTGGCCGCCATAAGGCGTGGATACGTTCGGGTTGGAGATGCGGGCCGTTAGCCGTGCCGCATCAAGATTGGCCTGTCCCTGCGCTTGTGCCGCAGCGGCGTAATCAGGTGCCGGAGGTGGTTTCGGTGACTTTTTGCCCATAACGCCTTCCTAGATACCGGCACGACTCCCGTGCCATAGTTAAAAACACGATGTCCCCGGCGGTGTCGGCGTTATGGATACGCGCTTCCTCGGTGAACCCCATTTTACTCACTAAACGCAATGCTTTGCCATTCCCGCTTGACACGGGAGCGATAATTTTGTCAACCCCACACACATTGAAGGGGTAATCAAATATGGCGGCAAGGTAGGTAGGGGTAAGACGGCCCTTAAATGCGATGTGGCATACGACGGAACGACCGTTCCAGTTCTCGTACACCACACCCGCCACCAATTCGCCATCTTTACGCAGCCCAATAGCGTTAGAACGAGCCTCATGGTAGCCACCCCCTGTATGGGAGCAGACCCACTCGCCCACCTCTGTGCTGCTTTCTATATTCCAGCCCATCCGATTTGATACACGATGTCAGTTGATGCCCATTGAATCTGTAAATTCTTACTACTGCTGTTGAGTTGTATACCCGCGTTGTAGCCAATGCCGGTAACGCCCTGCCAGTTGTTAGAAATCACCGTGTCCTGACCCCATAGCCCCGTATCCCAAAGCCCCGAATCCCATACGGCTACCGTGATCGGGGAGTAGGCGAGTGCGGCGGTGCTGGCCGACAAGTCAAAATCCACGTTGATGTCAATGTTGATCGCGGGCTGCCCGTTGCTAAAAATGCTCGGGCGGGCGCGGGTAAAGTATTTCTTCACGCCCCGCGAATCAAAGTAGTTAAACGCTTGTAATACGCGGCCTTCAATGTTGTTGGTGTCGTCAACATAGCCCGTAGAGCCGATGACCCACGCTTTTGCAACGTATTGGTTGCCGCCAAAATACAAGTCGTCATTGAGGACGTTAAAACAGTTGGCAGCCCAGCCGGTGAACCGACACCATGACTTTGTGATGTTGTTCATCACAAACTGCTCTTGGCTGCCTACGGCAACGGGGATATTGACCACCAACGCATTGTTATCGGCGTTGTACGTCATGCCCCAGCCAAAGGTGTTTTTGTAGTTCTGCGCGGCGGCAGCAAAAGCACCTTGAATCTTGTCAGAGAGTGCCACGTTAGGGTCAAGGCGGGACGATTGCAGCGCAGAGGCAAGCGGCAACAAGCCATCTAGCGTCAGCAGCAAGATGTCGCCGCCGTACTTCATCATGCAGCGCTTGGAGATAGGCGCACCCACCATCCAGACGCCGATCAGCGCCCATGTGGAGGCGCTAGAGGGGTCGGTTCCGCGATAGACGATGATTTCGCCTTTGTCGGTGACAAACACAAGGTTGTCATCCACACCGTAACCGGCGTCAATCGTCCATGTGCCGACAGAAACTAACTTGCCACCGAGCTTGGCGACGGCAGATAAGTCCAATGCTTGTGCTGCACCGCCCACCGAAAGGGTTGGCAAGTACCACGCCTTAAGAGTGTCTTTTTGGATAAACCACAGCCGGTTCTTAAACAGCGTGATGTTGTCTAGCGTGGTCGTGGTAACGCCCGTAATGGCAGGCGATGACGCGCCATCAATTGCCGTCCACGTTGAGCCGTTATACAACTGCGGCTTGTCCACCCCGTTTACGGCCATCAAGAAGTTGCCGCCGGGGGTCGTGATGTTGACGTATTCCCAGCGGGCGTTAGTTAGGCCGCTGACCGCCGCTGCACCCACCGCACCTGCGGAGGTTACGTCATAAAACGCCGTACCCGATGCGGCAAACATCTTGTTGCTTGCCGCACCCGAATACACCATCAGGCTTTCAACTTGGCTCGGCAGCCCGGTGGCGTGTTTCGTATATCCACCGCGCAGATTGACGTTGGAGACGCCCGGAAAGAAATTATCCAGCGTGACGGCATCCGTGGGAGCCATGTTGGCGAGGGAATCACGGGCGTTCCAGCCCCCAATCGGGGCGGGGAGCGATGCCACATTGGCGTTGGTTTTCTGAACAAGGCGACGAGGCATTTTAGTTGCTTTCCGTGCCGTAGCCGCTGTCCGGGATGTTGTCGTAGCCGATCAACACCGTACCCGGTCGTGGCGCAAACGACAGGTTGGCAGCCGCCGTATCCTGTGCAATAGCCGTTTCCAACTCCGTCAGGTAATCGCGGTAGATAGCCGTCGTATCAAAGCCCTTGGCTTCAAAATACTTAAGCTTGGTAGACAGCACCATCACCCGATCTGGGTAGATGCAGGTGTCGGTGTCTACCGTGAAACTATTTTTCGGGGTGCCGTTAGCGGCTTGCGCCCACGCCTTGCTGCGGTACTCAAAGCCGAGTAACTCGCCAGCGTTCATACCCGGCCAAATCTGGAAATACGCGCCTAACAAGCGCCAGCGGATACGCGGGCCGGTGCTGATGTAGCCCGAGAGCAGCCATTCCCATTGCTGCGGCGACTCGGGGCCGAGCATTTCCCAACGCTTGCTCTTATCCCAATGAGTACGATTAACCGTGCTGTAGTAGTCAGCGGGAAGGTCATACTTGACCTTTTGGAATATCAACTCGCCGCCCACCTGCCCCTCGGTCGGCTCATAGTTGAGCGTGACCTGTGAGGCGCTGTCCACGCTAGTGATGTAGGTCGCGTTGGGGATACCCACGCCCTGCACTTGGTAAGCGGTGGACAGACCGGCAGTAGAGGGGATGCCCGTAATCGTGTACGCGCTATCCGTCCATGTGCCGGTGGTGGAGATGGCTTCCGTGTAAAACGTGTGCTGACGGGTCAGCTCACGCCAATCCGCACGACGCATCAACTCGTAACCCGAGGCGTTCATCAGCGCTAAAAGCTGCACAACGTCTTGGCTTGTGTTGCCCGCTACCGTTGAGGGCGTGGCAATACCCAGCTCGTTCGTAACTTGCTGGATCAGTTCAAGCATCGTGGTCGTGGACATACACTATTCCTCTTTAGGCGGTCGCCCTCTGCGTTTCGGGGCTTCCTGACTCAACAACTGCGCCATCTGCGCCTGCAAGGCGGCAAGTTGCTGCTTGGTTTCTTCTAGTTCCGCGTTTGCTTCAGTTCGGTTCTTGCGATTGAGGTATTGCCGAGCGCGTTCCCGCAGCCCAACGCCACCCATAATGCGCTGCAACTGGCCGTCAGACGCCAACGCCAATTGCTCTACCGTCACAAACTTCAAAATAGACAGTTCTGCGATGTGATCCCGAGTAATTTCTTCGGGATAATCGCGGTGCCATTGCGACAGCGGCGTACCGATTTCTTGCGCTGCCCCCTCGCCCTGCTGCATTTGGAAATACAGCCATTGGCGCGGAAAGCGCTCTCGGTGTTCGTCCCTCGCGGGCTGGTCAATCACGGTGTTTTTGTCACCGGGGATGGAAATACGCACAAAGGGCTTTCCTTCCCAGCCTTTTGAGTCCGAAATGTAAAATTCCGCGTGCAACTGTGAGTCGCCGTTGGAAATATCGCTATCTAATGGCATCGTCCTTACTCCTGTGGGGATTGGGGTTATAGGTTATTGACTTGGGTCAAAGTACAAATAACCGAGGGGATTGCAGGCCACACGCTTGTAGCGCTGGCTGCAAGAATTCTAACGCTTGTGTCATCCGTCGCCCACATCAACTCTACATAGTTAGTGGGGTCAAGTTGGATAATAAAGTTCCACGCGGCAACGGTACGCGCTGCGCTTCCTTGGATGGCGACCGTGCTGGCGGTGTTGGCGACGTTGGTGCCGTTTTTACGCAGCCAAATGTAAATATTGCCTGTGCCGCCCGAGGTTTTGTCTAACTGCGCCGAAAACTGCACGTTGTAGACGCCTTGATAATCTACAACTAAGCGGGACGACGGCGAGCCAATAGACACGCCATTGCTGCTATCGGTGGTGTTAAACGTCATGCCGTAAGCGGTGTTGATAGATGCTGCTGCTTGTAGCGTCGTATCGCTAAACGCACCGTAATGCAGGATCGGCACCGAACGGCCAAAGCCTTGCAGTTCTTCCCAGAGCGTATTGCTTACGGCGAAGAACAAGGCCGAGCAATCAGGGTTGATCGTGCCAAAACCTACGTTGTTGATGCTGCTGCCCGCGTCGTATGGGTACACCGTCAACGGGTTTGCACCACCATTACGCACGATAATGGTTTCGCCCATCTCGGTTGGCGGCAGTTTAACGCCCGCGCCAGAACCTACGGTTACAACATTGTTGTAAACGTAAGTTATGGCCGTGGCATCACCTGCTGAAGTGCCAGCAGCAGTTACGCTTGCGGTGCCATCCCCACAAATGGAGACGGTAGATAACTGCGACACTCCCGAGCCAAGTACCCGAGAAGGAATCGGCACCTATCAGGCTCCGTCTAACGAAACCCAAGTCGTCGTGCTAGTGCCGAAATACAGATTGGCCTTACCGGCGGCAATCGTATCCGAGGCGCTGCCGTTGATCGTGGAACCCGTCAGCGGGTAAACGGTCAGCGTGTTTGCACCGTCATTACGCACAACCATCATTGCGCCCGCTTCCACCGCCGGGAGCTTCACGCCCGTGCTGGCGGCTGCCGTAGCAACGCGCACCCAAGTGTTGTTGACCTGCGTGGCGTCGGTTGCCGTCGTACCGGCGGCTGTGACGCTGTTATCAACCTGACCGCAGATTGCTTGAGCGGAACCGCCCGACTGACCTGCGCCTTGTACTCGTGAAGGAAATGCCATCGTCGTTACTCCTATGCTGCAAAATTTAACTTGCGTCGTTCTTCCAAAATGGCCGCAATCAGTCCCGGCCCTCGGGCGTCTATCGTGATGTCATCCATCACGGCATACACCATCTGAAACTCGTTCGCCTGCTGTGCCATAGCGGCATTGCAGGTAAATTTACGTTTTGCCTCGCCAACGTACACATCCATCGTCGGGCCTGTCATTTCGCCCGTAAACCGCTTCATGCCGTCAGCGTTGTTGCAACTGTCGTATCCAAAAAGCACAAATTTGCGAAACCCAAGCAGGTAGCCAATGTTGATGGCTCTCATGCCGCTTGTCGTCCCGCCGCCAACGGCTAGTTTACCACCACCAATGGCTTTCATTTCTGGCCCCTCTGCCCATGAGTGCCACAGGACGACCTTGCGCCCCTTCAAGTGGTCAAATGTCACGGGCGGGCAGCGAGAAGCCACTAAGTAAGTGGTGTGGTCGTTGGCCTTCTGAATTCCGCTTGTGCGATCCCGAGGATCAAGGTTGACCCACAAATCAGGCGTTACGCCGTGATCGCACAGAAAGTCGTGCGCTGCCTTAACCGCCACAATCGGACGGCCCATATCGCGCTGCGCTTTGATTTCATCAATGTAAGCGGGCATTGACCACCCGCTCGCTACGCACACAAACGTACCGTCGTGCTTTGTAGGAGCGGGGGCCAACTCTGGAAGCCCACGGGCAAGAGCCGAACGGATGTTGGAGCAAAGCTCCTCTGGCGTTCCTGCTGCTTGCACCGTGAGTTCCAGTTTTTGCATGGTTACGGGGTCGCGTTAGACGGAACCGGGATAACCATTGTGTAGGCCGCAACAGCCGTCATGGCCGAGGTAGCCGAGGCGGTCACTTCCGTGACAACACCGGCAATCAACGCACCAGAAACGGTCGCATCGTCCAACACGCCTTCAGTTGACGTTGTGTAGAGGGCCACCGCCGGAAGGCAGGAAGCCGACACCACGACGCGAACCTTACCGCCAAGCTGCACCCAACCATAATCACCCGAGGCGATAGACACCTGCGCGAAGCCGACACGCTTGGTGGCGGCAACACGAGCGGTCGTCGCGTTCGTGGCAATGTTGGTGGCCGGGATGCAAACCGCGTTGTACTGAGAGATGTTGGAAGCAGCACGGACATAAACCGCCTGACCACCATCGTCCAAGTTTACGAGGGTACCGACATTGATAGACGGTGAAGTCTGCGTGTCGGTGAGGGCGGGGTACGCGAGGTTATTAATAATAACGGGCATTTTCGTGTACTCCTATTAAGCAATCAAAACGCCTTGGAACTGGCTGCCCGAGCAGGTCAAATTGCCTGCCCAGCCAATCAATTTCACAACGGCATCTTGGTTGACCGCCTGTCGCTCGCCGCCAATCGGCACAAAGTTACGATCTTTGTGCGGGCGGAAGTGCAGGTACTTGGTGTTGAGGAACCACATATGGTTCGCGTTGCCCGAGCCGCTGTTATACGACGAGGCACCGATACCACCGTCCAGCACGACGTCAGACGCCATACCGGCACCGTAGTACTTGAGGGCCGCAAAGCCAGCACCCGCCATACCCGAACCCGAGTCGGTGATGCGCTGGATGCTCTGCAAGCTCTGGAGGTACAAGCGGTAGTAGTTGTTGTCAGCAACGATCAGGTCGGGCTTATCCGTACCACGAATCAACTGAACAGCAACAGCGTCCATGTACTGCTGGATGTTGGCAGCCGACACCGCAGCGCCACCGTTGGTGACACCCGAGTAGGCAACCGACTGCCAGAAGCTCCACACGGCGCGGTTGATGCCGCCGTAGGTTCCCACGGTCGGGGCATCCGGCACCGCCACGGCAAGACCGTCAAGGTTCTTACCCGCGTTGCCCGTGCCGTCGCCGTACAGGTCGCCGCTGATGCGGTTGGCAAGCTGCGCCTCAGCAACTTCCATACGACCGTCAAGAAGGTCAATGATGGCCTCCTTGCCCGAGTTCTGGATCATCTCCAGACCCGAGATGGTCACCGCAGCAGCGTACTGCTTGATGCTGAACTGGGCAGCCGAAATCGGGCTGTTCTGTCCCACGTTCAACACTTCGTAGCCGCTGTACGAGTTGGTGTTGTTGGTCGTCGCATCGGTGTACATGATTTCTTGCAAAATCACGTTACCGCCCGAGAACGTCTTAACGTTTCCTCGGTCACGCAAACGCCGCAGAAGGGCGTTGTTGTTCGTCACGTTATCAGCGAGTTCGCCGCTACGGCTCTGAATCGTAGTAGCGATGATGTCGCTGATACTAGAGTTGGCAAATGCCATTGAAATACTCCTATATCAGTTAATTAAAAACGCGCTTCCAGATCGGACATAGCGTCCTCTAAAAGTGCGCGACGGGTCGCTGCCTTGGGAGCCGTGTTCGCGCCGGGTGTGGCGCTTCTGACACTCACCGCTGCTGCTCTGGCTGTTTTTGCAGCCTTGTTCATCACTTGCGCTTGCTTTGCAACAGTCTCGGCTTGTTTAGCCTTACTGACCTGCTCAAACAAGTTGGAATCTAGTCTAATGGCCTTTTCATAGGCTTCGTCCAGCGTTTCTGCCATGCCACTCTGTAGGAGTTGAATCATGGCCGGTCGGGCGTCCTCAAAATGCTCGGCCTTTAGACTAAATTGGTTGATTTCATTTAACAGGGTTTGATTTTCCATCATTTCCTGTTGTTGTTTCCACCCCATCACCTCGCCACGAACTTGATTCAGTTCGTTTTGCAGTTGCCACACAAGCGGGTCAACCGAGTTGGTGGAAGTTTGCGGTGCTTGACCGCCTTGTGCTTGCATCGCGCCAAGGTTGATACCGTATGACTGCGCGAGTTGCTGAAAATAAGCGAGTCGGGTCTGCGGGTCGCTGTTGCGGAGCTTGTGATCGGCTTCCATCAATGCAGAAACCGCTTTTTCGGGCGTCAATCCCAAGCCTTGCAGCGTCGTCATGTACGGCTGCAACACTTCCTGCATCGTATCGGCAAATTGTGCCTTGGACAGCAGCGGCTCTACGCCTCGGCGCATCTGCTCCTCGCGCTGCCAAGCGTATTCCTGCATCTTTGGGTCGGCTTTCTGCCAGATTTCGTGATAGTCCTTCTTCCACGACGCCGGAGGACGACGCCATACCGGCGGTTCTTCCTCTGTTTGCGCTTCTTCGGCGGGTTGCTCGGTTTTTGCAGACGCAAAACGCCCGCTAGTGTCGCGGGTGACGGATTCGGCGGGTTCACCGCGCTCCACCGCCTCCAAACTTTGCTCAATCAGCGCTCGGCGGTCAGTTACCTCGGCCTGTGGGGCTTCAGCGTTATCAATCTGGTCAGTCACGTTGGCCTCTCCTGTGGGGATTGGTGAAATTCATCTCTTGCCGTATCTGTCGGATTAGGCGGTCTGCCTGTTCGTTCGTAAAACGCTTGTTCACTTCGTATTTCAAGCGTTCTAGGCGCGATTTGTC
>Ga0129333_10000457_pt1 | contig 33459 bp, 9 predicted proteins | sample CPB6_08_DNA_FD_94474 | JGI IMG/M metagenome (GOLD analysis project Ga0129333, IMG submission 94474) | Freshwater to marine salinity gradient microbial communities from Chesapeake Bay, USA - CPBay_Sum_0.6_0.8_DNA | ecosystem: Environmental > Aquatic > Marine > Coastal | place: USA: Chesapeake Bay... | reverse complement strand
GGGGCGGTGTCGTCATCTAGTTCATCTTCATCTAGCTCCCCAGGGGCGGTGTCGTCATCCAGCTCCTCTTCATCTAGCTCCCCAGGGGCGGTGTCGTCATCTAGTTCATCTTCATCTAGCTCCTCGTCTAGTCTCCAGATTGATTTAAGAAGATGGGACGGAACTGTACGACCTGACTTGTCGAATGAATCTACTAGACTTTGGCTTCATTCAAATTTAAATCCTCTTGTGGGAATAGTTGATTGCGTATTCATATTTGATTGTTTTTCAGATTCATTTTCAATAACTCAGTCCAGCGCACAAGATTTAGCCAACTTCCTATTCAAATATCAGATGAGATTGGGGTGGATGGATCCCAATACTGAAATCAACTCGGCATCAGATATTCCCAGTTGGATATATTATTTTGCACCAATAGTGGTTAGGCAGGGCTTCAGTTCTTCATTCCAAACTTACGCTCTCGGCTCAGAGCAGGTTGGGGTTAATGGTGAGTTGCATTTCATTCATTCGGGCTCCTCTAACAAAAATCTGCATCAGGTCGTCGTCGGATATTTTGGAGCAATATCTTCAGCGCCTCCACCAATCGTTCAGGGTATAGATATTCGTAGAAAGAATGAAAGAACAATAATTTCACGATTGGCATGCGATTCTCGAACCTTGTCGGGAAGGCTTTCTAGCTCCAACGGTTTCTTGGCTTCTGGTGCAAGAAATTCAAGCAAATTTCATCCCTCAGTTTCGGTAAAGTGTTCTAAAAATCAATTGCCTTCGAACGATGAGGTTAGGAAGTATGTGCCTTCATGGTGGCTAGGCACTCCAGATGCAAATTCATGCATTGATCCATCAGCTCGCGACATGGTTGTGGATTTTTGGATCGCCAATGAGGCTCAGGCAGACTTGGCTACAACCAGCCCCTACGGCACTATTGGTCCGCATAAGGCAGCCGATATGGCTTTTGACCTATCCTTGACAGTCGCCTCTCTTTCCGCAGGAGCTGCTGAAGCCATGTATCATCATGGCCTGTCAATCTCTTTCGATAATTTTGGAACGCCGCTTCCTCCCGACAGCTGTGCCCCAGTATCCGATGATGAATTAGACATCTATCCATTCCTGTTTCAACATCCTGACGATGCCATACTTGCCTTTGAATATGGTTCTAAAAATATTTCTGTAAAAACAAAAAATCCTTACATGACTCCTTTTGTATCTAACGGATCGACACAGGCAAAAATATGGATGTCCAAGTTTATGCAGAGGTGGGATTTTAGATCGGCGAGGAGACTGTTGCTGACAGGAGACAGGCCTTTTGTTCCTTTTGTTTCTCTCATAAGTTGTCATTCCGATGAATACCCAGGTTCCAAACATGCGTGTGTAATACCTAGCCAATCTAAGACTTGCGCCGATGGAAATTTGGTTTACGGCCTGTGGGGCGGTATTGTGAAAGACTCAAGATACAATACGGAGCCTATCGGCGGATTTGGGGCTCAGTCGTTATTTGATTTATTCACCACCACCAAAGTATCTGTCGATGCTATAAGTCGAGATGGCGGTATATCTGGCGAGCATAAAGTTTCCGATGTAGATTCAGAAAATGATCCTAAATTACATGCTCCTAACAGGGCTTTCAGTCTGTGGTATGATGGCATATGTAGGCAGGTAGTGGGGCACGCTCTATCTGATGTTTTTGGGAGTACCGCCAAGCAGAGGTTCCCAAAAATACGAATAGTCAGCCCAGGTATATCGGTGCCACAAACTGCGAATGTGCATGACCTGAATTCGGCATTCGTGGCAGATGTTCAAGGATGCGTTCTACAATCTGATATCTTCGGTTGCCAATCACCGGTATTTTCGTATGCATGCATTTCTCAGTTGGGGAATCAAAGGCTTGGAGGTCCTCGTGTCCTGCAGAAGGGCGCCTATCCATGTTTTGAAATAGCAGGCAGCATAAATTCTAAAGATGGAAGTAACAGGTCAGATTGGGTTCTTGAGCCCGAAGGCAGAGAGGTTCGGGTCGGCACTGTTTCCCCGTCGATGCGTATGAATGAAATCACTGCAGTGTCAGACCTTTTGAAAAATCTCTACAGGGTTTCAGTCCGCAGGTACCTGGTTCAGGCTGGCAATGTAGACTCGGTAATTTGCTCGCCCCTCCCTGGTCTCCAACCGAAGGGGGGCAGGGGTGACATTCGTTTCGGACAAGTTGCTGGAATAACTGCGAATATTTCAGAAGGATACAGCGATTTTAAATACTTCATCGACACAGAAGATTTCAAGCTTGCGCTTAATTCCGATGTGGATACTTTGATTTTCGATATCGATAGTGATAGGAGCAGGTCAGAATGGGACTTGGTAAACAATTTTATGTCTTCCAACCCTGCAACGTATGAAGCTCAGGTTGCAGAAATACCTAGCACATCAAAGAAAATTGAATTGTTCTATAACGGCGCATCTTCGAAGGATGGTGTTGCATCCGCAAATATATCTTTAGGTGCAGATGGCGGATATGTTACCATGCTTGACGGTAAAAATCGTGAAGTGCAGCGATATCGCATATTGTCTCAAACCTTATCTCAATTCAAGAGTGAGCTTGCAACTCGAGGTATCGAGTTGCGCATGCCTCCAGAATTCAGGATGAATTCTATATCTGCACTCGGAAATTTGAGCGCTAAAATAAATAAAAATGGCTCGACTTCAGTCCTCTTGCAGGCTGAAGGCGGCACAGTCGATGCCACTAAGCCAATTGTATCTTTATACATGACGTCTCCCGATGCTATGCAGGTTGCCAAATATTCACGTGGAGGTTTTATTGCTCAACCTGTTGTCAGCACCTTAGGTTTATTGTCGCAGGGATTGGGAATAAAAGACTCATTTGTCAACTCAAATGTGCCTGATTTTTCATCAATGCCCATTTCAATTGGTAAGGAAATGGTGATAGCTTCAGCAAAAGGCGGTGTCCTATCCATATCTCAGAGGTTGCACCCATCGGTGCATAGGCAAGGTGCTGTTGTATCTGCGGCTCATCTAGGCATTTTCGATAGAAAACATTTCGACAAGACGGAGATGATCAGATGCTTTGCCCTTTTGAACATTGGTTCTTCGATAAAGACAGGCAAGCTTTCTCTAAGCATGAAGGGCTATAGCAGCAAAATTAGGGTATTTAAAGAGATGCCAGTCAGACAGGGGTTTGAACTGACTTGTCGTTCAGTTGAGGGTGCTCGACTGGTTGGCATATCTCGTCCTTATTCTGTTGCTAAAGGTGACTGCCTAGTGGAATGGCCAGATGGCAATATCGGCAAGAGGCACATTGCTAATTCTTCTGATGCCAATCAGATCGATTTGACCTCTATTCCTGCATCAGGAGTGAGGAGATTCCTGTGCCTTCCATCGCCAAGCAGGGTTGTAGCATCAGGAAGTGATTTGTATAAGAATTCGGGCGTTCAAGAGATTTATGCATCAGCGACTGGTGCTTTCGATCTCGATGCTTTGGGATCAGGAGATGCCATGTATGTATGGATCTCAATACCGATAAGAACAGATGTTTTGCTCCCATCTTCCCTTGAGGTAAGGCACATTTCATGACACTTGAACCATCTTCCATCCTCGCCATGCCACTGCGTAAATTTCCCCTACGGGATTTGGGCGGCTCTTCGGTTGACTTTAATGGCTTCCCCTCTTTCATTGAAACGGATAGGGGTTCTGCTCTCCTGCTCAGCTCAGGTATGCAGGTAAGGGCTCTCTTGCCCTCAGCGGCTACGGATCGATTGACAGCGAGTTTTTGGTTACGGGCAAATGCTGAGGTTGGAGTTTCATCCGAGTCCTTGAAAAACAAGGAGGTTCAGATTCCTATAATCTCTGCATTTTCCCGAGCCAATTCGTCTCAAGTCCCTGTCGATGGGTGGTCTCTCTGCAGGATACGCAGAACTGATGGTGTCAGCGATTTCGTATTCACTGCATACGATGCAGGCATTCAGCAAAGTTACAGATTTATTGGGAATAATGATTTGACATGGCAGTTTGTTTCTCTCCATTTTGCAAACTCAAATGGACAGAGCCGCTTGCAAATTTATAGTGACGGCCAATTATTGGAACAGGATGGATTCGGAACTCCGTTGCCATTTACTGGTTCCGAAGAGCAGAGATTAGTTTATTTGAATCGACAGTTTCCCGCAATAAATCAAGATGTGATAAATTTGCCTTCTGCAAATGATTGTATATATGATTTGCTTGTCTCCAGTACAGACATCGAAGACGAAGATTTCATATACGAATCGATAGCCAACATGGGTCTTGAGGAATCCTTCAGTGGCGATCAGGTTGATTATGTGAATATATCGAATAGATTGATGCCGATTGGCGGGGTGGCTGGAGTGGCAGAGACAGCATCGGGCATATATGCCGTGACTACAGATGGGTTTTATCATGTTGTCACGAGCTCTCAGTATGATGCCGCACGCAATCTAAAGAGAGATGCTCTTCCTCCCGATGTGGTTCCATATAAGGTTTTGGCTGATTCGACTTTTTCTATTTCGGCGGCATCAGGATTAAAACTGAAGGGTTCGGGGGCGAAATTGCTCTAGTTGATTTTCGAAGGCAATTTCCACGGTAATAAGTAAAATAAAAAGAAAACATGGCAACCATACAGTCCATCAGGATTAACGGGACGGTAATTTCGGGCTCCTCACCAGTTGAGGTTGCTCCTGAGGGCTTTGTGCTAGCTTGGCAGTCAAGTTCGGCTTTCGACGGCTACGAAATTAGGGTCGGCAGCAGCAACCTGGGCTGGGGAACTGACAGTTTTGTAGGTAATCAGGCAACTTCGCAGGCTTTAAATGTGCCGTCTGTCGAAGAGAGGTTGAGATTTTCTGGCGGCTTGACAAGAGCGGCAGTCTATTTTGGGCAAATCAGGTTGCTTCCGAGTGGTCAATGGACCCTTTTCTCGATCAGGATTAAGGCCATACCAGCCATAACGTCATCAACATATGTGATTTCTCCACCCCCAGCAGAACTGGGGAAAATATCCATAGACACTGATGTATCTGTCGCCTTCTCTGTCAATATCCCATCAACAAGCGTATCTATAGAGTGGTATTGCAATGGGGAGAGGATCAAATATCTAGATGGAAATACAAATCTGCCGAGTGGACATTTGAGGTTTGGAGACCGATGGCATGTCCGGCTTGTTCCATATGATGATCTCGAATCTGGCTTCCCCTCCCCGATGTCTGAATTGGAAATCGTTCCACTTGCATCCGTCTCTTCCGATGTCACGATAGGGCCAGACAGTCCCACGCCTGATGACATCCTTGTTGCGAGATATGATCAGAGTTCATTTTCCGATGCTGATGATAGTGCAGTGACTTTTGGTCACAGATGGTTTGTCAATGGTGAACAGGTTTATCCCATCGGAAATGCATTCAGTCCAAGTAGGTGGGCACGCTTGCGACTTCAGCAAGGAGACTCTGTTTCCGTTCAGGTTCAGCCGAATGTCGCGGGCATCGCACGTCAAACAGTTACATCCGCTACGGTAACAATTGGCGCTCAGAAAAGATCATTCAAGCCAATACTTGTTGATGGTCGATCTTCGGATCAGACCGCGATATCAATGACTCCAACCATTTCTTGGCGTGTATATCAGGATAATTTAACACCATCGACTGCAGGCACGACAAGAATAAGGATAGGTAAATATCCAGAAGATGATAGCGTTCTTGATGTGACCGTTCCGAGTTATGAAAATATTTTCCAAGTCCGAGATGGCCTGCTCAGTCCAGGGTTGAGTTATTATGTCACCCTGGAGGACGCCCAGTCCCAGGTAAAAGACTCGGCTATTTTTTCTGTTCCAGGTAGTGCATGGTCCGGCAATGCGAATAACTCTAGAGGCTGGAGGCTGTCTCTTGATCTTTCCTGTGTAAAACTTGACCCTGGTACCGCCTCGGTTCTTTATCCCTATTCACTAGATATGGCAGATGATAAATATGTTTTTGCTTTGGACTTCTCTCCACAAGCGGTAAGGCTGCGCAGTTCCAGTTCTATTCTTTGGAGCGGTAGTTATGATCTCAAATTTATTAGAAATGTAGAAGTTGCTGTCAAAGATAAAGATGTAAATGTCTACATAGATTCTCAGGTTGTATTCCAGGGAAGCATACAAGGGTTTGAAACTGCTTCCTCTGCCCGTAAGCTGCAGATATCTCCCCGTACCCGAGCATCCATCGGCTACGAACTGACCATTGCCAATATACTATTTTCTAGTGTATTCTCAAGTGGTATTAACTACAAGACAGAAGACCTGGGCAAATTACCGCTAAGTTCTGTCGGAGCGGTTAGTGCCTCTCGGAATGGATTTGCAGTGATCGGGCGAGAGGGAGATTCCTCAAGCGACACGGCAATATTGGTCAATCCTGATCGTGGCTTCAATACATATGATTGCTTCCCCATAGCCCAAGATGCCCGCAGAGTGTCTTTGATTTCTTCTGATTCACATGGCAATTACCTGATTGCAGCTCATCCCGATGGTTCAACCATAATTTCAGGTTGTGAGCCAACATCTTGGGATATGGTCGGTCGCTTCAATAGTCTTGGTGATTTATCTGCCTCTGGATTCGATGCCAAGTCTACCCATGGTCAATCTCCTTTTGAGTATTCTCCCACAGATGTCGTCATCGATACGAGTTTTTCTAAACTTGGAATTTTTTCACCACAGACAGGCGCTTCTTCCGCGACTGCGGTAAAGCTAGATTCTCGATTGGGAATCATACTCTTCAACTTTAGTTTAACTGGACAAGTTTTTTCAGGCACCGTAGTCCCTGAGTTTTCTTCTGCTTTCCAAAGTTTTGCTATAGATTTGAGGGAGCTAGATTGCGCTTCTTTTGTCAGTCGATTGAATGCAATCAATATATCTTCGTCCCCATCGTCGGTGATACCATTTTCTTCATATTACAGCGCAACTATTTCACCAGGTTTTGAATCGGTAAGTGCAGCTATATTCAACAATTTTTCCAATGTTTCATCCACGCCTCTTCCTATAGTCGTAGATGCTTCCCAGATCGAAACCGCATCCTCTCCCATGGGCTCTATTTCGGGGCGCAAGGCCTTCATAGAAACCTCAAGAGGCTCGTCTCCGTGGTCCCAGCTAGACTTGTCATCTGATGGTTATACAGTGGACTTCGAATGTTCAGTTGCGAAAATTGAAGAAAGTCTTGCCCCTGATTCTGTTGATGAAGGCGGAATCGGTTTGCATGTTTTTGATGGCTCACGCACCCACGCAATAAATCTAGAATCATCTAGTATAGCTTTTGATAATCAGATTGTAGCTCCATTCGAATTGAATCAGCCATTGGCTTTCCGTCTTAAGAAGGATGGAGATGGCGCTTCCCTTTTCTATAGGCTTGGAGTCAACAGTGACTGGCAAGGGCCAGTTGTTTCAGAGGGAACGCCCGCGCCTGGGGTAACAGGAAGTTGTTTCGATGCAAAAATATCCTATGCTACGAATGGGGATATGGTTGCCGTTTGGTGGTCAGATGATGGTGGCGCCAACTCTTCATCATGGATTTCTACATTCAATCATCTGCGTGGATGGTCCTATCCAACCCGATTGTTGCCTGGTTACAAAACTAAAAATCCGAATATATCATTTAATCAACTTCGAGGCAGTTTTCATTGCACGCTTTCCTGCACATCTGATACTGCTCCTTTCCTTGCTGAAATACGTATCGATGTCAATCAAGTTGGCGAGCGCATCTACCCGTATTCAAAAATTGCCAACTTGCAATCGCTAGAATGTATTTCCTCTCCTGCTGTTGACAGCAATGGAACCATTCATGTCTGCTTCTCTGATTCGGCCTCAGGGCAGACAGAAATTTACCACGCATATCTTGCAGAAGAAGAGGGATGGAGCTCGGGATCTGTAAAAGGTCTGAAAGTCACCTCCACGGAGTATGGGGCGAACCATCCTTGTGTGGCAATATCGTCTGGGCAGTTGTTTGTATTTTTTGTGTCTTATTATCAGGGTGGGCGCAGCAAGATTAAACTTTCGAGATATCGAATCGCACAGAAATCCTGGGAGAGCAGCGCGGCTGGATTAACAGACACCGCGGTGTCTTCGGAAAGTCTGTCGTTCGCTGCACTGTCTCCTCATGTGGTCGTCGGTTTGAACGGCAATATACATGCAGCATGGGATGACTATGAGTTTATACAGGGTTTGCCAGGTCGATTCAGGTGCATTTTCTATCGTGTTTTTGGCCCATCCCTGACCAACAGTTCTCCTCCTTCCATCGTCGCATCTAACTCTAATCGAGACTGTACAGGCGCATCATTGAGTTGTCCTTCCGACAGAAATGTGGTCGTACTGGCATATGTAAGGAATAGCAACAGGCCTGGTCAGAACATCATACCTCCTAGCCTGGCGGAGCAAATGGGAGATGTTCCAACCATATATTTTTCCCTGAGGAGCAGTGATGACCTTACTAATAATGGTTGGTCTGCTGCAGTTGATCATAGGCCGATGATTGCAACCACAGCGAGAATCTGTTCACGCCCATGTCTTGCTAATCTTTCTTCCACAAGAATACACGGAGTTTATTCATCGATACCAGTATCTTCCAAAGAGAGGTCTGTCAGGGAATTCCCCGACCTTGCAAATACTGCATATATGCGTATTGGGCTTGATTTCCAGACAAGCTCGGAAAAATACATAGCTCTTGGTTCTGTGTCTGAATCTGCTGATGATGCCTACCTGTGCAGAGCTGCAGAGCCATATATAAGAATCGGAGACATGTCGTCATTCAGGTCTGGTCGTATCATCATCAGCAAAATTAAGGTCAATGTCGGGGAGTCTTGTTCTCCAAGGATGATTCAATACGTGGGTTCAGCATCTTCTCCACTTCCATCTGGGTATCCAACTGATGTGGATATAGGTGCTTCTGGTGATGCTTTTGTCGTGACAGGAGGTAGGGTATTCCATTATGACTGGCAGTCTGCTGCAGTGTATGAAATGACATCTGAGGTATCATCTGATATCACCAGACTGCCGACAAGCGGCTTGAAATCTTCCAAGTTTGACAGCGATGGGAATATGATCATAACTACCGAGGCAGGTGATTTTATATACGCTTCCGTTGATTTGTTCAGATTTGTCAAATTTAAATTCGGAGATGGGGCAACAAATGCAGTGAGTGATGTTGTAAAAAGTGATGATGGCATTTATGTCATCAAGAACGGAAAGGTTTTCCGCATTTTAAATTGGCGACTATATATATCCCAAATACCTGTGATACATTCCGCAGACCCCATAGCAATTGATCTATCGGATCAGATTGAAATAGCATCCGCAGCAGGAATGTCGCTTTCCTACATCGATGGTTTTGGTCCCGTGCTCTTTGGCAACGACGGTGTGTACAGAGTCTCTCCAAGTGGTGTCTCCCCTCTGGGGACGCAGAGCGATTTTACCTTCCAAAAGGTGATTGCAGTTTCAGCGGGACCCGATGGCAACATCTACGCTTCCACCGGCGCACGAATCTATCGGCTTGACGGAAGCAGGTGGAGCACTTTGCGCCTGAGGGAGGTTGACGGTTCGAACTTGGCCTATGGTCAAGTCACTGCCATATCAAAAATAGGCAATCGAATCGCAATCAGCACTGATCTTGGAATCTTTGAGGGTTCGGTCGATGGTGCCGAGCTGGTGGGCGGCATCATACCGAACGAGACAATATTCATCGCCGCGCCTTCGCAATCGCAGTCAAGTCCTTCATCGTATAGGTTCAGGGTTCCTGGAAGTCAGGCAATCGCTCGTGACCGTATTGTGCAGGCGGTGATAAATGGATATCCTGTTAATGTTGGCTTTGGCATATCTAATCCTGACTCTTCTGGATTTTATACAATTCGCTTTGGATGCCCCATGCTGCCCTCTGATGTCGTTTCTGTCATGGTCAGAAACGACATGTCTATCCAGCGCAGGTTCAAGCCCAACCCCGCAGAATCCCAGGCATTGGGAATACAAAATCGCAATCTGGTTGCCATAGCCGATGGGGCCGAAAGTTATTTTGCAGCGCTCATGAGCGACGCAAAATCAGTGGTTAAAATTTCTTCTGATGCAGAAGTCCCGACAGATGAGGTCATACTAGACACTGTTGCCCCTCGTGGAATTCTCAATTTTGTCCGTCCGCTTACAGCCAACAGGGTGAGGTTGTCAATTGACCTGCCAGCTGGTGGCACTCCAGAAAATCCTGCAACTTATGATGCAACAAGTGGTGTCAGCACTTACGAAATTTCAAATTTCCCAAATTTCACTGTCAATGGAGTCGACCCTGTCGAAAAGAAACCATTTTCCACAATATTCGATCATGATCTCCTATCTCTCAGCACGATATCCAATGTAGTTTACACCGAGCAGCAAGGTCAGGTTTCAGCATTTGTTGCTTTCAGGCCTTCTGGCACTTCTTCTATTACCGATTTCATGTTTACAAGCTTACCATCAGGATGCCGAAAGAAAACGGGAGATTCCTTCTCTTCTTCTATTGCCCTGATAGGATCAAATCCAATTAATTCTATTGTAAAGTCAGTAGTTTCATATCAGGGCAACCTTTACGTAGCCATCACTGGAGAGGGATCCACATCTCCCGTCGCAATATATCGCAGCAATGACGGATCAGCATGGGAAAAACTTTTTGATCTCGACGCTCAAGATTTTTCGGGTTTTTTGGTCAGTGCTTTCGACAATAAACTATACATGCTTACAGGTGATCCTGTCAAACTATACTCCTTTGGGGGCATAGGGACTCCACTACCTGTTGTGACATATTTGGGAGAGAGTGGCTCATCGATATCTGGTTATGACAGGTTTATATATGCATGTCTTGGGTCAGAAAAGAAGATAGTTAGGATTGACATCGGCGTTGTCCCACCCTTGGTGGAGAACATGCATGTTGATGGAGATGTTCTGACAGGTTCTTGCTCAAGTGGCACGAACATTTACGTCGGAACCGCATCTTCAGGGAGAATAATACGGAGCCCAGACAGCGACGAACCATTCCTTGATTCTTGGCGTAGTCTGCCATCTCGTATCGGAGCGCTTTTTGCCACGCAGATTTCAGGGCAATCTTATGTTCTTGCCGGCATCGACAACCGCCTCTTCAGGTACAGCAATGGATGGTCTCGTATCGGTTCCGCAGAAAATGCAATTGTCGGTATAGGAGCAAATGCTGCAGGAGAACTTATATTCTGGACAACTAACAAGCTCTATTCAGTTTCCACTGGGTCGGTGGTGAGGAAGGTCTATCTCAGACTCACCGACAGGGCTGGCAACCAGTCCGATCTAGCTTTGAGCGGCTCAGAAGAGGACGAAGACGGCGACTTGCTTGATGACGATTTTGTACTTGATATACCCTCCACCGCGCTGAGAACCATAACATCTTATGGTCAACTCATAGAGGTTGACGACTTAGGAAATATAGTAAGAATAATTGGCAATGGAGATGCACCATTCTTCTCTGCAGATAAAATCGATTTGGAGCAAGCTGTCATTGAAACAGATATTCTAAATGCTAGTGATGGACATGTCGCCTGGGGAGCCATGACATGGCAGGCTTCTGTTCCCCCCATGTCAGAAATATTCTTCCAAGTTAAAACTGGAAGAACAAGAGATGAATGTGCGGCTGCAGAATATGAGGCTCCTATTTCTTCAGTGGTTCCAAGTATAGACTTGTCAAGCAGAGTTGGTCAGTTTATTCAGATTAGGATTCTTCTTTACTCACGATCAAAGACATCAAATCCTGAGATAAGACAACTGAGTATAGAATCTATCTTGAGTTCGACAAGCCAATTGATAACTACTGTTTTCTTGCTCCCGTCTGCTCCAAAGCGCGGCATCATCAGTATGGACAAACTCATCCCTGTGAGTGCGCGAATAATACCATGTATAGATACTCTTGACAGAACATCCATTTCAGATTTTCAAGAGGTTAGAGAAAATAGGCTGTTCAATGTAGATTCCACTCAGTACGGTAAATCTTTGAGGCTCGGATTTAAGTTCCTCACCCCAACAGCAATACCTGCTGGACAGGGTGGCGGCACTGGGGGAACAGAGTATAGAAATGTAGTTAACTGGAGGCAGGAGAACGAGACTGTAGCTATGGAAAACCTTGCGTTTAGAGTGAAGTTTTTTGATGATTCTGAACGCACCATACTACGATCCGATGTATTGTCAACAAGTCAACCACAATATTTCCTTGTAGATGGATTGCCATTCAATCCCGACGGCATAGTTTCGATACCAGGTGGTGGAGCAGTGAACATAACTATGCTGCCTTATGCCCTCAATTTGGTGGTCGACACGACATACTACGTCAGTGTAAGCATGATCAATGGCCTGACCGAATCGCCGATGCCTCCGCTTGACAAGAGTTTCGTCAAGGACACGACAGTATCTCTCTACGATAAGGTTGTTTTCAGTTTTACGAATTCTGGCAGTGTGACCGATTTCTTTGACTTTAGAATTAGATTCTTCGAAGACGAAGCGCTCACTGTGCTTGCCGCTAGCTATTTCTCATATGCAGAGAGTACGGGCTGGGAGATAAAAGTTCCTCCTAGTTCCATTTTTGAACCGTGGCCTCCTGGTGGTTCTCCAGCAATACCTGGAGGACAGTCAAGGGAGATATCATTTACTCCCCCACTTGGATCACTCGAAATTAATAAGAAATATTACCTCACAATCGAAAGTTTCGATGGATCCCAATTTAGTGTGGCTTTTGTCGGATTGACCTTCATGCGCATCAGTCAGAGTGGTTTTGCATGTGGGGGAGAGCAGAATGTTCCAATACTTAAGGGCTTTAGCTTCATGTTTGAGCTCGAGGATGGTGAACTTGTGAAGGTGAGGGCTATAGCACCATGAGCCGACCAACACCAGCCCTGAGGTTACCCTATTTCGAGAAGGGTGACCGCTACAGTGCCTCTACCGACCAGGCTCGCATGCGCATGGTCGATGAGCAGTTGAGGGCTTTTTCCGAGGTGGTTGGAGACGGAGTGGTTGATGGTTTAGATTTTTCTGTTGATGGTGGAAGCTTATTCATATCTCCAGGTTCGGCTTTCATAAACGGACATTATTGTCGACTGCTTGTGGGCACACGGACTGAATTGCCCCGTGCGGAAGATGGTGTATTTTTGCGACGTACAGAAAATGCTTTCGCTAAATTTGGCAAATTCTCATCAAGTCGTAAGGTTACTATAAATGAATCTCTTCCCATTTTGCCTCCAGCAATCGTAGCTTCTAGGGTTGACGACCAGGTTTTTGTTAATCTCGATTGGACGAACGCGAGTATAGCAACGCGACTTGTCCACCTGATGATAGATGGGGTTTTTGTTGCGGAACTGGATAGAGAAAGAAATTCCTATAGCACATCGATAAGAGAAGGTCAATCAGTAAGTATTTCAGTCATACCTTTCACCTTCACTGGTGGCATGGGAGCTGAATCATCTAGAGTGCTTGTCAGTCGACCTTTCGAGGATGTGCAGCCTCCTGCTCCTACAGGGGTTGCTGTGATAGAGAATTACGAATCTATTTCCTTACTAGTTGACAAGAGTTTTTTCGGTTTAATTTCTCACAGGATTGTGGAGTGGAGGGAGTTGGATAATTTTGGAAATCCTGTTGGAGATTCTATTTCCACCATTCTTGGATCAGGTCAGACATCACTGACCATAAAGGGTCTATCTAACCGAACTAGGTATAAACTGAGCATTACTAATGTCAGCATCTTCGGCAGAGAATCTTTTCCTATAGTAAAATATTTCGTTCCAACTGGTGCAGTTCCACAAGGCGATGTTGATGATGTTTTGTTCGAATCATTAAGGGACGAATCGGGAAAGTTCTTCCTCCGAGTTACGGGCGTTACAGACGATGGATACGCCACTCTATCTACGCTGCAGGTCAGAGTGCATAAAAACGGCAATTTTGGTTTTGAGTATTCTTCAGAAGATATGCAGGTGCCTTCAACGGGCATAATCGATATTTTCTCTCTACGGGTGCGAGAGGGTAATTCTTTTACATCTAAACCGATTGAAGACAACTCTAGCTATACGGCAGTGCTCTTTAGAAGGATAAACGGAGTTCCCACTCGAGGAAGATTTTCAAAAACCTATACAGGTGATTCAACACCTCCGAACTCTGTATCTTCTCTCGGCGGATCCGCTAGTGATCGCGGCGAAGTACGGTGGGCATGGTCTCACGAAAATCCCACCGATGTCTACGCATACAGGATTAACATATCTGAAAGAAGAATAATCGAAAGGCGCGATGTGCTCACTGAACCCCCTTTTGACGCCATTTATATCGCAAGGAGGCTGTCTGCGGGAAACTTTAATTTTTCGTTTTCCATCAGGGGCAGAACGCTAACAATATCGGCTGTAGATACAGAAGATTACGGAATTGTGGAGGGCTTTACATCGAGTTCATTTGACATTTCAGGAAAGACAATGTCTGATGTTGTAGACTTCATAAACTCGGCATCAGTGAGACTTCGGAATAGGGTTACAGGAATTGTGTACGCAATATATCAACTGATTGAGTCACGCATCGCCTTCTCATACACCAATATCTCAGGAGTTGCATTAGACTTTGTAAAATTATCTTCATCTACGGCTAATGCAGCGAGTTTAATTTCAGTCGTCTCTTCGCAGATGCTTGAAATATCTCCTATCTCTTCACGAATGGGATTCGCTTCTCCTGACTTTGACGACCAGACAGGGGGATTCTTTTCTGCAGGCGGAGTCATTCTTCAGTGTCGCAGTCCCTCTGATGACCTATCTCCTGCAGGATTTTTTTATGAGTTCGATTCCTCTCGTACCATCATATCATCTCTAACCAAATTGTCAGGATTCATCCTGCCGAGTGTTTTGGTCAAACCAGGATATCAGTATGTTGCTGATGTCTTAGCGATAGATGAGGCTGGGAATGCAAGCCCTAGTATCACCTCTGCAATATTTAGTCCGTTTATAGATGATATATCTACTCCAGAAACCGTTAATCAAGTGTCCGCATCTGGTGGCTTCGAAGGCATGGTGGTAACCTGGAATCCCAATTCGGTTCTCAGTGCAAAAAGATTCATAATATATAGAGCCACATTAAACACGGATGGTAGTTTGGGAATGTTTGGTGAATTGGCAAACATTGATACTGACAGCCCGATCTATACAGACTTAATGGTCACGGATGGCTTCAGTTACATATATAGGGTTGGATATGAAAATTTTTGGGGTAAGCGCTCGGCTCCACCGGGAAGCACGGAAATCGAACCTCAAGTCGGCGTGCTTTCTACATTCACAAGCAGAGCTCAATTGCCAGGCCCTACGCAGCTGAACATAGAAATGGTTAATGACGACCTTGTTTGTAGCTGGTCTCCGTATGTGCAGGCTGCGGAGGGTTTTGAAATTTGGATTTCAGATCCAATATCTGGTCGATTTAAACTCGTGTCAACCTTGCCTCGCGAAGAAACTTCATTTATTCTACGCAACGCCAAAATCGCTAATGGTGATTACAGATTTGCAATCCGTGCTGTGAGTTCGGAATCTTCTATTGTAACGGCGCGAATCGACAACCCGCCAGCAAATAGCATCCTTCTTTATCGTTCTAGTATTTCAGGAGATGTCGATGATCAGCGCAGAAACCTCAATAATCTCACTGATCCTATCCTTGATATTTTGGAAGAAGAGATTGGAACTCACAGGCATTTTCGTATTTCTGATGATGTTGATTTGAGAATAGATTTGTCAGATACATATCGTATATCAGAATTCCTAACCAATGATAGAAAGACCTTTTTCCCGTCTAGGCCAATCGAGGGTGGAATTGACGCTTCTGTTGGCACTGTATTGGTTAATGGCGGTGCTGTGTCTTCTGCTGTTTCTGTGACAGCAGATGGCATTGTCACATTTACTGATGCTCAGTCTCCTAACATAAAGTTAGAGTTGGTGATATTTGGAACGGCAGAAGTAGAGGGACAGCTGGAGAGTTCTCGTGTCGTAAGCATTTCTTCCACGCAGATAACTAGTGGTCGCGTGTCTGTTGGGGCTCTTCCTGATTTGGAGCATGATGCTCGCTATAGGCAGTTGATGCCAGCCACTTGTCTTGTCGAACCGTTGGATGGATTCAAGTGGCTGGTCGTTGCCAACGAGCGCAAGAGAATGCGTTTTTATAATCCATCTGGAACAGGTGGCTATTTCGAAGCCCCACTTAGCCTATCAACAAGTCCTAATGTCCCCCTTGGATATGTGCCGTATGGTTTCCCCATATGTAGAAACGGTGGGCGTAGTTTTGTGTATGACTTCGCCGTTTCAGGCAATTCTTTCCTTATGTGCAGCAGTGTGAGCAGCATATATTCTCCTTCTCTAGATGGATTCTCGGAAATTCAAAGTCTCAGATACTCCAGTCCTCCCGACGACATGGGGGCGATGCATCGGGTTCGTGTATTTAGCGACAACCGGTATGCAGTGGTCGCGTTCAGAGGTATAGATATCTTTACAAAAAACTCTAGGGACGATATTGTCCCTCTTGTAACCTCCTTTGGCCTTGCAGACGGCGTGAGGTGCTTTCGTGATGTTCTTGCGGCCTCTGATGGCACCTACATCGCAGTGGCTTCCAATGGACTATGGAGGATTGAAATTAAGCCGAGAGGAGTTGTCAACCGCCAGCAGTTTGGACTCTCTTCGGTGGGAAATGCTATAATTTGGGCTGCCTTCAAAATAGGTTCTGTTCTATATGTTTACACAGAATTTGGCTTGTATCGTGGATCGGACACCTCATCCGAATTCAATCTTACCAATCTGTTGCCAGGTGGTCTAAAGATAGTTGACCATGTCAGTCTGGACGATGGGACATCTATTTTAGTAGACACTCATTCTGTTTGGAGGATCAAATCTTCAGGCGCCGTCAAGGTATATGACACCGAAGACAGGCTCGGCAGATGCACGATACACCAGGGCAAATTTTATGTATGCTCTGAATCAGGCTTGCTGAGCACGGCTTCTGACACAGATATAGGAACAAGTGGTCGTTTTGTTCTGAGAAAAATGGAGATGCCAAAATTCCTTGATCAGAGATTCTTCTTGCCGCTAACTGTCTCTTCGGGTGGTGAACATCTCTATGTGTCAGGAGAGGGAGGAGTAATAAGGACGAGAAACCTTTCAACTTGGGAAATTTATATAGACACATATGGTAGCCCTTTAGATGGCCTAAGCGCCATTACATACGGACCATCAAAAGAATCTCCCACACTCTTCGTAGATGGCAGTCCAAGACATATCGACTGCTACTATCAGTTTGATACAGATGGTGCGAATTTTACTCCACTTTCTGCAGATAATGAAAATAACAACCTTTCGGAATCGGGCAGGGCAGAGTGTATATTTTTTCATGATCCACCAGATGATGATAGAAGGGTTGAGCTTGCGAGAACCTATTTCTATTGGAAGCATCCTGGAGGGTCATGGGCGCACATAGATTACGCTGCACCTGTAGCACTAAAAATCAATGGCAGGCGCATCAACGACGGGAGTAGGGCTCAACGACCGTATGACGATGTGGCAATCATAGCTGCAATATCGCCCACATTTGGCGAAGAGGCTTCTGCATATGCTTCTGTATTGATCGCATTGTCGGATTTAAAGAATCATGCAGACTTCATGCTCGTCAATACCAGCAACCAGAATACGGGTGAACCCACCTCCTACGGAGTGCATAAATTTTCTAGAATCAATATGAGGCTGCTTCTCAAGAAAATTGATATTGTAAATAGATTTATATACGATTCTGATTCTCTAGCTAGATTGGGAATAGATGGCAATTTCCGCATACCTAAGCCTGTAATAGCGGTAAATCTATTGGCAAATGTTTTTAATCCAGGATTCGGTGTTAGAAAAGAAGGTTTGACAAGTGCAGGGATAGATTTCCGAGACTTCACAGGTGACAATGTCAGGAACACTCTTGGCGTCTGGGATGAAGAAGATTTAGGATATAGATTGCCACCTCTGAAGACTAGAGAAATAAATTCAGGAGCGATCACTCCTAATTACACTCCATATCCTATCGATTCTGATTCAACAACTATACCCATAGAGCAGATTGGCTTCACAGGTGAGTTTACATATTTTGGCAGTATACCTGGAACGATGAGATTCTTCGGCAGAAGAATACCAGATGGTCCTGTCTTGCGCGGCCCTGACGATGTGCTTTCCGAAGGGCTTGGTTTGTCCGAGTGATCATTGCATGAGGTGATTTTTCCATGGCTGAGGGAGATGTTAGACTGACTACCGAGTCTGAATTTAAGCGCATATTGCGCCTCGTTCAGAGCAGGTCTATCATACAGCAATCTCTTGAGTCAGACAGACCAAGGTGTCTTGGAGGTGAGGCTCCGAACGAACTTTTCAACTTCTGTGATGAAGTTTATTATGAAGGACCTAAAACGACATTTGCTTATGCCTCCTATCCTCCCGAGCGGAGCAGCATCGGCAATTTTCCAAATGAGGCCAAGGTAAAAGCCCTTTTTGCAATTACTGTTCCTATCTTGATATATCTTTCCACTGATTCGAGGACGAAGGTTGGGGGATATTCCCTCGGAGACACGGGCAAATACGGATCACTCAATCCAAGTCCAGTTCTCAGAGGTTTGAGCAGAAGGGCGCAGAGCTCGGGAGAGTTTTCTAAAAACGCATATGTATCGTTTTGGTTTTCACTGCACCCCAATGTCAGGAGGCAAATTCTTGACATTATTGCCGTTTCTGCTCCTCTCCTTGGTGTCAATTCTGCTTGCCTCCAGAGTGGTGGAAGCAACCCGTCTAGAGGTTGTGGCACTCCCAAGTCTAGGGCTCTAATACGGGCCGTTTTTGCCCTGCGCCAATTAAACGCTAGGGCGACTGCCGATGAATTTTTGAAAACGCTTCAGATCGACACAAATACCAGTGCCCCTATAAGTCTGCTGAAGCGAAAAAATGTGAGAGAGTTTCTCAAATGAGTTACAGGGCTTTTCAGGCTAATTCTATATTCAATGCTGATGACAGTCTCAGCATAAAATTTTCCTCTTCTAGTTCCAATTTGTTGCTGACAACTTCTCGTCCTCCGTGGCTATCGATTCTTCCTATCTTTTCTGAAAAGACATTGCCATCTCGCATCATCCTGCCCTGTGGCATTGACGCCCTCATAAGCACTTCAGTTGATCATGAATGGTCGTGGTCTTTAGGCGATTCAGAACAGGTCGTGAAAGGGAAAAAATTACGCATCAAGACACCAGAAACGGCAAAAAATGGCTTTGTCGTGGAGGACGGCAGGGGCATAGAGTTGTCTTGTCTTCCTCTAGGGTCTGTGCCCGACAGACACCCTTTGGTTTCAATTGATCCATTAGAGTCATTCTCGATAATGGATGATTATGGAATGTTTTCGAATTCAGAGTTGTCTTTATCAATCAAGACGAAAAACGAGTCAGACTTGTTTTTCGGGGTTGGCTCGAAAGACGGTATTGCACTGAATGGTCGGACAGGTTGTCCTCTGCTATGCCAGTTAGGTGCTACCTATCGATTTGACTTTTTACAATTGACTTCATATGATACAATCTCAGTTTGTACAAGTCCACGAATGCAGGGCAAGGACATCGTCGCCAAGTCCCAAGGTGGAAATCTGTATGTAAAAGATGATGTTGTAAATTATGATAAACTCTGGTGGGGAATTGAAGGGTTGCCCTTTTCTGGCGGAAGATTCTTTGCTGCAAAGAAATCTTTCCATGGAGATTTGATAGCTCGCGACTTAGGGTTCAAACCTCCAAGTGAGTTTAATTTAGAGGCTAAGTCTCCGCGTGATTCATGTGTTTTAAATTGTGCCAGCATAGGGGCATGGTGCTGCGCTCAACTGACTTTTGATTCTCCACAGCAATATTTTAAATCTGCTCCAAAAACAGTTTGCTCTCAACTTATGGCTTTTGACGGGACTAATTGGCAGCCCACTGTATCTGCTGATTCAATTGGGAGAGATGAAGTCGATGCAGGGCTTCTGTCCCGTGGCATATATTCGTCTTCAGTCATGATTGTTGAGCCTGGCGTCATGGATGGTCTTGCAAGATTTCCTAGTGACAGTGTGTCTTTCTTGCGTGAGAAGATGAGAGAATTTACCAATGGAGGAGGCAGATGCTTTGCGTGCGCAGCCCCTCAGGGTATAAATTTATATGACCCAAACTCCATAAAGAGAATGGTAAAAATTACCGAATCTAATACATATCCAGGATCATTTGTTGCGGTATATGTTGCACCAGGAGCATCCCGTCAGGTGATAGAAATTCTCACTGAAGTGGCCAATGGTTCTGGAAGAGAAGTGTTTGCCTTAGTTCTTGATGCCAATACCATAAGTTTGCTAGATGAATATCCCATCAATGTTTTGACAACTTACGAACTATCTTTGCTTGTTGATGTGCGCTCAGGTCGAAGTATTTCCATATTTGATGAATCTTCTTTGGTGAGGGCTTAGTTATGCTTTATGCAGGCTTGACAGGAAAATTAGGCATACCCGTGGACAGGGTGGAGTTGTTTTCTGTCTCTGATGTTTGCGTTATTTTCAGTCCTTCACGCGGCAGATTCTGGGGTAGTAGTCCTTCTAGTACTAGCTTTTTTATTGTCTCCTCTCTCGAAGTCACAGATATATCCTCAGGCAAAGGGGTGGTGTATGGTGTTTACACAAGAAAGGGTGGAGTCGGTTCTTTCGGAACTCCCAACGAATCTATATTGGAGGGGGATGTGTTGCAGAAATTCAACGATCCTTCGGTTTCATCTGCTATATCCCCGCCATTTTTTGATTATATTGACAACACGGGAGAGCTGAGGGTCGGTCGTGGCTTCATAGAAAATTACCAACCTGATCGCCACGATATTTTCATATTTGATTCGTCTGGAGGCGTTAGGGTAGCAAATCCAATCAATTCTTCCTGTATGAGGGGGAGCATTTTTAGTCCAGATAGATTTAATTACAGTGGAATTGCCTTTACATCAAGAGCTGTTGCTCCAAGGGGGCATTGGAATGGTCTTGGGTCAAGAATGTGTGCGCTGCTTACCCGTCAGCACCTGATACAGGCAGCTCACTATCCACTTATCAGCGATCAAATTTTCGCATGCGATTCGAATACGAAGCATGGAAGATTCAAGCGAACACCATCTAAGCAGAGGGTGGGTAATCAGTATACATATGTATCCTCAGGAAACTCATACATGACTCCATCTGGTTATCCTGGCTGGTATACAAGATCGACTGGTGGACGCACTGTTTACAGTGATTACCCATTTATAGATGCTGAATCATGGAATTCATTCTCTGACTTTGGCATTCAGGCATTCAAAAGACCGTTTCCAGAGTCTGTTGTTCCATCACGTATGGTCACATCAGATGATTCATCTTTTGTTATTCTTAATGAAGATAGCCCTCTAGTACATATAAACAACAGTTGGCTGACTGTGGGCATGTTGAGGTGCTCGGGAGATGTCCGTGCTCAAAGCTCAGGGTACATACCTGCAAATTGGAGAAATAGTCCTTGGCCTAGCATGCCCTCTGGCGTGGAATACACCGACGGACAGTCCTTAATAAATTTGGGAGACTCAGGGTCATGTTTTCTTTTTGATTATGCAGGCGAAACATGCTTTGGCGGCCTAGTTTACAGCGGTGGATCAAACTATGGAGTCGACATAACCACGTCAGGCTCCATCTCTGGCTGTACCCCTCCGCCTTTCTCAGGGGCGGGCCCATGCACATTTGAGGACCGGACTACATCCTTCACGCTCACTTCTGGCACGGCTGTTTTTTCAGAGCAGCAGAGGTTTATAATAGACATAATGCTGACAGATAAGTCTTGGCAAATTACGCCTCCTGAATTTATCGATGAATGGGAAGAGATAAATATCAGAGAATCTGACATCGTAGATTCAAAGCCGAGATGGCTCCGTGTTGGAACGCCACCTTCATCATCATCTTCATCTAGTTCTTCAAGCAGTTCTTCTTCAAGCAGCTCAAGTTCATCGAGTGTTGATCCGGGTAATCTTATACCATGCGTGCCTCCTGATGTATTGGATGGATGTCCACCTCTGCGGGATATATCTTGCGAAATTCTCGACACTGAAGCATCAAGGATACAGGAAGATTTCGGAATTCTCACCGAGTCAGCAGTTTTTGGTGGTGGTGATGGTGATTCTTTGCCTATAGATTTCGTTGCGGCAGAATCAGTGGTAGTTGGAGTGGCTCTTCCTGTCGAAGGTTCTATAGCCGTTTTTTCAGGTACGAATATCGGCAAGGGAGACCGGGTGGATGGTTTTGTCAATGCAAAGAGACTTATAGATTTGGGAGATGTAGACCACAGAATTCTTGAGGACTCTCTTGAAGGGGCCAACAGCGGCTTGCCAATAAAGATGGCAGAAGCCATGAGAATGAATTCTTTGATAAATGCAGCTCAGATTAACAACGAAACAGGCATTGACCCAACTGTGCCCCATGAGCGCTCTGCCATATATCCGCATTATGATTTAGATTGGCTTGACAGTAAGGTCTCTACTGTGGGCATGTCTCCCATAAAATGGAGTTATGCCCGGAGGAGGTCTCCTTCCTCAATCATTTCGATGTTTGCCACTCCAGATGCATCTCAATTGATTCTGCTCACCGAACTCGGAGTTGCATTTGCGAGCACGCAAGATGGAAGGATGCTGCCCAATCCACCAGGTTGGGGCGATTCTGGAGATGCTTTCCGAGCGTTTATGAGAGGCTCAGTCATCTCTACAGTAACTTCGGATTTTATTTTTGAATATGATTTCCTGAAGTCTCAATCGACTGTCATAAAATTTAACTCCGATATGGTTCCTGTGAATTTTGCCACTATCTCAGGATCTACATATGTTGCATTGTCTCGTGATATAATCTTCAGTCGGCAAAATTCAAGCAAATCGTTTATAAACAGAGGTGGTTTAGACCTTGATAATGACAACAAATTAGATAAGATAAACTTCATATCCGAAACTTCTCCAATATTCATTTCATCTGGTCTCAATTATGCGCTGAGTCAAGATGGATTTGTATTCGCCAAAGGTCTAGGGTCGCTTCCTTTTATTCCAACATGTGCAGTTAGATTTGGCAATTTCATGGTATTTGGTGGTGCTACTGGAGTGTCTTTTGACGACAAGATTCCATTCTTCTCACAGCCAAACTCAAAACAGTTGCAGATTCCTGTCTTGCAGGATGGCACAGACTTAACATTCTTGCCATGCAACTGCCTTCTGACAGTCAAGTCGGTAAATGCCGCGGGTCAGTCAAGAGACGATTATCTCATTTGTGGATTTGCGACCGGACATGTGGTGGTGGTGGTTTTTGGCAATTCCGATCCTTTGACAGGCAGGGCCTCAGATTTATCTGTTTCGGATGTTATGCAGAGTGGATTGAGCAGTGTGCAGGCAATATGTCAGGTTGGAGATCGAATTGCCATCGCGGGTTACAATGAGTGGAAATTTTTAGACGATAATAGGATAAACAGAATTGTTTCTGGAGTACCTCTTTCATGACATCTCTAATTACTACATATGCTGCTTATGCTATTGACCGCAGGCCTATTGTAGATTTATCTATGTTGTCTTGGGAGGATGGCGCCATTGCTGATAAACTTGTTCATTTTTATGAAGATGGATTTAGAAGATTTGTTATACCTCCGATGGTTGATGAAACCATAATTGACTCATCTCCTGAATCTTCTGCAAGACTAGAGGAAGTAAGAAATTTTGTTGATGCATGTGACAATCCAGTTATTGTGCTCGTGAGATTTAATTTAGATGGATATAGGTCAGAATATTCAGGACTTGTCGAAACAGATTTTATTCAAAATGTAATCGATGCTCTGGTTAACTCAAATATACATGGTTTTGTTGGGCCGATGCAGAGGTTCACTGAAGATGAATACTCGGGTTGCTCGCATCCTGTTCTTAGGCAACTTTTGACACTGTACCCCAAATTTTTCTTGATTAGGGACATGAGTTCTGACCCGTATGTTGCGATCAGTGGCTCTTGTGATTTGCCAGAAATATACGAGTGTCCCGTTGAAATACTCAATTCTTCTTCTCCCTATTCTGGATGGAGCAGCGAATCGATAAGGTCTTCTGTCGAATCTATTGTTTCGATTGATATCGGTGATGTGAATGCCATGAATGCCCTTGTCATGCAGACATGTGCGGATTGGGGAGTCATCCCGTGTCTGCGTATTCTTCCCTCGCTATCATATCATGATTTTTCTCAATTTATAAATGCATATGAAAGTAGGGAAAAGAGCATAAAGACCAAGGCTTCTCGTGCAAGACGATTAATTTCATTCTTACACGGATGCAGGAGGATGTGTGGATCCGACCACGCCTGTTCAGGCTTTGCCTCTAGTGAGTTGCTGTCAAACAAAACCTGTATCTGTCCTGCAATTGTAGACTGTTCTCATCATGATTTTATAGACTCGTATTCAAATTATTTGTCAGAAAGCATGTGTCGATCAGCTCCATGGTATGAAGATCCGCTATTCTATTACGCATCTGGATTCCCGCAATCTTCTAAGCTTTCAGAAATAAGTCCATACGGCAATGTAGGTGCAGAAAAAGCAGCTGAACTCGTACAGAATATTTTGGCCGAAGAGTTGTCTCGGCATCCAGACTATTCCTATCTCGGAGAGTTGTCGAGTGCAATAGTCCTCAGAAATTGGGGGCGAGGAGGTTCCGCCTCTGGTACGGATGAATTTTTTGAAGAAACTAGATTGACGAATCATGAGGATGATAAGGTTCATCAGCTGAGATCAGATGCCCCCTTGAAAGACGCCAGAGAAACCATATTCAATTCGAATGGTATAAATTCATGCAGGGGTTGGATGAAGAATTTTCTTGAACACTTTGATTGCCTGCGCCAGAGGATGGCAGTTTTCTCTCACACAAGCGTTCTGTCGCCCTGGATATTTGTGATTGATTCTGATCTCAATATTGACATTGCCTCTGTTGTTTCAAATCCGTCTCTATACGAAGGGCAAACTGTTTATTCCAATTGGACTGAGCATAGGCTAGATGGCAGGTGGAGTTCTGAAAAATGTATCACAATAGAAGGAAATGAATATACCCTATCTGAAGCATCTTCGTTTTCTGACATCTACTCGTGTCAGACATTTGATCCCCAAGGCAGGACGGCTGGCATGTTCATGCCAGAAGATGTGGATGCGAACAAGCATCACTATGAGTTTTTAAAGAACAGGGCGTTTTCCAAGTGGTTCGCTGATATGGCTAGGGCTTCTGCTGCTCACGCTCTATCGAAGAGTGTTGGGTTGATGTTGTCGAAACATTTTCCTGGCATAGTGGTTGTCGCAAAAAATATAGCTCCTCAAATGTCATCGATACTTGTCGAGCGAAAAGAAGCTGAGCCCTCATTTTGTCAAACCCAGGTTTTGGGTTACGATGCGCATGGCATATCCTGCTGTTTGCCTGTGTTCCCCCCGCATATAGGGATGATTGCGCAGGGGTACCCAGGCAGTCTAGCCATCTCGGAAGGGGTGCGGTTGCTTGCCAAATGCGCTCAAAATGGAGATCAGAAGCAAGAATGGTATTCTTCATCTCCTATAGGAGATTGCGCCTGGGTTTATGGTGGTCAGGCGAAGGAATTCGCGTTTGATTCACAGCAGTATAGCATAGGGAACTCAGGTGATATGGTTGCGCAGCGCGAGCCAGCGTCCTTGTCGTTAATATCTTCGTCAGTATCTTCTTATCCATCCATCGATTCTACTTTCGCAGCAGTCAAGTCTCCGAGCCTCAGTTCTCAGTCAAATGGATTGGACTTTATCTGATGAAGAGTTTTGTTTTGGGAAGTCAGTTGGGAATAAGTTGCGAAGGGTCGCACTGTGGGTGTGCATTTCCCAAGAATTACACATCAGGCTTGGCTAGCACTTCCTCGGGTTTTCTTAAAACTTTCCCAATTAGCATCATGCCTTCTACTCCTAAATTTTTTAGCCTAGATGACGGCAATGAGAAAAATTACAGTTTATCTTATCTGATCGACAACTTAGATTTAGCCTCATTGAATTCCTGTGACCGCTATGCTCCAATATGTGCCGTGCCACATGATGATTTGCTTGCATTCTTGAATATGGTTGATGTAGACATTAGCAGCCAGTCCCAGCTTTTATCTGACAGCAACAATTATGTTTTTCAGTCAATATATAAATATGCAATCAATTTGCAAAGAGATTCCCTCGGAAAACAATTTTCTAGCAGCTCAAACTTGTCAAGCACATATGCGCGGAAGTCAGTTTTAAGTCAGTTATATCGTGCGAAAAAGAACATAGAATCTAGCTCGGCGCGCAGTTGCATGATTATGCCCAGTTGCGCTGTAGATTTTCTTTCGAGCAGTGGATTGCAGTCTTTTAGGGACAAGACAGACGCTCTAAAAACATCATCGACAATAGGCGCAGAATCAGCTCTCAAGAATCATTTTTTAGATGCAGCTGCTATCAATGGATTTGGTGACAAAGTGGCAAATTCTAATTTGTTCAACTCCGCCATATCTAGTGTCCAGTCTCCACAGGGAGACATTTCTCCCATTTTTGTTGCTCATATATCTTCAGGATTTCCATGCGGACTAGATGGCGTCATAAATGGATCTCTTATCGATGGCATGTCGACATGGAGGCCGAGAGGTTCTTCGACTGCATATGTATCATGGCTAAATGATCATATTGAGAACTACTCTCCAGATATCTTCAAGAGACATGGGCTCGCTTCTGGTCAGTTCTGTGTGCGAGAACTCAATAATGCACCTGCATACATGGGTCTATCATCGGTTCAGCCATCTAGCTTGAAATCGGGTTCCTGGTATGGATTCTTGCCTGATCCATTCAAGTTCGTTGACATATTTTGCAGACCCATCTATCAAGGTATGCTGCAGTCTAAAGCTAATTTTTTGGGTATCATAATCACTCAGCCGCTTGAGGAGTTGCTGGCTATAGCCTCTTCTGATTGGCATCAGTCGCGATTTCAGGTGAGAAGAGCCCTTGAACATCAGTTTCTTGGTAGAACTCTAGCAGCTTCTACGGTTAGATTGAAGAGGGATGAGGCAGGCTTTGAGAATGTCTCTGGCAGAGTTTGGGATTCGCAGCAGGTTGACCCTGCAAACGGCGACTGTCTGCCTGACTGGATTTGGTGTCCTCGTGAAGAAGATCGTTCACAGGATGTTCTTGGTCTCATCCGATCATGCTCAGATAGCGACAGTGTATGGCATGCGATGAGGTTCCGATATCGGGGACTGTCTTCTCAAAATCCATTCAGGGGGCTTTCGATACAGCCTAATTCTTACAATTCTAATCTCGCTAATGCATTATCGTTGAGATCGTCACTCAACATCGATGATATTTGCGATTTAATCAGATCCGAAATGCTCCAGTGGATTTCCGTCGTCAGTATGCATCTAAATAATGTTTATGACACTGGTGGACTGCACTCTGGGGATGACAATTCGGGTTGGTCATGGGAATCTTCAGGAATGGTTGGGACTTGAAATGCTAAACAATCCATCTTCAGTCAGGCTTCTCATTCGCGATGGCATGGTTGCACAGGCCAAATTTTCAGGTAACAAAATAAGACAATCAGATGGTGGTGTGATTTGGCTCAAGGGAATGTCTACCTACCCTCCGCTTTCTCTTCCTAAATCTGGCAACCTGACATCGGGGGTTTCGCCTGATGTGCGTGTAATAGGGCTTGACGGAACAAATTCAGGGGTTGGTCTTGACCTTGACCATGGAGCATCAGTAATATCATCAGTTTTCGAATACGGTGCACCACATGTTATAATCGATGACCAAGATTTCTCTGCAGCGGATTTTAACTTCATCAGCAGGTCGTTGTCTTTACAAGGTTGTGTGGTGAGCCCTATTTATGTCAATGATCCTGATTCGGCCATTCAGAATATAAACATTTTGAAATCTTCACTTGCTTTTTGCGGTGGTTCTTCCAGGTTGATTTTCGATTCCAATCATTTTGTCACATCATCGAATGCAAATTTTGGTCAAGTAATTGGTATTTTGATGGAAGTAATTTCTGCAACTAAAAATATTAATCCAGTCACGGTCGCCAATAGAATTTTTCAGCCGTATGTTTCCTCTGACTATGACTTTTGCGTTGTCCTTTTAAACGAAACGGGTCAATGGTCTCAGTCTGCTCCCGCTAGTTCTGTCATTGTTGGTAGAAGGCTTATAACTGAAGCAGCAAAATGTGGACTTCTTGAATCTCTATATGAAGCAGTTGGATGTAGGCTCCATTTGGGAGATATTTCTGGCTGGAGCCCGCAATACTCTCTGCCTCTAAATTCTTCTAACATGACAGGCACAGGATTCAGTCAGGCTGAGATTGATTCTGGTGGGTTTCTTTTCATGAGAGGGTGGCCCTCGCCGCTGCCAGTGGCAAATGATTTCAGGGACAATTCAAGCAGAGCCATGAAGGTTACATCGAGAATACAAGCAATGGCGGGTGGAGACTGGTCAGGATGTGCCGAGCTCATGGGGAGAACAGGCTATTCGGGACAAATAGTGGGTAAAGGTGGAGCAGTCTCTAATTTTTCGAGACCTTGTGCAACTGACTCTGGAACAAACTTACTTTGCGACCCATCCAGTTCTTATTCTTTCCTGACGAATGATGCAGCCTATGATGGTTATGCGCAAAATTATGTTGTCAATAGGTGGCTCTATAATGATTATGAAGATTCCTCAGAGACATCAGCTCTACCCTGGAGCACTGATGATCCATCATGTTTCAAGCATGATTGGTCTCGAAGGGTAGTTGACGGGTTCAGGAGTGACGGCAAATGCTTGCCGGGCCTCTTGAATGATCGTGGGTACTATGGAAACGCTGAAAATGTCATGACACAATCTGGAAGGCGAGGATTGCTCATGACGAATATGCCATTTATGAATTCTATAGATGGCGATACCCGATCTAGGTTTGAGCCCGCAAGTGCCTCTTCTCCACGTTGGCCACATTGGTTTCAGCCTGATTTGCAAACTTTCACCTTCACCTCAGGTGGAGCAAGCCGACAAGTTCAGTTACCATCTATTTGGAATGATAATCTAATAAATTTCTATGTGGGCAATCTCGATTCTAGTGGCATGCCAACTTTCGATGGTAATGGTTTTGTACAGTATTTGGCACGTAAATTGTGCAGGCTTGCAAAAAATGGCTCAAATGCAACGTCTGAATCTATTGTTGGCGAAAGATTTTCAAGAGAAATTTTTAATTTATCCTCTCATGGCAATCTGGTTGACTATCTAGCCTTCGACTTTGTAAATACATCGCACTATGATAAAACATCACTTTTGCCAAAGTGGTTTTCAGTAATACATGGGTACGGCCTTGTAGATGAATGGTTGGTGAGGATGTCTGAGCACCCCCGTTGGAGTTTATTTTCTTGGAATGAATTTACAGGCATCCAGTCTATTTTGGAAGCAGGTTCGGGGAGATTTGGAGGTGGGCTAGTCAGCCCTTCTGACCCAAATCAGTCTTCCATTTCTGAAGTTCTCAGATATTTCGCAAAGTCTAGAGATGGGATTGCGATCCCCCACCCCATGCTAGATAGATTTTCTCTTGTGGTCAGTCTCCTCGAGGCTGAAGTTTTTCGTCTGATTGCTCAGGCATTTCAGGCAGTATTGTATGAAGAATTGTGCATGATTCCAGGTACAAATTTGGAAATCATACATACAGGCGGATCAACCCGTCTTGACGTCGATACGTCCTATAAAATTGATGGATTTTCTCTGGTCACCCCGTAAAGGGGTATGGGTGCGTACAAGGAAAAAGATATAAGAACATGCATTATTGCGGCACAAAGGTACAACTAGAGTTACCGCTATCCTCAGTCGCTGACTTTGGTACAGGCGATGTATGTAGGATATTTAGCCCATCTCGGGGTCGTAAGGTCGGCGATTGGTTTATGGTGATCGCCGTAACGGTTTCTGGTGACGGCATAAGCGGGAAAATTAGGGTGACATTTTCTGTCCCACCTTTCGGGAGCGGCAATGACTATATTGCCGACGGCGATTATGTAGAAAAGTCAAATGGCATACGTTCTAATATTTTGGGGCCATTCTTCAATTTTTATGATAACACGGGAAGTTTGCGCACGGGCAGAGGATTCCTTGAGCCTTTGTACAATCCTGAGCGCCATGACTTATTCACCTATGATTCTGATGGCTCTAATGTAAGATCTTCCTTTCCCCTCAACCCAGGGTTTATGAGTGGAACGGCATTCTCTCATGATGTTGTTGACTATAGTTGCGTGGCTTTCACCCAAAAGACAGCTGCTCCACGTGGGCACTGGAACGGATTAGGAAGTCGTTTGGGTGTTTTGCTCACACGGCAGCATATAATGTTTGCTTCTCACTATCCTGTTAATGCAGATTATGTACATGTCGCAAACAGTACAGGAAAATCGACTTTAATTAAAAGAACAGTTGCCGAACAGGGGTCTTCTGGTTTTTCGTATCAGGTTTTGGGCAATGGATACATGATGGCGGGAGAGTATCCATCGTGGTACCAAAGCACCACAGGCAGGTCAGTATATGCTGACTACCCCAATCTTCAGGGTGCGTTCCAGTTTGCAGATTTGGCAATTCAATCCTGCAAGACACCTGTATCGGATAATTACAAACCCGTATACCTTCCCAATATAAATGATGAGTCGACATTTCTTTCTTTCGGCAGACCTGCAATCATTGTAAATAATTCCTGGTTGACTGCAGGTTTTATGCGCATGCATTCGTGGTTGTACGGTAGCGGAATAGTTGCCTTCAGAAACTATAACACGGCTTGGCCTGGAATACCATCAGGAGTTTTTGAATCAGACCTTTTGGGGATGGTTGGCGTGGGAGATTCAGGCAGCATTGCACTGATACCTCATAATGGTAAAACATTATTTTTTGGGATGGCGCTTTTTGGAGGATCAAATTATGGTCTTTCTATATCGCCCGCCGGTGATTATCAAAATTGCACAGGCCTTCCATATGAAGGTACAGGAGTCTGTTCTTTTGATGATCGTGAAATAACATCAGGCGTAAGTAATGGCATAGGTTTCTTCTCGGATAAGCAGATAGCTGCGCTCAGGTTAATACTCGCAGACAAGTCTTGGCAGGTCACTCCCGCTAACAGAATTCTCCCAGACGCCCGCAAAAACATCAATACAGCAGATATTGTTTTTACTGAACCAAATGTTTATCAATTGTCTCAGGCTTCTGGTGATGTACAAAGATTTTTCGGAGATAGTTCCCGCGCCCTTTACAATCATGAATCTTCTCGTAATGCTCTTCTAGATTTTTCTTCAGATTATCCTTGTGTGGATGTTTTCTCTAGTCAATCAGGATATCTTAACAGTTATTTTTACTCAGAACTTTCTCAGTTGAATTCGAATACCGCCACTACAGATATTCATGGTGGTCTGGTGTGGAGAATGAATTTCATCACCGATGACAATTCGTATCCTCTCGTCTCTCATGAGTTCGACTGGGCGACACTCTCACTATTGGTTTCAGGAGCCTCATTGAGGCTGGACCCAAATAGAGAAACTCCAATTAATGACAGGGCTACATCTCTGCCGCCTTTCCATTGGGAGGGTGCTGGCGGTAGATTGGACTTCCCATCGCGGCACGGGTTCAGCGCTTATTTGTCTTCAAGATCAAATGCCACCATATGCAGAAGTCTTTTTGAACCTTTCGCTGATCTCAAGTTGATTGTTCATAAGGCCATGAATGCTTCCGTAACCCATCCTGCACAGCGAGGATTATTTTTAATAGATGGTCCAGCGGGAATGGGCGCTTCAGCTACGGTCAGGTCCGGCCTGCTGTGGGCTGAGATACCTGAAAAACTCCCAGGAGAAACTGATGACGAGAGGTTATCTTTGTCTTCTGGTAGATCGCGGGAGCTCGTGCATGGTCATCTATGGAAAGAAAAGATTAGACATGTTCTCATGTGTTCTGGGGGATTGTGCCCCGTAACCATGTGGTCAGGTCCCGTGGATCGCGATGCCTTTGACTCGGGTTACTTAAACCCTTCCTTCCAAGAGGAAGCGCAATTCAATTCAGATTCTCCACGGTTGATACTTGAAGAAATAGAAAAACTGGTTGGCTCTAGGCGGTCTTGGAAAATCGTTGATTTTGTGGCCAATCAGTTCAGATTCGAGGACATCGAAAGTCAAGACACTGCGTCTTCGTTGTCAACGGGCTCAGTGCCTTCGCAAATCACCAGCTCAGCACTAACTCCATGCGTGACAGCAGTTAAGGTTGAGGCTTCAGATGATGGACTGTCTCCCGCATACTATTTGTACAGGGTATCATTGCCGACTCCGCATGTGTTGGATGATGTTCCACTGAATGAGCAGCATCCGCCGCATAATCGACTGATCGGCAACAAGCGCTTTTTTGTTTCTGTTACAGAAGATGGTAGAGAAATAGCAAGACTTCGCCCCAGTTCTGATACTCCATGTGGCTTGTGGTTTTCTCGCCCTGTAATCGATCCGCAGCCAACGATAGAGTTCACCCTCCGCAATGACGTCGGAACCACCGTGCGGGGCGACTCTTCTTTGACGCATGACATCAGGAAGCAGAAGAGGAGGGGATTCCGTTCTCCTCAATGGCTTTCTGATGCAAAATTCTCAATGCAGACGAGTTGGACTGCATTTCATTCGACTCTCGTATATGAACAAAATGTACAGAATGTAAATGGCGCATCTACCGATGCTTCATCGGGTTCATGCGCAGTATGCTTGGTTGATGACTGCTCAAACTCTTTGATTGACTCGGCTTTTTATAATCGTAAGCATGTAAATGGTGGATGGACAATTTATCCCAAGGCTGTATGCGGTTCTGCAGAATCCATTCCTGGGCGCATGGACCAAGTCCGAGCAAAACACCGAGAGTTATTTAACCCTTCTGAAATTGTAAGAGCTGCGAAACAGTGGAACCCAGATTTTTTAATTGTAGCAATCAGGACAGCGGATGAGCCCATATGGCTTAAGAAGCCATCTTCCTTCGCTCTAAATGATTTTACTTGGGAAGTTGACGGATTAGTCCTGAACCAGTTCAAATTATTTGCTGATGATGGGACAGGTCCAAATGCCGTGGGAATGGCTATGGATGTCATGAGTGAGTACGTGGCTGCATCTGCTCAGTATGGTATCAGGCTTGTTGCTTATTTCAAAATGTTCTCTTGGTTAGAGATAGACGTGCAAGGAGAGAATGAATTCTTTACGACTTTACGAGGTGTTCCTGGCAATTATAAGATTAAAGACCTGTTCCCTGCGGCGTGCAACATGTATGGTAACAGGATTATTGTTTCTGATCATGGAGTCTCATTTACTCAGCGCAGCATCATATCTAAAAGTTTTTGGAAACTTATAGCGGGCGTGCACAGGGAGGTAGCCCGCCAGGGTCT
>Ga0129333_10000456_pt1 | contig 33461 bp, 35 predicted proteins | sample CPB6_08_DNA_FD_94474 | JGI IMG/M metagenome (GOLD analysis project Ga0129333, IMG submission 94474) | Freshwater to marine salinity gradient microbial communities from Chesapeake Bay, USA - CPBay_Sum_0.6_0.8_DNA | ecosystem: Environmental > Aquatic > Marine > Coastal | place: USA: Chesapeake... | reverse complement strand
TCAACGGAATCGATCCCTCGATACAGCAGGCGCTTCGCGCCCGCGCGCCCGAGGAGGAGAGGCAGATGCGCGACTGGTTGCAGGCGAAGGCCCGCCAGGCGAAAGCAGACGCCGAAGGAAAGCAGGACCCCGAGGAGTTTGGTCGTTACTACACCTACCGCCGGATGGCGATGGATAACCCCGCCGAATTCGCCAATCTCGACCTGACCAAGATTCAGCCCTACGTCAGCCGCGCCCAGTTGAACCATTTGACAGAAATTCAGGGCAGCATCAGCAGGAGCGATGCGAAGGCGCTCAACTCTCAGCGCCAACTGAAGCAAACAGTCGACATGGTGAAGGGAACCATTCTGGCCTCGGGAATTGACCTGACGCCAAAAGAGGGCAGCAAGAAGGCGCAGGACTACGAAAATTTCATGGGCGCCCTGACCCAGGCCCTGGACGACGCCCAGCGGGCCCAGCCAGATCGGCCTCTGACTCCTGCGCAAATGCGGGAGATCGGCATGGACATGCTGCGAGAAGGTTACGAACAGGGCAGCGGGTTTTTGGGCATTGGCAAGAACGTCAAACGTGGATATCAGATTGCGACCGATCCAACCCTGGCGGGTAAGACGTTCATCAGCACCCCGTTCGACAAGATCCCCGCAGGCATTCGTGCGGACCTGGAAAAGCAATACGACGCAATGCACCCCCGTGGCGGCATATACGGGAACGAAACCGAAAGAATGCGAGCAGTCGAGCGCGCCTACCAGCGCGGCCTCGAACAGAAAAGGTTTGCACGATGAGCGATTATTCCGACCTCTTTGAGGACCCAAAGCCAAACCCCTCCCTGGCCGTTCGCCTGAACGCCGACGCCAACCCGGCCCAAGAGGCGGAATATTTCAAGCTCGCAAAACGCTACAGCGTGCCGGTCCCTGTGATTCGCTCCGCGCCTGACGATTACAAGGCGCGGGCTAAAGCCGAGGACGTGGACCTGTTCACCGAGAAGGCGCCCGTCCTTCGCAGTTGGCTGTCTGACTCTGACAAGGCGCGACTGGCCGCAACCGATGCCAAGAGCCTGGCCGCGGTGGAGAAGGCGTTTGATCGAACCGTCATGGGCACGCTAGGGGATGCAGGAGTCACCGCGCTAAAGGCCGCCGTCGGACTGCCGGAATCCTTTGTCGGCCTGGCCAACATTCCGACCTTTGGCTACGCAGGCAAGCTGGTCGAACAGTCCGGCATCAAGTTTCGCGAGACCCAAGAAATTCTCGATTCGTTGTACTCGCCCGCCCAACAGCAAGCGAACCTGGTAGTTCAAGAGGCGGAGGACTTTGTCTCCACCGCCGCGGCAGCCCTTCAGAACCCCAGCACCATCGCCAACACCGCCGTTGAATCGGTGCCACAGATGTTGGGCGGGAGCTTCTGGGGTAAGCAGTTTCTGAAATACGCCCCAAAGGCGGCCCCCTGGTTGGCAGCTGCGCTCGGCGAGGGTGTGATGGGCGCAGGCGGGGCGGCAGAGCAAATCCGCCAGCAAACCGACGATGGGCTCCTGAGCGTAAAGCAAATCGTGGCGGCCACGATGTCCGGCGCCGGCACCGCGTTGTTTGGCGCAGTGGGTGGCTGGGTTTCCAGCAAGCGGGGCCTCGCCGACATTGATACCGCACTTGTCCGAAACGGCCTCGACCAGGCCACCGCATCGGCCGCAAAGCAAGGATTCATTTCCTCGATTGCTAAGGCGGGGATCTCCGAAGGGTTGTTCGAGGAACTGCCTCAGTCAGTCCAAGAAACAATGTGGCAGAACTGGGCCACCGATAAGCCCCTCGGGCAGGGCGTGGGTAAGGCCGCCGCGATGGGTCTTCTGGCGGGGCTTGCAACGGGCGGTGTCGTCCAGGGCACGCGCAACGTGCTTGAGCGCCAGATGGACACCACCAGCGCCGAGCAGCACGCGCAACGGCTGCAGGAACAGATGGCCGCGGCCATGCAGGCGACCCTTCGCGAACAAAGCCCCGAGGAGTTCCGATCCCTGGTGCAGTCCATGGCGGAAGGCACCAACGGCGCCCCCTCTGAGGTCTACATCGACGCCGGGGTCCTGAACCAGCTGGCGCCAGAGCTCCTGGCCCAGATGCCTGCCTCCGTGCAGGAACAGCTGGCCGCGCAAGTCACGGAGGACACACTCATCTCGGTGCCCGTGGGTGATGTGCTGACGGTCGCGCCAGGCACACCCCTCGAGCAGTTTTTCATCGAGAACGCCCGCGTCGCTGGTCCCAACTCCATGAGCCTGGCCGAAGCAAAGGACGCAAGCGCCAAAGCTCAGGAGTTTTTGCAGCAGGAAGCGAAACGAGTAATTGACCAGGCCCAAGATCAGCGCGCCATGCAAGAGTCGAGCGACCGGGTGAAGCAGGGCGTGCTCGACCAGCTCAACGCCGCTGGCCGGTTCCGCGCGCAGGTGAACGAGGCATACGCAACCTGGACCACCGCGTTCTATACGACGATGGCCGGTCGCCTGGGCATTACGCCTGAGCAGATGGCCGAAAGGTATCCGCTGCGCATTACGGCCCAGAGCGGGCAGGGCGAAACACTCAAAGCTGGCAAGGTCGGGGAAATTGCTGTCGAGGGCTTCCACTTCAGCAACGAACCGCGCCCACAGATCGACACCGCCATGTTTGGTACGGGGTTGCAGGGAAACAACCGAGACCAGTACCTGAACGCAGCAGACGACCGCCTGCGCAGGCGTGCGTACTTTTATGTGGACAAGGGCACAGGCATCAATCCCGAGGCCGGCGTGGGTGGGATTGCGCAGAAAGCACAGCTCACCAACGTCTACGACGCCGACGCCGATCCGTTGCGTCTGAAGAAGGGGGGCCAGCTGGCGTTTGAGTCAGCCGTGCTGGATGCCGGATTCTCAGGCTACCTAACCCGCATGGAGGGCACACAATCCGGCCAGGTCATCATGCTGGGCGAGCAGACCATCCCCACGGAAGCGATCGGCCCCGCCACCAAACTGCAGGGCCAGGTTGTTCCCGCTCCGCAAGCACGCGAGAGCAAGGGGCGCGATGCGATTGTCGACGCGCTGAACGCTGCGAAGGGGCTGCCCTCAGGCTCGCCCACGCGGGCTCGTTGGAGCGAAATACTGCAGGCCCAGCTGCCCGAGGTTCACGCCGCGCTTGAGGCCGCTGGCATCTTCGCTGGCAATGCCAACGAGAACCTTTACAAGTCGGACCTGGTCAAGGCGTTCGAGGCCGCGACGCCGGCAGAGAGCTATGCACAGCGCGCTGAACGCCCAGTGCCAGCCGCAGTAAGCGACGCCGCGGATGTCAGCAACGCCCGGGTAATTGCTGCTTCGCGTCAGTGGCCGTCGAACCGCGACTTCAAGATGGCGATTCAGGCCGCTGTTCGTGCGGTCACGGGCACGCGAGACCTGCGCCAAGACACGCCCGAGAACCGTGCGTACATCACCCGGCAGATGCTAAAAGAGGCGCGTGAAGCGATTATCACCAACGCAAACGCGATCGGCTGGTACGACGAGAAGGTGACCATCGCGCTGGCTGTCGCCTCCGTGGTTCACCCTGAACTCTCGACCGACGAGCAAGCACGGTTTGCTTTTACCTGGGCGCTGGCGGTGACCAGCAATGGGGTCAAAGTAGACAAAAACTTTGAGATGGCCAACCGTGCCTACGGGCAGTGGAAAGCCAGTGACGCCGATCCAGCCAAGCGCACGATGCCGACCTCCGGCATCGGTATCGGCCCGACCGCAAGCAAGATCCACGAGGCTCTCGCCACCTACAACAATCTGAGCGCCCGCTGGGGCTACGACAAGTTCAAGGCGTTTGCCACCACCCTGCAACCCAACCGCCAGGTCAAGGCGGACTTTGGCCGTGGTGTAAGCGGCGAGGGTATGGACACAATGGTCTACGGCGCCGGCGTTGTCGGCCCGAAGATCGGCAACGGGTTCTTCATGAACCTGTATGGTGAGTTTGGCCAGCTGACGATGGATCGCTGGTGGGTACGCATGTGGGGCCGCATCACCGGCGACCTGGTGGAGGTTGACCGCGACAAGATCAAAGCCTCCCGGGATTCCTTTGTCTCCCTGATCGAGATGATCAAGGAGGACAAGGCAGCGACCCGCGCAGTCGAGCAAGCCATCGGCACGCGGCTGGGCAAAGGCAATCCTGTTGAAATGGCCAAGGCCATCATCAAGGCGACCTCGGCCGAAAACGTGCGCCGCGCCCTGGACGACGTGTTGCCGGCCACGCCCGAGCGCGAGGCCGCAGCGGCTTCTGCACGGGGCAAGCTGAAGGACTTTGTGTCGATCGGCGACGAGCTGCGCAAGGCCGCCAAGGCATATTACGGCAACCTCGACGGGCAGATCGAAGTGCCGGGTGGCTCGCGCCGTCGAGATATGATGCGCGCCGTCTCCCAGGACGTCCTGACGGAGCTTCAGAAGGACCACCCCAGCCTGACGATGGCTGACTTCCAGGCCCTGATGTGGTACCCGGAAAAGACGTTGTACGACGCAGCTGGCGCCCAGGAACAGGACGCGGAGGGGTACAATGACGAAGAAGCTCCCGACTATGCCAACGCTGCCGTCGCGCTTGCCCGCCAACAAGGAATCTCCGATGACGAAATCAACGCAGCCATCGAACGAGCTCGATCCGACATTGAGGCCCGTAGACTCGCAAGAGGAAGCGGACGAGCAACTGCGGGCGTTCAATCGCCGGGTGGAGATGGGGTTGGAGGAAATTCCGGCGCCGGCACCTCCAACCAAACTGGAGAAGTAAATGGACAACTTGAACAAGCCGGAGACAGAGGCGGACGCAGTCCTGGTGCAGGACCGGCGCCGCTTCCGGGCGCTCCAGTCATTGAAGGCGCAACAGGGCCAGACCCCCGACTCGCCTCAGTCGCAGAGCAGTACGCCCGCGACAACGGCATCAACCTCAAGCGACAAGCCGAATATGTAACTGTCGACCCCGAGCGCGCCGCTCGGATTGCTGCCGCCTATGAGGCGATGCAGCACAACCCGCAGGACCCTGCGGTCAGAGAAGCCTACGATAACCTGATCCGCCAGACCCTGGCGCAGTACCGAGCCCTCGAAGCTGCCGGGTACAAGTTCTGGTTCATCGACCCCACCAACGACCCCTATAAGAGCCCCTGGGATGCGATGCGCGACCTGCGCTCGACCCAGACCATGGGCGTGTTTCCAACGGTCGCAGGGTTCGGCAGCGGCGCCACCGAGGTGGACGTCTCCGACAACCCCTTGATGGCCGACACAGGCATCACCTGGGCCTACGGTTCACCCGACGGCGAACTCAAGCCGGTGCTGGCCAACGACCTATTCCGTGCCGTGCATGACGCATTCGGCCACGGGCTCGAGGGTGCAGGCTTCCGCGCCCAGGGCGAAGAGAACGCTTGGCAGGCACACATCCGCCTGTTCACCGGCAGCGCCCAGGGCGCAATCACCAGCGAGACCCGCGGGCAAAACTCCTGGCTAAACTTTGGGCCGCACGGGGCCACCAATCAAACTGCCAAGGTTGAGGACACTGTCTTTGCTGATCAGAAGACAGGGCTCATGCCCGAGTGGACCTGGAGCGAAGGGCTTGTTGGCGACATGGCAGAGCAGGGCGTGCTCGAGCAGCGCGTCGAGTTCCCCCGGATCGAAGATTTCCAAGGATTGAAGCTGCGTCGCTCATCCGCAGACATCAGAGTGAGCGCGGCCTCGGCTTTCGCCGATGGCCCGTTCACCATTCAGCCGGGAGTGCGCGAGATTCCGCTGACCGAAGTCACGCTGCAGGACTCCGCGTTTCTGCGCTCTGAGCCCGAGCAGAAGCGCATCGCCGCCCTGGCCGAACAGATCAAGAAAAACGGTTCCATCGAGCCTTTGTTCGTGGCGCAACGCGCCGACGGCTCGCGCTATGTCGCCGAAGGCCAGCACCGGGCCTACGCCTTGCGCCAGCTTGGCTACACCAGCGTGCCGGCGCGCGTCATGGTGGAGCAGGGCGGCGAACTGCAGCAGGGGCCCCGCGGCACGTTCAACCCCGGCACGCTGGAATTGGCGCTCAACGAGAACGCCGACCTCTCCACGTTCCTGCACGAGACCGGCCACTTCTTCCTCGAGGTGATGGCCGACCTGGCGACACAGCCAGGCGCCCCTGCGGATATCCAGCAGGACATGGCCGCGCTGATGAAGTGGTTCGGGATCAAGGGCGACGAGACCGTTGGTGGGGAGGATGCAGGCGGAGTGCTTAACCAAGCGGCCGCCGCGGGGTACGCAGGTCAAGATTCTGGTGAGGCAGCGGAATGGCTGGCAGCCGTCGCCAAAGGGCTGGACATGTCAACCGAAGGGCGTATGTCTCGCGCCAAAGCGATGGGCTTTGACACCGACACCGTGCTCTACCACTCCACGCTGGCCGACATTAAAGGATTCAAACCCGCTGGCAATTTCATGGGTTACACGGGCACTAGCGGCGTCTCGGTGACGGACAACCCAGAGATGGCAAGCCGCTACCTTGATCGGTTTGGCGAATACGGTTTTGTTGATGGCAAACCCAATCAAAGATTCCAAAAAAGCGTTATTCCAGTATTTATCAAGCCCGGTAAAGTTCTTGCACGCAACGAGCCGTTTCCGATGCGCCCCGGTCTTCCTTTGGGAGCGCCGCTGCCCGCGGGTTACGTGCCCGAGCACAAAAAGATGGGCTACGACACGCTGGTGCGAGATGACGCAATCAGCCGCAAAGGATCGGTAAAGCACTCAGACGCCAAGAATGCTATCCGTGGCAAAGAATACGTGCTGGCGGATCCGTCACAGTTGCGCAGCGTATTTGCCGCCTTTGACCCGGATAACGCCGCCAGCGTCAACTTGCTAGCCCAAGACGGCAACCTACCAACAGACAACACGCAACCAGCAGGACGCACCCCGCTGGAAGTCTGGAACGCGATGACCCTGGATCAGAAGCGCCAGTACCACGAGCGCTTTGCAGAATCCTTCGAGCAATACCTCCTCGAGGGCAAGGCCCCAAGCGTAGAGCTGCAGCCGCTGTTCCGTAAGTTCCGCGCCTGGATGCTCAACGTCTATAAATCGTTGAAGGCGTTCGTCGCTGGGCACCCTGACGGCAACATCCAGCTGTCCGACGAAGTGCGCCAGGTATTCGATCGGATGCTGGCCAGCGATGTGCAGATCGCCGAGGCGGAGAGAGTCGCGGGCCTTCTGCCCGACGACGAAGCCACGGCGGAAGCAATGGAGAAGCTCACAGCCAGGTCCTTGCGCGATCTGAAGTGGACTGTGAACGCCCGCAGCAGGGCGATCAAAGCGCTGCAAAAGCAGGCCGCCGAATTGCGCAAGGGGGTGGAGGAGGAGGTCACGCTCGAAGTCAACGCGATGCCAGAGTTCCGGGCCAAGGCAGCGCTGGATCAGATTCGCAAAGACACCAAAGCAGCACCGACCGATGCGGATCTGGCAACGATCGCTGACAGTTTTGGCTATCCCGATGCGGACACCATGCTGCAGGCGATCGACGCCATCGGCAAGAAGTCGGACGTCATCGAAGGCATGACAGACCAGCGCATGCTTGAGCAGCACGGCGACCTGGTCGACCAGCGCTCGATCGAGCAGGCCGCCAACGAAGCAGTCCACAACGAGGCCCGCGCTCGCTCACTGGCCACTGAACTCAAGAGCCAGGCCGAAGCGATCAACGCCCGTACCGACACCGGTCAGCTCAACGCGGCGGGCAACAAGATCACGGTCAACGCGCTGCTCGAAGCCGCCAAACAGTTCGCAGCCAACGTGGTTGCCAGCACTCCGTTGCGCGACCTCAAGAGCAAGGCAGCGCAGCACACCGCCGCCGAACGCCGCGCCGGCAAGCGCTGGCAGGAGCACACCGCCAAGGGTGAGACCGCCGACGCGGTCAAGGCCAAGCAGGACCAGATGCTCAACAACTCCGCCGCCAAGGCAGCGTTGGAAGCTCAGGCCGAGATGCGCAAGATCCTCGAGTTCTTCAAGCGCGTCTACAAGGATGGCAACGAGAAGATCGTCGAGAAGGGCCGCGACCCGGACGTGGTGAACGCGGCTCGCGCGGTGCTTGGCGCCTATGGCGCCGCACCCAAGGCCAGCAAGAACGCGATCGAGTACCTGGCACTGGTCGAGAAGAACGACCCGGCGATGTTCGCAGCACTGCAGCCCAGCGTGCAGGGTGCGCTGAACATGGCGCAGCCCCTCGAGTCGCTGACGATGGAAGAGCTGCGCGGCCTGCACGAAGAGATCCAGGCCATGTGGCACCTGGCGAAGCGCTCACGCATGATGGAGGTCGACGGCAACCTGATCGACATGCAGGAGGCCGAGGACGAGCTCCAGGCCCGCATGCAGGCGATCGGCGTGCCCGATTCCATCCCTGGAGAATCCAGCGCCATCACGCCCTCGGAGAAGGCCAAGCGGACACTGCAGTTTGCCGGGTCCTTGCTGCGCCGCACTGAACAGTGGGCTGCGGGGATGGGCAAGGAGTTCACCCGGCTGGTGTTCCAGCCCATCAAGCAGGCCGCCGACACCTACCGCACCGAGCGGGTGAAGTATCGCAAGGCCTACCAGGCGCTGATCGACACGGTGGCGCCGTCCCTCAAGAAGGGCCTGATCGAGGCGCCAGAGCTCCGCTACACGTTTGGCAAGGGGCACAACGGCATCGGCCACGCCGAGCTGCTGCACGCAGTCCTGCACACCGGCAACGAGAGCAACAAGCGCAAGCTGCTGCTGGGCCGTGGCTGGGCCACAGAGAACGCCGACGGCACGATGGACACCAGCAAGTGGGATGCCTTCGTCAAGCGCATGCAGGACACGGGGCTGCTGACCAAGGCACATTACGATTTCGCGCAGGGCGTGTGGGATTTGCTAGAGCAGACCAAGCCCGCGGCGCAGAAGACTCACCGCGACGTGTTCGGACGCTATTTTGCCGAGGTCACGGCTGACAGTTTCGACACCCCGTTCGGCAGTTACCGCGGCGGCTACGTCCCGGCCCAGGCCGACCCGCGCATTGTCCAGGACGCCGCGCTGCGCGATCTGGCCACGACCGAGAACGAGAACATGGCGTTCTCTTTCCCGGGCACCAACAAAGGGTTCACCAAGGGGCGGGTCGAGTACAACCGCCCCCTGATGCTGGACCTGCGCACGATCGGCCAGCACATCGACAAGGTGCTGCTGTTCACGCACATGGAACCCGCGGTGCGCGACGTGAACAAGTTGCTCTCCCGCAAGGGTGTGAGCTACAGCCTGGGCCGCATTGACCCGACGATCTACGCCGGCATGCTGACCCCCTGGCTCAACCGCAGCGCCCGCCAGATCGTCGAAACCCCGATCGTGGGTGATGGCGGCATTTCTCGAGTGCTCTCCGCAGCTCGCTCGCGGGCGGGCATGGCGCTCATGTTTGGCAACATCAGCAACACCCTGCAGCAGACCACCGGCTTTCTGACCGCAATGTCCAAGCTCAAGGCCGACGGCCTTCAGTCGCAGCTTACGCGGTCGACGGCGATGTTTATCGCCGGACCCCGAAAGATGGCCAGGTCGGTGGCGGCTGCCAGCCCCTTCATGGCAGCGCGGATGGAGAATGAGATTTCGGCGATCAACGGGGCCATGGACGACATTCTTCTGGACCCCAGCCTGTACGAGAAGAGCCAGGCCTGGGCCTTGAAGCACTCCTATTTCCTGCAGACGGCCATGGCCAACACCATGGAGCCGATAATCTGGACGGCCGGCTACAACGCAGCCCTGGCCAAGAACATGGACGATGCCGAGGCGGTGAAATATGCCGACTCGCTCATTCGCCAAACGCAGGGTTCGACCCTGCCTGAGGACGTGAGCCGCATCGAGACGGGCCCGGCTTACGCTCGAGTGTTCACGCAGTTCGTGGGCTACTTCAACATGATGGCCAACACGAACGCGACCGCGCTCAAGCAAATCGCGCAGGAGCAGGGCCTCAGAAAGGGCGCAGGAAAAGCTCTGGGAATTGTCACTCTCGGCATGTTGGCTCCGCTCTGGATGGCGGAGGCGATCGCCATCGCGATGCGCGGGGGCCCAGAGGACAAGGACGACGACGGTTACCTGGACGACTGGCTCGCCGCGGTGTTCGGTATGGGCACGATCAAGGGCACGCTGGCCATGGTCCCGTTCATCGGCCAGCTGGCCAACGCCGCCATCAATCGGTTCAACAGCAACCCCGCAGACGACAAGATGAGCCTGTCGCCGGCGGTGAGTTTGCTTGAGTCCGCGGTGGGGGTGCCGCTGGACGTCTACAACGCAATTGCCGACCCCGACAAGCTTAACGCCCGCAACGCCGTCCGCGACGTGGCGAGTGCGGTCAGCATCGTCACAGGGCTGCCGGCCATCGCGTTCGCCAGGCCGATCGGTTACCTGGCCGGAATGGAGGACGACAAGATCAGCCCCACCGGTCCAGGGGATCTCGCGCGGGGGTTACTCACCGGCACCCCAAGCCCAGAGAGCAAGCAATAACGTGCGGATAGGGGGCTCGCCACCCCCTACCATTCGTTGAACTCGGAGATCCCGCAATGACTTTACCCGCAACCTCGCGGCGCGCCGGCCCGTTCAACGGCAACGGCAGCACGACATCGTTCCCGTTCACCTTCAAGGTGTTCGCTGCTTCCGATGTCCAGGTGGTAAAGACGATCAGCACCGGGGACGCCGTCCTTGTTCTTAACAGCGACTACACCGTCGCGCTGAACGTGGACCAGGACGCAAGCCCTGGCGGCACGATCACCTACCCGATCACCGGCAACGCTTTGGCCTCCGGCGAGACGCTGACGTTCACGGGCGACCTCGACTATGACCAGCCGCTCGATCTTCCAAGCGGCGGCAACTTCTCCCCGATTGCCCTGGAGAACCAGCTCGACCGGACCACCATGCAGCTGCAGCAGCTGAAGGAGAATCTGGACCGCGCGATGACGCTACCTGTTGGGTCCGCGCCCAACATCTCTGTCGAACTCCCCGCACCTGAATCCGGAAAAGTTATCGCTTGGGATTCGTCTGGGACGGCGCTGCAGAACCTTGACCCGACCACGCTGGCGTCGATTGTCGCCTATGGCACGGCCAAGGCTGACGTCTATACCGGAAACGGCTCGACCACTGCGTTCGGGCTATCTGCCAACCCCGGCGTGCTGGCAAATCTTGACGTTTCAATTGGCGGGGTGACCCAGCTCCCCAGCACCGATTACACCTGGACCGGCGGACAGACAATAACGTTTACCACCGCGCCGCCAAACGGCGCAAAAATTCTGGTCCGGTATCTTCAGGCGTTGCCTCAAGGGGTGTCCGATGCGTCGTTAGTTTCGTACTCGGCCGCCGTTTCATATTCAGTCGGCAGCATCGGAAATTCGCTCAAGACGCTGGAGCAGACGGTGAACGGCCTAAGCGTCAGCTCACCGGCAACAGGGGTGTTTTTTGAAACATCGGCCGGCGACACGTTCACGGGACTGACCCAGTACCCGACCAACGCCGCGCTGACCGTCACGCCGTCGAAGGCTGCATTCAGCGCGGCGACGGCAACGGTTTCTGACATCAAGGTCAAGCAGCCCGACGGCAATCTTCTCCAGTTCTGTTTCGACAACTGGACGATCGAAGGAACGTACACCGTCACCTCGTTTCCTGCAGCGGATGCAATAGGATTCTGCACGGGTTTTTTGGCCAACACGTCCACCCTGTTTGGGGGCGAGGTGAAAGCCCACCCAGGATCTGCGGCGCAATTCTTTGCTCGCATACTGGCGAACAATTCGCCGCTGACAACGGACAGCACGGGGGTGTCATTCACCGCGGGCGATAAGGTCGTTGTGCAGCTGGTCTACGCCGCGAACGTCTTGACCTTTAACTTCACGTATGGCGCAGGATCACTTCGCACCATTACGCTGACCATGGTGCTACCGGCGACGTCCTTCGAACTGCCCCGGATGTTTGTGACACCTGTTGTCCGGATGACCACGGGCGTGTTCGCACTGAACTCGCTCAAGGTGTACTCAAAATATCCGGGCGCAAAATTCGCTTTTGTTGGTGACTCGATCACCCAAGGTCGGTTCGCGACGAACTTCGCAGATGGCTTTCCTCAACTCATGCGGACGCAGTTCCCCAACGGCGTGATTGTTTGCGGCGCGCCGGCTGCAAAAGTCAGCGACTGGATTAGCCCTGCCTACAGCGTCACCGCCATGCGGCCCAAGTATGCTTTTGTGATGCTCGGCACGAACGATGTTTCGACCAGCGTGCCGTTGGCCACCACGCAAGCGAATTACATCAACTTACTTGGGAAGTTTGTCGCGGCGGGGATCGTGCCGATCATTATGACAATCCCGCCGAATGGCAACAGCAACACGCCAGCGTTCAACACCTGGCTGAAGTCCCTGGGGTACCAATACATCGACATCTACGCGACGCTGTACGGCTCGGGCAACTCGATGAACGCAACCTACGACAGCGGCGATGGCATACACCCCAACACTGCGGGCAACCTTGCGATCTACAACGCGATCATGATGTTCATCCAAGCGAACGGCCTGTGATGGCTGACCCCAACATGCAGTAATGAGGTGTGAATGAGTCAAAACGCGAGCACTGCGAAGAACGTGTTTTTGCAAACCGTGAAGCAAGTGAATCGCGAACTACTGGGCGTAAAGAAAAGAATTGAACTAATGGACACCATCATGATCGACCCCATTGAATTCGGACAACTGCGTGCGGAGGTAGTCGCACAGCGTCGGGATCTTGACCGACTGGCCAACACCCTCGAGCAATTGGCCAAATCCATGGACTCGGTGCGTGACACCTTGACCGAGGCCAAGGGCGGGTGGCGAGCGGTTGCGATGATCGCCGGTATTGCCGGCACACTTGGCAGCGCGGCGACCTGGGTGATCCAGCACGTCAAGATCAGCTGATGCAGTTCGATGAAGCATTCACCCGGTTGATTGGCCACGAGGGTGGCTACGTCAACGACCCGCGTGATCCAGGCGGGGAGACCCGCTACGGGATCAGCAAGCGTGCGTACCCGGGGGAGGACATCGCCAACCTCAGCCTGGCGCGGGCGAAGCAGATTTACCTGCGCGACTACTGGGGGCCGGCCGGTTGCGATGCGGTGCCCGACTCCATCCGGTTCGACCTTTTCGACATGGCGGTGAACTCGGGCGTGAGTGCGGCGATCAAGACCTTGCAGCGCACGGTGGGCGAGACGGCCGACGGCAAGCTCGGGCCTAAGACCTTGCAGGCCATTCAGTCGATGCCTGGCTCGCGGTTTGTGGCCCGGTTCAACGGCGCCAGGCTTTTGTTCATGACAGAGCTCGGCACCTGGTCGACGTTCGGTAAAGGCTGGGCCAGGCGGGTGGCCATTAACCTGATGGGGGCATGATGGCACTTGATCCTCTTTCTGCGGCGCTCGATGTGGGTGGCAAGCTCATTGACAGGCTTTGGCCTGACCCGACCCAGCGCGACCAGGCCAAGATCGCACTGCTCGAGCTGGCCCAGAAGGGTGAGCTCACCGAGCTCACGGCCCGGGCTGACATCATCAAGACCGAGGCAGCGAGCGAGCACTGGCTGGCGGCCACCTGGCGGCCGATCCTGATGCTGACCTTCGGCGCGCTGATCGTGGCGCGCTGGCTCGGCTGGTCGGCGCCAGGGATCTCGGAGGCCGAGGTCCTCAAGCTCTGGGACATTGTGCAGCTGGGCCTGGGTGGCTACGTGATCGGGCGCAGTGCCGAGAAAATTATTCCAGCGGCCGCGGCTGCGATGAAGGGAAACTCATGACCACGCAAGTACCTGCCAGCATGATGCTGCCGACCGATGCGCCACTGGCGTTTGCGGCCGCCCATACACCCCCTGTGGTGGTGACCTTCAGCGCCACCGCGATGACGATCAACTGCGCGCTGTCGAACGTGTTCACCACCACCCACACGGCCAACGTCACCACGGCGCCGACCTTCAGCAACCTGAAGGATGGCCAGACGATCAACTGGTTCATCACCCAGGACGCGACCGGTTCGCGCACCATGACCTGGCCGACCTCGTTCAAGTGGGCGGGCGGGGCGGCGGGGGTGCTCTCGACCGCGGCCAACTCGGTCGACCTGCTGGTGGCCACCTACCGGGCCGCGACCGGTTTCTGGTATGCGGGGTTAACGAAAGCCTATGCATGAGCTTTGCCGCCAGGGCTCTCAGCGGGTTTACGTTTAACCCAGTCACCCGCACCTACACGACAGGGACCGCGGTCACCTAGACTTCACCCATCGGCGCGACCAGCGTCACGATCGCGGTCTGGGGCGGTGGCGGGGGTGGCTCCCGTGGAACGGGCACCGGCATGGCGGCCAATGACGGGGCCGACGGCGGCGCGGGCGGCTACTCCTTGCGCACCTACCCCATCACCGGCGGCCAGACCCTGGTCTACTCCGTTGGCGCGGCGGGTGCGGGCGGCACCTCAGGTGGTGCCGCGACTGCGGGCGGAGCCTCGAGCGTGTCCTCGGGTACTCTCGCCATCACGACCATGACCGCCAACGGCGGCGGCTTGGGCGCAGTGGCTGGAACAGGTGGCGCTGGCGGCACGGCTACGGGCCTCGGGCGCTCGGGCTGGGCCGGGAACGGGTGAACGCTGGCCTCGGCGATGACCTTGGCGATGCGTTCAGCACGCAGCCGGCGGGCCTTGTTGACCGGGCTTTCGGGGATGGGTTTGTGGCGCTGGGATGGGTGCCAGTCGGTCGGAGGCTTGGGCATTTGCTAATCATTCCTTTAGCAGTTGCTCTAGTCAAGCCCCCCGTTCCGGTACGCATAATGTATAGACCGAGGCGGGGGTAACCCTCGGACTATCAACTTTCTAGCCCTAACTTACTGCACTGAATCAAACACTTCCGAGCCTAACTTCACGTTTTTTTTTTTTGATACGTGTAAGGTTCATTATGTTTGCGTGCAGGATGCACCAGGGCTGCTAAATCTGGTCACGCGGCTTTAGCAAATATCGAATTGCCAAACTCTGCAGTGATCAGTGGCGACCAAAGGGACAGCAGATGCGCCAAGCGCGGTGCAAGCCACACCCGCACCGCTGGCTCGTCCGCTCGGCAAACCTCGACAATGCTCGTGCTGTGGTAACCCTTGCGCTGGTGCATGAAGAACAGCAACAGACGACCGTTGCGGTAGTAGTCGTCGCCGCTGTACGGCCCTAGATCGTGGTCTTCACCTTCCTGCCAGTCCCAACGGAACAGAAGGTTGTAGTCCAGGTCGCTATCGTTCATCTCGTCCAGAAACTCGGCCCACGATTTGAACGGCCAGATCGTTTGGTGGTGGCTCTGCGAACTGAAGTAGTTGCCTTCAGTGCAGTAGTACGGGTGGCGAGCCTCCCAGAGTTTGGTTTCCATCATCGTTTACCTTTCAAAACTGCTACAGATTCCTGTAGCAGCTGCTCAACCGTCAACCCCCGTTTGGGGACGCATAATGTATAGACCGAGGCGGGGGCAACCCTCGGTCCATCAAAAAGTTGACCCTAATTTACTGCACCGGATCAAGCACTTCCGAGCCGTTCTTCACGTTTTGCCTCATACGTGTAACGTGCCTTATGTTTGCGTGCACGATGCACCGGATCGGGCTTGCACGCTTTAGCAACATTGCTTCATTCCGGGTCCTTCACAAATTCAAAAAAGCACTTGCGACACAGGATTGACCCGCGCGTGGCGCGGCGATAACCACAGTGCTCGCACCACATCAGGCATGACCTGTTTGGTCACACATGACCGCACGAGCCAGGGCCACGCAGGTTGGGCATGGCGAACCAGAAGTTTCGACGTGGTTCGCCATTGGGTTCGCTGGTGGTTCGCTATAGGTGTCACGCACGAGCTGGCGGTGTTGCTCCAAGGCCTCGTGAGCCGAGTCCCACCAGCGACTCAGGGCCGCCGTGTCCTTGGTGCTCAGCAGCAGGCACTCAAGTTCTAATGCGAGGCGATGCGCGTCGGCGGCAAAGTCTTCGGGGGGCTGCCGGGCTTCGGTGAGGTCATTTTTCACGATCTTCCTTTCGGTCGTTGCTACAGCTTTCTTTAGCAAGTGCTCAACTCAAAACACCCCACATTGTACGCATAATGTATAGTATGACCTTACAAAAATGTAAAGCCAACAGAGCGCTAGGGGGATTTCGCGCTCGATGCGGTTCTAGCAAGTGCTAGAAGCAAGTGCAGGATGCACCGAGGCGGGGCAGGAAGTCAAGATTCCGCGGTGTGCATTTGCAGAACGATTCTGCAGAATCTGCAGAACGGTTTGCAGAATCCGCGGAACGCTTTTGCGGAATCTGCGGAACGTTCTGCGGAACGCTAGGCCACCTGGCCCTCGATCCATTCAAGCAGCCGGGTGCGGCTGACTTCATCGACAGTGGAGGGGGAGGAGAGCATTGCTTTCAGCTTGTCCAGCAGTGCGGCCTTGGCTGCCATTGCCTGGTACTCATCCAAAGCCTGGTTGATCGCGGCGTCAAATTCTCCGGGCATGTCAGATTCCTTTCTTGTTCTCGAACTCGATCAGCATGTCGATGACGTGCCGGGCTTTCTCCAGATCCTGAACGCCTGCCTTGTCCCGGAAGCGGGTCACGTACTTAATGATCGTGTGTTGACATGCATCCAGATTGTTTGCCATGGAGTATTCCATCGGCTGGATCTTCAGCTTGCTGTAGTGGTCGCCCCCGATCTGGGTGCTTAGGGCCCCGATCGGGACCTTCTTGATGAAGTTTGGGATCTCTTTCATTTTCTTCCTTTCAGGTATTGAAGCAGCAGATCCTGCACGCTGCGCTTTGATGCCCGACGAGCCATTACGAGCTCGTCGATCGTATTGCGGGCCACAATGTAGTGAACGAACACCGGCCGCTCTTTGCCGGCCTGCAGCTGGCGCATGGGCCCCACGCGCTCGAGCACCTGATCGTGGTATTCGAGGTTCCAGTCCTGGGCAAAGAAGGCCAGGGTGTTGCAGTGGTACTGCAGGCCGTCGACCCCGTGGCCCATGCTTGCTGGGTGGCCGAACCATAGCTTGCCCTTGCCAGCCATTGCCTGCGCCATGCCCTTGGGCTCGGACAGGTTCAGGCCATCCGGGAACCGATTGAGCAACCGAGCCAGGTCGCTCTTGAACTGGTACGCCACCAGGATCGGATCGTCGCCCGTTTCAGTGGCCAGCTCCTCGAGGGCGTCGAGCTTCTCGGTGTGGACCTCGGCCCAGGTCTTCCCGTCTTCCAGGTAAACGGCGCCGTTGGCCATCTGCAGACACTTCTGGCTTTTAGCCGCGGCGTTGAACGCCTCGACCTCGTTGCCCTCGATCATCGTGAAAAGCTCGCGCTCCATCTCTTGATACTTCGCCCGGGCGGAGGAGGGGAGCTCGACCTCGATCACGTTGACGATCGGGTCCTTGAGGTCGAACCAGTCCTTAGGGTCCAGCGTCAGGCAGATGTCCGCCAGCCGCTCCTGGATCTCGTCCTGGGCGTGGGGGAGGATCACAGGGCTGATGCCTGGCTTGTGGGTGATCGCGTCCTTTATTCGCTTGTAGGCGAACCAGCGGCTCTCGAACGCAGTGAACGTGCGCCCCAGGCGCTGGCCGGCGTCGAGGAACCAGGTCTGACCCCACAGGTCCTTGAGCCCGTTGCTCGCGGGGGTGCCTGTGAGGTTGATCCAGCGCTCGACGTGCTTGTGGGCCACCTGTGCCAGGGCCTGGGCGCGAACGCCTCCCTGGCGCAGCCTGAAGCCCTTGAGCTTCGTGGACTCGTCAGCCACCACGGTAGCGAAAGGCCAGGGCCTGCCTTTGAACTGGTCCCGCAACCAGACCAGGTTGTCGTAGTTTGTGGTGTACACCGGTGCCTGGCGGCGCAGGGCGGACTTGCGTTCTTCCGGTGTGCCGACGATCGGAATGACTTCCAGCCCCTGGAGATGATCCCATTTGCCGGCTTCGTTGGCCCAGGTGTCCCGGGCAACCCGCAGGGGCGCCAGGACCAGGGACGGGCGATCCTCTCCCCACACGTTGTGCAGGTAGTCGAGGAACGTCAGGGCCATCACCGACTTGCCCATGCCCGGCTTTGCAAAGATGGCCGAACGCGGAACCCTGGCCAGGTGGTCCATGGCCAGGCCGTGATAGGGGCGGGGGGTGAACTGCCTACGCACGCTTGGCCTTCCGCGAGTTACCCGAGGTGGCTCGTGGTCGGCGGTACGTTGAGCCAATCAGCGTGAACCGAAATTTGCAGCCAAGGCACTGCATGCGCCGGCGCTTTGCGTTTTGCTTAGGGCTCCAGCGCGTCTCGAGGACATGAGCCTTGGCCTTGCAAAGGGGGCAACTCATGCAACCGACTCCACGCGCAGGCGGCCGTTGCCCGCATGCACAAACTGGGCGGTGCCACCCATGACGTTCGTCAGGGCTTGCGCTTTTTTCTTTGCGCGTACTCTGGCCTGGCGCTCATTGCTGGAGAGTTTCTCGCGCTTCGCGTCTTTACCCTTGCCGAGCTTGTAGATCTTGACGCTGTCGCGCCCGCGGCTGTCCTTCTCCCAGCTCGAGATGTGAGCCGCGCCTGCGATGTGCAACTCGCGGGTGTATTGCAGCACTGTGGTGTAGTGCAGCCCCGTGATTTCTGCCATCGCCTCACAGCTGTAGGTACCTTCAAACATCAGTTTGACAAGCTGCGCGTAAGAGATCGCTCCCATTTTAATTTGTCTTTTCATTTCATAAACTCCTCAACACCTTCGATTGAATCAATGACCTCGACCAGTTCACCCAGCCGTCGCATCCTGTTGTGCTCGCGAATCTGTTGCGCGGTCGGCTTCTCGCCCGGGGCCTTGAGCTCGACCCAGACCGGCATCCTCCCGGGCAGCATCACCCGCCTGTCCGGTGCTCCTCTCCGGCCGATCCATTCGGCCTTTCTGATCTCTCCTCCGGCTTCCTTCACTCGTTTGGCCAGGTAAGCCTCGATCACAGATTCACGCATCACCAACCCTTTCACGCAGGACAGGCAGTCCGGCCAGCTTTCGCTGCATGATCCGGCACGCGAATGCGGACAATGCATCTGAATTCTCGTCCGCGACATCTGTTTGCCAGAATGTTTCCCAATCACCCCCGGTAAACCGCTGGCAAACGATGGATCGTCCCAGCATTAACCTGCGAACTTCGTTCCCGAACTTTCGGTTTTCAGCCCCATCCATGGTTGCCTCCTAGTGTGTGCGTAAGTGTAGCAACTGCTAAAGGTTAGTGATCACTCTTTTCGGTATCTTTTTGTCTCGAAACCGGCGGCAGCAAGAGGAATTCCTGGCGCCCAGTGGGGTGCAGTGGACATCATCCGGCTGAGTTCATCGACGTTGAATTCGTCGGTGTCGGGCACCTCGGTCAGCAGCTCGTCGTGCACCGAAAGCACGATCTGATATCCGGCCTTCTCGATCGCAGGCATGTTGTAGGCCAGGATGTCGCGCGCAAACGCCTGGGTGGCGTTTTCAATGAGCTTGCCGCCGTAGGTCTTTAGGCGCTCCCATTTGCGGGTGTACTGGTTTGTTCCCATGTACGTGATCGAGTTGTCATCGTCGATCGCCGGGTTCAGGTAGCAGAGGTAACGACCCGAGGGCAGGCGGATGCGCAACCAGGCGCCATCACGGCGGGCCTTCAGGTGCTGGCCGATCGGGAACGATTCCCCTGGGTTCTGGATTGCTGCGCGGACGGATTCGCCAGCGGCCTTCCACAACGCAACGGTGGCCGGGTGTGCATCGCGCCAGGCACGTTTCAGGATCTCGCACGCAAGGTAGATTTCGTTCGACAGGCCCAGGGTGCGCTTGTTCTTCTTGGCCCAACCCCACACGCCCTGCGCATCCTCGAGCGCTTCGGCGCTGGCCGTCTCCCAGACTGCACGGGCCAGCTCGGCCAGGTCCATGTCGTAGACCACAGCGAACGTGAGGAACGCGGCGACACCGCCCTCATACCCTAGGCCGAGCTCCTGAACTTTGCCGATCTGGCGCTGGCTCTTGCTGACGTCCTTGGCGTCGACGTTGAACGATCTGGCATAAGCGAGTTTGTAAAGGTCCGCACCCTTACCTTGGTCGAACTCCTGGAATGCTTTGATCTTCCAGCGCTCACCGGCCAGGTAGGCCAGGCCGCGGCCTTCGATGTTGGACAAGTCGGCGACGTCAAGCTTCTTGCCCGGAGGTGCGACGATGCAGCCGCGAATGCAATTCGCGGTTTGCTGCATGACGTTGTTGTAGACCAGGTCAGCGCAGCCTGCCTTCAGCGCCTCGACCACCAGGTCCTGCGCTTCCTCATCGAACCCATACTCTGGGCGTGGCAGGTTCTGCGGTTGGAAGATGCGACCGGCCCAGCGCGTGGTGCGCAGCGCCCCGGCAAACTGAATGGTGTTGCGCAGTCGGCCATCGAGCGAGGTGGCCTTGATCAGGGCTGCGTATTTGGCTGTGCTGGTCTTGGTTGCTTCAAGCCGAATCGACAGCAGCAGCCGGACACCGGCCGGGAGATCCGGGTCATCAAGCCGGCGGCGCAGCGTGTCCGCCCGCATGTCGGGGAGCTCGATACCGTAGGCCTCGAGGATGTGCTGCAGCAGCTGGTCTCGGCGGCTGACACTTGTCACCAGGCCGTCGGTTTCTGCGACGACCTCCTCCTTCAGTCGCTTTTGCTCTCGGGCCACAGCGTCAATTGCTGCGTGAGCGAGGTCTCGATCGACGGCGACGCCGCGGTCGTTGATGTGCTGGTCGAGGTGCCAGAGGGCAAGCTCGGGGTGTCCGGCGCGGTAGTTCCAGGTGGGCAGTCGCTGGCTGATAGCACGCATGGCGACAATGTCCTGGCGGCTGTACTCAAGAAATTCTGCCCACTGTTCGGGGTGTGTTTCACGAGTCGCTCTCCTCAGTGTTGAATTCTTTGCGCGGGGTTTACAAAACAACTGGATCAGCTCGCGGCCGCGCTTGTCCTTGGCGTGGCTGGCCTCGAGCCCAACGATCTGGCCGATCTTGTCGAGACTGCCAGGTAGGCCGTGGGCCATCGCCTGGATCATCGTGTCCTGCCAGCGCTCAACAGGCACGTCGATGCCCCAGCAGTGGCGCAGCAGGGTCCGGTCGAACATGGAGTTGTGCGCAATGACGGTGATGGTGGGGTCCTTGAGCAGCGCGACCAGCGGAGCGGGCATCAGGTGCGGCGCGGGTTCAGTGCAGTCGCATACCATGGGCTCGCCGTCGTCGATGGCCCACTGGGCCACGGTGATCTCGGTACTGGGGTGCTCGGCGTAGACGTGCGTGCCGGCGCTCTTCAGGTCGCACTCGCTGTAGGTCTCGCAGTCAAACCAGAGAATTGTCATTGTGTGCTTTCGTTCCTTTGGCGAGGGACCGCACCGCAGTGCCTTAGGGGTAAACCCCGGCCCCTCACCAAAAGAGCCCCCCTTACACTCGGGGGGCTTTCACTTCGATTGTCTCCAACGCATTGCCCGCCTCTCGGCGGGCTTTTTTTTTTATGCGAAGTCGTCAGCGCCAGCGCCCTCGGTGATCTCGTCGAACTCATCGGCACCAGCTGGGCGGCCACCGCCGAAGGCTTCACCGTCACGGACGAACTGCACGCCGCGGATAGTCGCGTTGATGCGCTTGCCGTAGGCGTTGTCCTGGGCCCAGATCTCGATCGATGCATTGACGTAGCAGCCGGCGTAGATCTTGCCGTCGCGCTCGATGAGTGGCTGGCGCTGACCGTCGACCACGGTGGGGCGTGCGTTGGCCTTGGCGCTGGCGGCGATGAACCAGTTGCCCTCGAAGCCGTCATAGTTCGCTTTCTCATCGCCGTTGCGCAGGGCGACCTTGCCGCTGCCACGCAGCGCCTTGAGGTTGACGTCGGCCTTGGCGGCCCACTTCTCTTTTGCAACTGCCTCGATCGTCGCGTTGATGGCCGCGAGCTGCTTGTCATCGCCAGAGATGATGAACGTTGCGCCGAATCGCGGATCGCCTTCGCCGTTGACGGATGCAGCTTCGAACAGGTTCGGGAATGCCAGGCGCACGTTCTTGATCATGATGCGGCCGACGGGGTTGTTGATGGTTGCCATGGTCTTCTCTCCTAGTGAATGAAATTAAGCGATGAGATCAAAGTCTTCAGCGACCGGCTTGATCTCAAGCGCCGGGCGTGAATCGGATTCAGGGGCCACGTGTGGCACCCCGTCTTTCTGTGTGATGAGTTCCTGGACCTTGGCCCACTGGCGCTCACCGATGTCGCCGGCCTTGGCCAGCTTCTCGGCCGTGGCTGGGCTGATGAGCTTCATGTCGTAGGCCTTCTCGACAGGGAGGCGGACGGTCTTGCGCAGGTAGGCTTCAGCATCCGCTACGTTCGACCAGGCCCGGTTCCCTCGCTTGCCCTGCACCAGCTTGAAGCCTGGCACGGTGTCGCCGGCCAACAGACGGCGCTCGGCCTCGGCGCGCACTGACTTGCACCAGTCCTCGATCAGGTCGACCGTGGCCAGGTGAGAAGCAATTAGCGAAGGCTTGATGAAACTGGCATCCTCTTTAAACAGACGGACTCGGGTCTCCGTGACTTCGATGTCGTCAAAGTCAGCGCCAACGGTTTGCTCGACCTTCTTGGCCAGTGCTGGGCAGGTAGCCTTTGCCCGGCAGAACTTGCACTGCTTCTCACCCGGGGTCAGGAACACCTCAACCCAGTCATCGGCCTCTGGCGCCACTTTTGCGTTGTTGCATGCGTCCACTGCACCTCGCGCGGCGAAGTGCGCCCAGTACTCCAGCTCGTCGACCGTCAGGTCGTACTCGCTTGGCGCTGACTTTATGCGCGGCTGGCTGATGACCATGCGCACCCGTCTGAAGTCACCGACAAGCCCCTGGCATGCCTGCAGGGCGCCCAGCGCATAGAGGCTCATCTGTGGGTTGGACTCGGCCGATACTTCAAACCCCCGGCCATATTTGAAGTCGACGACGACGATCTCGTCGTCTCTGATGATGATCACGTCCGCAGTGCCCCAGGCCTCCGGCTCTGGCACGTCCAGATACTTCGCGTAGTTCACGCGCTGGTCGACCAGGATCACGCCGTTCTCGCCGGCAGCGTCCTGCACGTAGTCGATGCAGGTCTGGACGTGGCCGGCCATGTCTTCGTCGACCTCGAACTCGAAGCCTTCGACCTGCAGCAGCCGGCCGATGTAAGCCGCAGCTGGCAGATTCTCCTGCAGCGCATAGGTCAGGATCTGATGCGCGGCCGTGCCCTCGGCTGCGTACTTGCTGCTGGTGTTCGGCAAGTCAGCCTGCAGGACGTGGCTACCAGGGCAGAGCATCTTTTGCTCAAAGCCCGAGGCCGACCAGGTGGAGTGCGCGCCCATGGCTCAGGCCTCCAGGATTGCCAGGCGTTCCTGCACGGCCTCGAGGGCGCTGGCCCACTGTTCGGCGGGCAGCTCCTTGAACGTCTTCACGCCAAAGTGAGCGGCCACCGCTGCAGCTGCTTCGCGGCTCTTCGCTGCCAGGGCAAACACGGCTTTCTGCAGTGTGGGGTACTCAACCGCTGCGGGCGCAGCGACCGGGGCTGGGGCCTCCACGTGATCCACAATAACTGGGAGCGGGACAACCACCGGCTCGGCTGCAGTCTTCGCAGCCTTCGACGGCCTTGGGGCGGTGGCTTCCTCCGGTGCGGGTCCGCCGACCAGGGCGGAGAGCGGGATCTCGAGCAGCGCAGCGCGTGCAGCTTCGATCGTTTTGAACGTGAGAGTAACTTGGATCATGGCTGTGTCCTTTGGCAATTGAGATTCAAAGTGTAGCGGATGCTAAAGCGTCAGACAAAACTTTTTGAAGGGTCTCGAGCCCATCCCGTTGTAGCAGGAGCTTGAACTGCGTTTGCTTTTCGGGCCTTCGGGCCGTCGGCACGTAAGACAAAAAGACGACGGTGGTGCCGTATGGCCCGGGTTTTGTCTCGACTTCCAGTTCCCAGGCGTCTGTTTTTTGAATGGTGGTCATGTGGAAAGTCCAAACACAAGCAACAGGCCAAAGACCACGCCAAGAGCTGTGGCAAGGCACCAGCTGAGGACGCGCTCGGTGCGGGAGGGGGTGTATTCCTTGGGTTCAAAATCGTCGTGGTACATGTTGGGCTTTCAGAAGTTAGCGATAGAACTCACGCTCGACGACGTGAGTGGGGACGTCAAACAGGATGGCCGTCAGCAGGACAGCGATCTTGAAGGGGTGGCCGTGAGCCAGCAGGCTCAGAAGATGGGCTTGGCGGGTTTGGCTCATTTTGGGAAGGCCTGGTTAAGGGTGTCGACGGCACGGCGGACGATCCGCGCCAGGGCGTCGTGCTCTTCATCACTGTCGATGAAGCCGAACCAAGACTTGTGCAGCTCGACCAGGTCCTCGAGCACGTCGAGGGCCTGCAGGCCGGCCAGGAGCTCGGGGTCTAGGGTTGCGAGCCGCTCGCGGCAGCGGTCGAAGACGGGTTTCAGATCTGCCAGCAGCTGCTGGGCGGGGGTTGGTGTGGTCATGATGTGCTTTCGTTAAGGGGCAGGCGCCCCTGGTGATTTGTCAGGCCTTGGCCGCAGTTATCAGAACCTCGGTGTCGACCCAGCTGTTGATCTGGGCTCCTACCCATCCGTTCTTTTGCTGAAATCCACGATGCAAGTTGAGCAGATGGCAAAAGGTGGCGCCGTCGCGCTGGGCCCCAACACCGATCACTTTCCAGGCCTCACCCATGTGGACGAGGGTCTTATCGAGGAATTGCTGTTTGTCCATGTCTTGCTCCAGGTTTCTCAAGGTGTCAGTCGGAGATCAGTCAGAACCGTCTTGCCGGTGCGCCTGTAGTGCAGTGATGCCAGACGACTTACCCAACGCACTCTTGCCATTAATCCCCAACCGACGCCTAGACTGTAGCACATGCTAAAACTCTCGGACAAGAAAAAGCCCGGAATAACCGGGCCTTTTCAACGAAACAGCAACGCGCTATGGGTGAAAGATCAACACCATTGCCAGGACGACAAGCGTCGCCGCGGCTAGCCAGACTGCGGTGCGTGCGGTCTTGCGTATGTCGGCCAGGGGGTCGTCGTAAAGGCCCCCATGTTCGACCAGGTACGCAATCCTTTGTTGGATCTCTTCGTTGCTCATTTCCCGCTCCCTCGGACTAAGTCGGTCAGTTTTTTGATGTGCTGCTCATCGATCCGACCCAGCAGCTTGGCTCTGTCATAAGTCAATTGAACAAGGCTGGCATAAGTCTCAGGGTCGGGTCTGAGACCCACGTCACGTAATACGGTTGCCACTGCCTTGACGCACTCTGTTAATGACTCGTCATTGAGCTGCGTCGCACCTCCCGGGTGCTCCTGGTCGAGCCAGCCAAGGGGCAGCCCCAGCTTACTCTCGACCTCTCGCGCCACCTTCTCGCTGATCTCGCGAGAGGGGTGGGGTCCTGCGATCTGGGCAATGTAGCTGCCGTTCGAGTGACCCAGCTTTCGCGACAGGCTGGTGGGCCCGCCCCACTGATTGATCAGGGCGCGCAGGTTCACCCGGCGGGTTTCATACACGGACTTCATCGGGACACCCTACCAATTCACGCAATTTGCTGCAAGGGCTTTACAGAATGCTATAAGATTCGAGCCATGAAAACGATCTCCATCATCAAGAACTGGATGTCGCTTGCGACCTCCGATGAGCAGCAGCTGCTGGCCGAGCGGTGTGGCACCAGCAGGGGCTACCTGTACCAACTGTCGGGCGGACACCGCCAGGCCTCGGCTGACCTGGGCGCCGCGATCGAGCGCGAGACCAAGGTCATGGCCAGGGCCAGCAAGGGGCGCCTGCCGGTCGTCTACCGCACCGACATCGTCGCAGCATGTCGCGCGTGCGAGTTCGCACAGCGCTGCCTGGGCGAGCGCGCCCTCATCAGCGAATTCCCGATCGTGGGGGTTCAGAACCTGGAGACTGGAACATGAGCTGGATCGAGATGCTTTGTTTGCTGTGGCTGGGTGTGGGCGCGGGCATGTTCATTGCCGCGCTGATGCAGGCGAACGGGCGGTATCGCGACGAATGATTGTCCGTCGGTTGCGTGTCGGCATGCGGTTGATGCTTCCCAGCGGAAACATTCTCTACCTCGTTGGCAGAGAGCAGGACGCATGGATCGGCCACTACACCGAGCTGGCCAGGCTGCGTGGCGAGGTGTCGCTGTGTCCCGCCTGGCTGCGCGTTCATTGCGTCGAGGTCTGATGGGCGAGATTAAATACCAGGCCGGCATGGCCGAATACTTCTACCCCGCGGCAGGTGACCCTCGGCCCAGCGCTGGCGCCAAGGTCCAGCTGCTCACGATCGGTGGCATTCACACAACGGGCCCTTGGTCCGATGATGGGTTCTATGTTGCGTGGCTTCCTTTGCCCAAGCGCAACAAGCAAAAAGAGGCTCTGATTGCAGAACAGAAGGGCCGTTCTTTTTAACTACAAGACTTTGCATTCTGCTAAAGTCAAGTTGTCACACCGTCAATCTGCAAGCCCTGGAGAGGGCCCCAACCGGGTGCAGCCCGGGGTGTGACAACCGGGGTTCTCTCCAGGGCTTCTTTTATGAAAGCCGAAAATGTCACTGAACGTCATCCCAGCTCTGGCTGGGTACTACGCAGTTCGGAAGTCCGCCGCCGGGGGCCTGCACCGGGAACCTATCATTGCTTGGGTCATTCGTGGGCCGCTGCGCGTGAACATCGCGCCGGTGGGCATCCGCGGTGAGATCGTCGATGCACAGTGGATCTCGGGGCCTGTTGGCCCGGGTGGCAACCAGGAACGGATTGATCCCCTGACTGGAAGTCAGTGATGGGGAGCACCGTGCAACACATCACCCCTCACTTGCGCAACGTCGAGGCACCCTCCGCAATCCGTGATCTCCAGGCCTGGGTCATCTGGCGCTTCGAGGCAGTGCCTGGTGGCGGCAAGCCCCGCAAGGTCCCGTACTACGCGACTGGTGGCAAGCGCCACGGCGAGCAAGGCGGGCCGGCCGACATCAGCAACCTGGTCACGTTCGACGCGGCCAAAGCCGCGGCAGCCCGCCGAGGGTTCGACGGCGTGGGCTTCGCAGCCCTGCAGAAGTGGGGCATCTGCGCTCTCGATTTCGACAACTGCATCACTGCCGGCAAGATCCACCCCGAGGTCGAGGCGCTGCTCGAGAACACCTACGCCGAGTTCAGCCCCAGCGGCCAGGGCATCCGCGTCTTCTTCAAGGGCGACCTTGGCAACGGTAAGAGCATCCGCGGTGAAGACTTCGGCATGGAGGTCTTCAGCACCCGCGGATTCGTGACGTTTACAGGGAATACCCTCGACATCACTGAGCTCCTGGGAAACGACGATGCGATCGCTGTTCTCAGCGATGAGGTCTACGCACTGCACAAGTCGCGTTTCGCTCGAGAGCGAGAGCCCCTCGAGACGGGCTCATCGGGTGAGCCTGCAGGCCTGACAGGAGCCAAGATCCAGGAATGCCTCGACGCACTGCCGAGCGATCTGCATTACGACGACTGGCTGCAGGTGGGCATGGCCATCCACTGCGAAACCCGGGGCGATGGCCTCGAGGTCTGGGATGAGTGGAGCCAGCGCTCGGGCAAGTACAGCAGCCGCGAGTATGTCGAGGAGCGCTGGAGATCGTTCGGCAAGGGTGGCGGGGCCCAGGTTACTGGCCGCAGCCTGGTGCGCCTGGCCAATCTGCACGGCGGGCGCATCACGCTCAACGCGCCGGCCTCGGCCGACGAGTTTGAGACCCTGGTCGAGGATGTCCAGAACGTGGACACCCCCGAGTCGCTGCGGTTCCAGGTCATGCCTGCGCACGAGTTTGCTTCTGTTGCGCCGCCAACCTGGGTGATCAAGGGTGTGCTGCCCCAGGCAGAGCTCGTGGTGATGTACGGCGCCAGCGGTTCAGGCAAGAGCTTCATGGCGCTCGACATGGCCGCAGCGATCGCTCGCGGTGTGCCCTGGCGTGGCTGCAAGGTCCGCAAGGGCAGGGTGGCCTACATTGCTGCCGAGGGCGCGGGTGGCTTCCGCAAGCGCCTGGTGGCCTATGCCAAGCAGAACAGTGTCGATCTCTCGACGGTCGACATCGGTGTGATCCACGCCGCGCCCAACATGATGGAGAAGCAGGACGCCGTGGACGTGGCCAGGTCAGTGAAGGCCTGGGGCGGGGCGGACCTGATCATCGTCGACACATTTGCCCAGGTCATGCCAGGGGCGAACGAGAACGCTGGCGAGGACGTGGGCAAGGCGCTCACGCACTGCAAGCGCATCCACGAAGTGACGGGCGCGATGATCATTTTGATTCACCACGCGGGCAAGGATGCCAGCAAGGGCGCCCGGGGCTGGTCGGGCCTGCGTGCTGCCGCTGATGCAGAGCTCGAGGTGGTGCGCGAGGCCACAGGCCGCTCACTCAAGCTCACCAAGAGCAAGGACGGCGAGGACGGCCAGGTCTGGGGCTTTGATCTTGAGGTGGTGGAGATTGGCATCGATGAGGACCTCGACCCCATCACGAGCTGCGTGGTGATCGAGGCCGCTGTTCCAGTGCCAGGCGTGGCTAGCAAAAAGCTGGGGCCGGTGGAGGCGGTGGTCAACGCGGTGATCCAGGAGTTTGCGGTTGCGCAGACCAGTGGCATCGAGGTCGGTCCGGTCATCGCGGAGTCGGTCAAACGGATGGATGCACCAGCCGAGGGCAAGCGAGATTCACGTAAGCAAAGGGTCAGAAGGGCTCTTGATGCGCTTTGCAATGGGGACGAAGCACCCTATTGGATTGGTGAAGATGGCTGCATTTCTGTGTGCTGAACGTGCAGAAATTTGCATACAGACACTGCAACACTGCAACGCGACTGCAACGTTGCACCGTGTTGCAGTGTTGCGCAGCTTCAAAAACTGCAACGCAACGCAACGTCACCCTATGGGGGACGTTGCACGTTGCAGTGAAGCGGGGGGTAAAACGTGGTGATTGTGCAGAATTTTGCAGAAAGCCTGGAAAGGTGGGATTGCGAGATGAAACGGACACTGGCGTTCAACGATCGGGGCTGTCGAGTCGGCGAAACACACCATCGCGCAAAACTTACCGATGCAGACATCGACCAGATCCTGGAGCTCAGAGAGTTGGGATTGAGCTACCGGCAGATCGCTGAAAAGTTCGACGACATCCCTGGCGGGATCAGCAAGTCGACCGTGCGCGACATCGTCAAGTGCCGAATCCGCGCACAGACTCCGGCATCGTTCAAGGTGCGGATAGCAGATTGATAAACATGGAAGATCGACTCATGGCCCATCACCCCTTCAACTGGAAACCCGCCTTTCTGGCTTCGCTGCGCGAGGTGCCGGTTGTCTCGCGTGCTTGCGGCGCCGTGGGCATTGAACGTTCGACAGCCTATCGAGCTCGCGAGGTGGATGTGGCATTTGCCAGCTCCTGGGACGATGCGATGGAGGAGGGCATCGACAAAGCCGAGCAGGAAGCCTTCAGAAGGGCCGTGGAGGGCACAGAAAAGGGTGTCTGGCACCAGGGTAGCCTGGTGGGTAGCGAACGCGTCTACAGCGACGCTTTGCTGGCTCTTGTGCTCAAGGGCCGACGCAAGACGGTGTATGCCGAGCGCAAGGAGCTCACGGGTGCGGATGGTTCGGCGTTGCCTGCGGCGCAGGTCATCATTGCCACCGGCGTGCCGCGGGCGGACGACAACTCCGACTTGGCATGACGGTCATTGACCTGGGCTACAGGCCTCGACCCTGGCAGAAACAATGCCACCTGGACCGCAAGCGCTTCACGGTGCTGGCGCTGCACCGACGGGCCGGCAAGACCGAAATGGCGCTGGCCGAGCTGCTCGACCAGGCGCTGCGGTTCAGCAAGGACTTGGGGCTGTTCTTCTACGTCGCACCACTGCTGAAGCAGGCCAAGGCGATCGCCTGGACCCGGCTCAAGCAGAAGGTGAGCCCCTTGCTGCAGCACGGCCTGGTCGAGGTCAACGAGTCTGAGCTCTGGGTCCGGTTCACGACCAACGGCTCGATGATCAGGATCTACGGCGCCGACAACCCGGACGCAATGCGCGGCGTGCGCCTCGATGGCTGCGTCATCGACGAGGTGGCACAGATCAAGCCCGAGGTGTGGCTGGACGTGCTGCAGCCGGCCCTGGCGGACCGCAAAGGGTTCGCCCTGTTCATCGGCACACCGAACGGCGTCAACCTCTTCAGCGACCTGTTCTATCGCGCCAGGAGCCTGCCGGACTGGCACAGCGCGCTCTACACGGTGTACGACACCGACGCGCTCGATGCCGATGAGGTGGAGCGGCTTCGCGCCTCGCTGCCTGAAACCTCGTTCGCTCGAGAGTTCTTGTGTGACTTCAGCGCGGCCGGCGACGACCAGCTGCTCAGTCTGACGGACATCGAGGAAGCCGTGCGGCGCCAGCTGCGCGATGACATGTTCAGTTTTGCGCCTCGCATTCTGGGCGTGGACCCGGCCAGGTTCGGCGACGATCGCAGCGTGATCTTTGCCCGCCAGGGCCTGGCAACCTGGAAGCCTCGAGTCTTCCGCGGCATCGACAACATGACCCTGGCCAGTCACGTGGCCCACGAGATCGAGACCTGGAACCCGGACGCGGTGTTCATTGACGAGGGCAATGGGTCCGGCGTAATCGATCGCCTCCGGCAGCTGGGGCATGACGTGATCGGTGTGCACTTCGGCGGCAAGCCCACCAAGCTGCGCTACATCAACAAGCGCTCCGAGATGTGGTTCGAGATGCGCGAGTGGGTGCTGGCCGGCGGCTCGATCCCCAACGACGTGTCGCTCAAGCAGGACCTGGCGGCGCCCACCTATCGATTCAACGCGAGCGATCAGATATGTCTCGAAAGCAAGGACGCCATCAAGGCACGTGGGCTGCCGTCCCCCGATCTGGGCGATGCCCTGGCGCTGACGTTTGCATTCCCCGTGCAGAAGGATCAGGGCCAGCTCGGTGCGTACCGCAGCGCCCAGGCACGCGAGGACGTGCTGGACTATCAGCCGTTCAAGTAGGTGCGGATAGCGCAGAACTGCACGGCTACAGTGCGATCCAAAGCACTCACAAGGCCGCCACATGTGCATGTCATCGCCCGACATCCCTCCGCCTCCTCCCCCTCCTCAGGAGAGCAAACCAGCTGACTCCAGCCTGAACGCTGCGGCCCGTCGTCGTGCCAACATGGCCGGCGCTGGTGGCACGCTGCTGACGGGGCCCTCAGGCGTGGCAGCCAACAACCTGGGCGGTGGCGGCGTGACGTTGCTGGGCAGCTGATGGCAGAGCAGACGCCCATCCAGAAGGACATGCAGCGCAAGCAGGGCCTATGGTCCGAGCGCTCGTCCTGGCTCACTCACTGGCGCGAGCTTAGTGAGTACCAGCAGCCCCGCGCTGGGCGTTTCCTGATCACGGACCGCAACCGCGGCGAGAAGCGACACAACCTGATCTACGACAGCACGGCGACCCAGTCGCTGCGCATTTTGGCTGCCGGCTTGATGTCAGGTGTCACAAGCCCGGCCCGCCCCTGGTTCCGCCTGGCCTTGTCCGACAAGGCGCTGATGGAGCAGGGCGACGTCAAAATCTGGCTGAACAAGGTCACCGAGCTGATGCGCTCGGTGTTCAGCGCCAGCAACACCTACCGCAGCCTGCACACGGTCTACGAGGACCTGGGCCTCTTTGGCACCGCGGTTACCGTCATGCTGCCCGACTTCGAGAACGTCCTGCACCACTACCCGCTGCCCGTGGGCTCGTTTGCATTGGCAACGAATCACAAGGGCCAGGTCGACACCCTAGTACGCGACTTCGAGATGACGGTCGTGCAGGCGGTGCGCCAGTTTGGCAAGGAGAACGTCTCCCCGGCCACCCGCGCGATGTACGACAGCGGTTCCTACGACAAGTGGGTCGAGGTCGTCCACATCATCGAGCCCAACGCGGACCGCGACCAGGGCAAGCTCGACGGCAAGAACATGCGGTTCAGCTCGAAGTATTTCGAGCCCAGCCAGGTCGGCGATGGCAAATACCTGAGCGAGTCAGGGTTCAAGCGCTTCCCGGCACTTTGCCCTCGCTGGAACGTGAGCGGTAACGATGCCTATGGCTCGAGCCCCGGCATGGATGCGCTCGGTGACGTCAAGCAGCTGCAATTTCAGCAACTGCGCAAGGCGCAGGGCATCGACTACCAGACCAACCCGCCGATCGTGGTGCCGACTGCGTACAAGGACGCCGCCCGTGGGCGACTGCCTGGTGGTGTCATGTACGTGGACAACAGCGGGCCGGCTCAGACAGTGCGCTCTGCGTTCGAGGTCAACCTGAACCTGCAGCACTTGCTGATGGACATCCAGGACGTGCGCGAGCGGATCAAGACAACGTACTACGCCGACCTGTTCCTGATGCTGGCCAACGACACGCGCTCAGGCATCACGGCGACCGAGGTGGCCGAGCGCCACGAGGAAAAGCTGCTGATGCTGGGACCTGTGCTCGAGCGCTTGCACAATGAACTGCTGCAGCCGCTGATCGATAACACGTTCGACTACCTGGTGCGGGCCAACGTACTGCCACCGGCGCCCGCGGCTATGCAAGGCATGGAGCTCGATGTCGAGTTCATCTCGGTGTTGGCCCAGGCACAGCGTGCTGTGGCGGCTCAGGGTGTTGATCGACTGCTGGGCACGGTGGGACAGATCGCCCAGCTCAAGCCAGAGATCCTGGACAAGATCAACTTCGACCAGGTGGTCGACGACTACGGCGACATGTTCGGCGTCAACCCCGAGATCATCGTCCCCGACGACCAGGTCGCCATGGCTCGAGAGCAGCGCGCCAAACAGCAGCAAGCAATGCAGATGGCAGCCCAGGCACCGCAGATGGTGGCCAGCGCGAAGACTGCCAGCGAGATCAACCCCCAGGGCCTCACCGACGTGATGAGTGCTCTGCAGGGCTACAGCACACCAGCAGCATAAAGGACACACAGCATGCCAACGCCAACATTCTTCACAGGCAACAGCGCATCGCCGGCCGAGTACGCCGCCGCTGTCACGCCCAACGACAACACCGACCTGACACAGCTGGCCCGTGGCCTCTACATCGGCGCCTCCGGCGACGTCAACGTTGACCTGCAGGACGGCGGAACGGTTCTGTTTGTTGGCCTAATTGGCGGCACCATCTTGCCGGTGCGCGTGCGCCGTGTCCGGAACACTAGCACAACCGCCTCCTCCATCGTCGCGTTGTATTGATATGCAGCTGTCCTCTCTTTCGATGGCGCTGTGCGCGCCCAGCGGTGGCTGCTTGCCCACGCTAAGGCTCAACTTCGTGGGTGTCTCCAGCCTGGATCCGCGCATTACGTTCACGCGGGCAAGCAGCGCGACGTACTTCAACAGCGCTGGAGTTCTGAGCACTGCGGCAAACGACGTTGCGCGGTTCGACTACGACCCCGTAACGCTGGCTGCTCGTGGGCTGCTGATTGAGGAGCAGAGGACGAATTTGGTGTTTCCCAGCGAAGATTTTGCGTCTCCTTGGAGTATTTACAATGCCACAAGAGTTGCAGATGCCGACACTGCACCAAACGGGACACTAACTGCTG
>Ga0129333_10000454_pt1 | contig 33510 bp, 42 predicted proteins | sample CPB6_08_DNA_FD_94474 | JGI IMG/M metagenome (GOLD analysis project Ga0129333, IMG submission 94474) | Freshwater to marine salinity gradient microbial communities from Chesapeake Bay, USA - CPBay_Sum_0.6_0.8_DNA | ecosystem: Environmental > Aquatic > Marine > Coastal | place: USA: Chesapeake... | reverse complement strand
TGATTAAAGAAACTTGAAATAGAATAGCATGTTACAGCCAAAAAGAACCAAGCACAGAAAGATGCAAAAAGGGCGCATGAAAGGGGATGCCAAGCGTGGAGCTACCATCGCTTTTGGATCATATGCCCTGAAGGCCCTCGATCAGCACTGGATCACCGATCGCCAGATCGAGGCCGCTCGTCAGGCGCTGACCCGTGAGATGAAGCGTGAGGGAAATGTGTGGATCAGAATTTTCCCTGATAAGCCGATCACACGTAAGCCCGCCGAGGTGAGAATGGGTAAGGGTAAGGGTAACCTGGAGTTCTGGGCTGCCGTAGTCAAACCCGGACGTATCCTTTTTGAAGTGGATGGAGTTAGTGAGCAAGTAGCCCGCGCTTCTTTATCGCTCGCGGCCGGTAAACTGCCCATCAAAACCAAATTCATTGTACGCCGTGACTTAGTCACTGCCTAACCGATAAAAGCTTATTACGATGTCTAAGAAAGCAGAATTTGTAAAGAGTATTCACGGCATGAACGAGCAAGACCTCCGTGCCCGTCTGGCCGAGGACAAGCAGCGACTCAAGAAGCTGGAGTTTGCCCACGCGATCTCTCCGCTCGAGAACCCCATGACCATTCGTGGTCTGCGTCGCGATATCGCCCGTTTAAAGACCGAAATCAAGTTAAAGCAACAGCAAGCCTGATAAAAAACCCAACATGGAAGCCAGAAATTTAAGAAAAACCAGGATCGGTGTCGTTACCAGCAACAAAATGGCAAAGACCATTACCGTTGCGGTGGAGCGTAAAGTAAAACACCCCATCTACGGAAAGTTCGTAAAGAAGACTACGAAATTCCATGCGCATGACGACAAGAACGAATGCAGCATCGGCGATGTGGTAAAGATCATGGAGACCCGCCCGTTAAGCAAGACAAAGCGCTGGCGCCTCATTGAAGTAGTAGAGAAAGTGAAATAATCTCATAGAAACGTAATAAAAAAAATTAGGTAGCATGATACAGCAAGAAAGCCGTCTGAACGTAGCCGATAACAGTGGTGCCAAAGAGGTACTCTGCATTCGTGTTCTCGGTAACAGCGGACAGCGTTATGCCAGAATAGGAGACAAGATCGTAGTGACCGTTAAGGATGCATTGCCTGCGGGTGGTATCAAAAAAGGAACCGTGGCTAAAGCCGTCATTGTTCGCACCACCAACAAGCTGCGTCGCAAGGATGGTTCCTATATCCGTTTTGACGACAATGCCGTGGTGATTCTCAACCAGTCTGATGAGCCTCGCGGTACGCGGATCTTCGGGCCTGTGGCGCGCGAGTTGCGTGATAAGGGATACATGAAAATTATTTCACTGGCCCCTGAGGTTCTTTAATATTAAATAACGGGATCGAATCCATAACGTATACAGTATGAAAACAAGATTCAAAGCCAAGTTCAATATCCGTAAAGGTGATACGGTGGTGGTTATTGCGGGAGACGACAAAGACCTGACCAAGCCCCGTCTCGTGCGCCAGGTATTGGTTGAAAAGGGTAAAGTGATCGTAGAGGGTGTCAACATCATCACCAAGCACTCCAAACCCACCGCACAAAACACGAAAGGTGGTATTGTAAAGAAAGAAGCCCCCATCAGCATCAGTAATGTTATGCTGTGGGATGCCAAAGCCAAAGCACCCACTCGTGTTAAACGCGAAAGAGAAAATGGCAAGACCTTACGAGTTTCTAAAAAATCAGGAGAAAAGATATGAGTACTACAACCTATACCCCCAGATTGGCTTCCAAGTACAAGCAGGAGGTGGTACCTGCCTTGGTAAAAAAGTTCAGCTATGCGACCGTTATGCAGGCGCCTCGTTTGGAGAAGATCTGCATCAATCGTGGCGTTAACGGAGCCGTCTCTGACAAAAAGATGATCGATATAGCTATCGACGAGTTGACAACTATTGCCGGACAAAAAGCCGTTCCTACGATGTCTAAGAAGGATATTTCGAACTTCAAGCTTCGTAAGAATATGCCCATCGGCGCAAAAGTGACATTGCGTGGCAATAAGATGTATGAGTTTCTGGATCGTTTGATTGCCATTGCGCTGCCTCGTGTACGCGATTTCAAGGGAATTAACGATAAGTCTTTCGATGGTCGTGGAAACTACACGCTGGGTGTAACTGAGCAGATCATTTTTCCGGAGATCGATATCGATAAAGTCAGTAAGATCACGGGTATGGATATCACCTTCGTAACCACGGCCAACACCGACGAAGAGGCCTATGCGTTACTGCAGGAATTGGGTATGCCTTTCAAAAATGCTAAATCAACTAATTAAATAGTATAACAACATGGCAAAAACATCCGTAAAGGCCAGACAGCGCAAGCGTGAAGAGATGGTAGATCATTATGCTGCCAAACGTGAAGCACTGAAAAAAGCCGGCAATTGGAAAGAACTCGACGAGTTGCCACGCAACGGTTCAAAGGTGCGTTTGAAAAATCGTTGTCAGCTCACCGGTCGTCCCAAAGGGTATGTCCGATTCTTCGGCATCTCTCGTGTGGCCCTGCGTGACATGGCGCTCAATGGAAAAATCCCCGGGCTCAAAAAAGCAAGCTGGTAATCCTTAAAAAAACGAATTATGGTAACAGATCCTATAGCAGATTTTCTGACAAGAATCCGAAACGCTCAAATGGCGGGACACCGTGTGGTGGATATTCCGGCTTCAAATCTTAAGAAGCGAATGACGGAGATCCTCTATAACCAGGGGTATATTCTCAAATACAAATTTGAGGATGATAAAAAACAAGGCATCATCAAGATCGCTTTGAAGTATGACCCTGCTACTAAGCAGCCTGCCATTCAGCGCATGGAACGCATCAGCCGTCCTGGTCTTCGCCAGTACGCTAAGCCTGCCGATTTTCGTCGGGTTAAATCAGGGCTGGGTGTCGCTATCGTGTCTACCTCAAAAGGGGTAATGACCGATAAGGATGCCAAGGCTCAAAATGTTGGAGGAGAAATTCTCTGTCACATCTACTAAAAAACTATTGACTATGTCTCGTATAGGTAAAAAAGCGGTACCCGTTCCTTCAGGTGTAACCATCACAGTCGGCAAAGACAACGTGATCGCCGTAAAGGGTCCCAAAGGTGAACTTAAGCAAACTATCGATCGTGATATCACGGTTGAAGTAAAGGATGGACAAGTGTCTTTCTTGCGCCCCACCGATCAGATCCGTCATCGCGCCTTGCATGGACTTTATCGTGCCATTGTGGCCAACCTGGTCAAAGGAGTTACACAGGGATACGAAAGAAAGCTCGAGTTGATCGGGGTAGGTTTCAAAGCCTCCAATGCCGGCAATGTACTGGATCTGGCGTTGGGATATTCTCACAATATCATCTTTGAGGTGCCTAAAGAGATCAAGGTAGCTACCGCACAGGAAAAGGGACAGAATCCCATCATCACTCTCGAGGGTATCGACAAGCAGCTCATCGGTCAGGTGGCGGCTAAACTCCGCAGCTTACGTAAGCCTGAGCCTTACAAAGGAAAGGGTGTGCGTTATGTAGGAGAGGTTGTTCGCAAGAAAGCCGGTAAAGCAGCAGGTAAATAATCAAGTAACAAGCAGATCTAAATTCTTATATCGATGACACCACAATTCAAAACCCAGCGCAGACTGAACATACGTTACCGTATTCGTCGTAAGATAAGCGGTTCGGCGACCAAGCCCCGTCTTTCTATCTATCGCAGCAACGCAGATATCTACGCGCAGCTGATCGACGATCTCAGCGGTCAAACCCTGGCTTCGGCCTCTTCTCGCGACAAGGATATTGCCGCACAAAAGGGTACTAAAATCGAGAAGAGTAAATTGGTCGGCGCCGCCATTGCCCGCAAGGCTGGTGAACTGAACATCACCAATGTTACATTCGACCGCGGGGGTTACCTGTATCACGGGAGAGTGAAATCGGTAGCGGACGGTGCCCGTGAGGGAGGTTTGCAGTTCTGATCAACCTAATTAAAAAAGACAAAAAAAACATACATGTCAAAACTCAATGTAAACAGAGTAAAGGCCGGTGATCTGGAGTTGAAGGATAAGCTGGTGGCCGTTAACCGCGTGGTTAAAACAACTAAGGGTGGCCGCTCTTTCAGTTTTTCTGCCCTCGTTGTAGTGGGTAACGGAAATGGTGTTGTTGGTCATGGTCTGGGTAAAGCCAAAGAAGTACAAGAGGCGATCACAAAAGGAATTGAGGATGCCAAGAAGAACCTTATTAAAGTTCCTGTCATGAAGGGTACTATCCCACACGATCAGTGGGCAAAAGAAGGAGCCGCCAAGGTGCTGATCAAGCCTGCCGCCCATGGTACCGGTGTGATCGCCGGAGGTTCTATGCGTGCCGTGCTGGAGAGTGCCGGTGTAACCGACGTGTTGGCCAAATCATTGGGTTCGGCTAACCCGCACAACGTGGTTAAGGCTACATTCAAGGCCTTGGCCTTGCTGCGCGAGCCCATCCAGGTTGCTAAAACGCGTACTATTGGTCTTAAGAAAGTATTCAACGGATAAATCAAGCAAAATGAAGAAGATTAAGATAACATTGGTCAAAAGCCCGATAGATCGTCCTGAGCGCCAAAAGCTGACGCTGCAGGCATTGGGACTTAACAAAACCAATTCTTCACGCGAATTGGAGGCTACACCACAAGTACTGGGAATGGTGCGTAAAGTAACCCACCTGGTTAAAGTAGAAGAAACTAAGTAAACGGAAAGACCCGGTGTCGGGTCCTTCTTATTTTGTAAGCGAGCCCCGTGTTAATTTGCTTTCGGGGCGATAAGTAAATAATAAAAGCCATGAAACTTCATCAGCTCAAGCCTGCCAAAGGGGCTACTCACAAAACAAAGCGTATCGGTCGCGGAGACGGTTCCGGTCACGGAGGCACTTCTACCAAAGGAACCAAGGGTGCACAAAGTCGGACCGGTTTTAAAAGCAAGATGGCCCATGAGGGAGGTCAGATGCCCATCCAGCGTCGTGTTCCCAAGCGCGGCTTCAAAAATCCGCATCGCGTTTCGTATAAGGTGTTTAATCTTGGACAGATCGAACAATTGGCCGCTAAGTACAACCTGACTGAATTTACACTGGAGAACCTGTACATCAACGGACTCATTGCGCAGACCGATCTGGTAAAGCTGCTCGGCAACGGAGAGCTCAAGGGTAAATACAGTTTCCGTATCCATGCCGTCAGTGAAAAGGCCAAGGCCGCGGTAGAAGCCGCCGGCGGTACTGTCGAGATTGTAAAATAAATTAGCGGACTAAAATAGTATAGCCCCGTGAAGAATCTTTTTAAAACACTCAAGAATATCTTTAGCATCGAGGACCTGCGCAACAAGATCCTTTTTACGTTGCTGATGATAGTGATCTATCGGATCGGTGTACATATTGCCTTGCCCGGTATCGATCCTGTCAAGCTTTCTTCTACCGATCAAAACAACTCTGGTATTCTTGGCCTGATCGATGCCTTTTCCGGCGGAGCCTTTAACCAAGCTTCCATTTTTGCCTTGGGTATTATGCCCTATATTTCTGCCTCCATTTTTGTGCAATTACTGACGGTACTCGTACCTCAATTTCAAAAGATGCAAAAAGAAGGGGAGAGCGGAAGAAAGAAGATCAATCAATATACCCGTTATCTGACAGTTATTGTGGCGCTCTTACAGGCTTCTGCCTATGTCACCTTCTTGGAAGGCCTTACGCAGCAGTCCGGTGCGATCATACCTGAGTTCTCCTCTTATTTCTATCTGACCACCGTAATGGTATTGACGGCCGGTACCTTGTTTGTAATGTGGATGGGAGAAAAGATCACCGACAAGGGTCTTGGTAATGGAACCTCTCTTATCATCATGGTCGGTATCTTGGGACGTCTTCCTCAATCATTCTTACAGGAATTAAGTGATAAATCGGTCAAAAATGGTCAGATCCTCGTGTTCATCATCGAGATGGCAATTTTGATCGCTATCATTATGGGTTGTATCATGTTGGTGCAGGGTGTCCGTAAGGTGCCTGTTAATTATGCCAAGCAAATTGTAGGCAACCGGCAGTTCGGTGGCGCGCGTCAGTTCTTACCCTTGAAAGTGAATGGCTCTGGCGTGATGCCCATCATCTTTGCGCAAGCCATCATTTTTATCCCCACCATTTTTACCAGTTACAGCACACAAGAGCCCGGTAGTTTCTTATATGAGATTACACAGCCTAAAAGTGTTTTATACATGGTAGTCTATTCTGTGGTGGTGATCGCTTTCACCTTCTTGTACACTGCCCTTATTTTTAACCCCAAGCAGATCGCCGATAATCTCAAGCAGAACAACGGTTTCATCCCTGGTGTAAAGCCTGGCCAACCGACTGCCGATTATATTGGGGCCATCATGGACAGGATCACGTTTCCCGGTGCTATCTTATTGGCACTGGTTGGGATTCTGCCCGGAATTGCAGAGCGCTTAGACGTTCAGCCGCAGTTCGCTAACTTTTTTGGTGGCACCTCCTTGCTGATCATGGTGGGTGTTATTTTAGATACGTTGCAGCAGATCGAGACACAACTTCTGATGCGTCAGTACGACGGGTTGATGAAGAGTGGTCGTATTCAAGGTCGTCAGACCGCTGCTCCGGTTGACATGTAAGTATTGTTTTGTGAATAGACAGACCCGGCCGCTGAAACGGTCGGGTTTTGTTTTTTTAGATGATATTTGCGCCATGATCGTGAAATCAGATTCGGAAATCGAGTTGATGCGTCAATCGGCCTTGTTGGTCAGCCGCGCTTTGACCGCAGTGGCCAGTGAACTTCGTCCCGGTCTTACCACCGTATGGCTGGACCAGTTTATAGGCACCTTCATCCGCGACTGCGGTGCGATTCCTTCTTTCTTGAATTATCATGGTTATCCGTATAATTCTTGTTTGTCCGTCAACGATGTTGTGGTACATGGATTCCCTACTAAAACGGAGTTGAAAGAAGGCGATATTATCTCGGTTGATATTGGGGTACTGTATCAAGGATGGCATGGTGATCATGCCTATTGCTTTGCCATAGGAGATCCTGGCAAAGAAGTGATGCAACTTATTAAAGTCACTAAAGAGTCGTTGTACTTGGGAATTGAAAAAGCTGTTGCCGGAAATCGAGTTGGCGATATTTCGTTCGCGATTCAGTCACACACCGAGAAGCTGCATGGCTATGGGGTGGTCCGAGAATTGGTCGGTCATGGGTTGGGGCGAGACTTACACGAAGATCCCCAGGTGCCCAATTATGGCAAAAGGGGAACAGGCCCTAAGCTCAAAGAGGGATTGGTGCTGGCCATTGAGCCCATGATCAATCTTGGGAAAAAGGATGTATACACTGGATCCGATGGATGGACTGTACGCACGAAAGACGGAAAACCTTCCGTTCATTTTGAACATGATGTTTGCGTGCGAAAAGACAAGGCCGATATTTTATCGGATTATGCCTCTATCGAAGCAGCTGAAAAGGCTAACAGCCACCTATTCACCCTCTAACGGTTGGGTTACTAAACATACCTGCATGCCTTCCTCTTCAAAACAGACACTCGTTGTGATCGGTGGCGGTGCTGCAGGTTTATTTTGTGCAGTCAATGCGGCTCGCTTGGCGCCGTCGCTACAGGTTATTTTACTCGAACGTTCCAATAAGTTATTGTCGAAGGTTAAGATAAGCGGAGGGGGACGTTGTAATGTAACGCATGCATGTTTTGACCGCACGCTATTACCGGGATATTATCCCCGGGGAAGCGGTTTTGTAAAGCGTTATCAGCATCATTTTTTTACGAGGGATACCATCGATTGGTTCGCCGCGCGCAATGTAGTCTTAAAAACAGAAGAAGATGGTAGGATGTTTCCTGTAACGGATAGTTCGCAGACGATCATCGATACACTGTTGCAAGAGGCTTCTACGTATCGGGTGCAGATCAGACTGCAGGCCGCCGTAAGCCTACTGGTACCCGGGGATGGACAACTAGAAATTCAACTTCAAAAAGGAGAGAAAATAATTGCGCAGTATTGCTGTATCGCCTGCGGCGGATCTCCTCAAGCTGCCTCTTTCGATTGGATCCGGGCATTGGGGCATACGATCGTTGATCCACTTCCTTCGCTCTTTACGTTCAATGCTCCCAAAGATCCCATCGTTTCGTTACAGGGGGTATCGGTGCAAGAGGTTACAGTCAAGATAAGCGGTACAAAATTTGTCCAAACCGGTCCTTGTTTGATCACCCATTGGGGCCTTAGTGGACCTGCTGTTTTAAAATTGAGTGCGTATGCTGCCCGTGAGTTGGCGCAACGGAATTATTCTTTCGCCATTCAGGTGAATTGGTTGGCAGGAGAAGGGCATAATGCCACAACACTCGCCACGGTATTGGCCGATCAACGCTTACGTCATCCGGCGCAAAAGATCAGTAATGGAAAATTGCACACCATTCCGCAGCGTCTGTGGGATTTCTTTTTGTCACAAGCCGGTATCCCCCCTGAGCGCCGTTGGGCAGATCTTTCTCGTCGAGAAGAGAATCAGCTGATCCGGTTGCTTACGGATATGCCAATGCGTATAGAGGGAAAGACTACGTTCAAAGAAGAATTTGTCACTGCGGGTGGGGTAGAGCTTTCCGAGATCGATCCCGCTACGATGAGGAGTAAGAAAATCCCAGGACTTTACTTTGCAGGAGAGATCATGAATGTGGATGGCATCACCGGTGGTTTTAATTTTCAACATGCCTGGAGTAGCGGTATGTTGGCTGCAAGATCCATTGCCCTTCTGCAGCAAACGGCTCTTACGACTGATCGAACTGAGGCTTGACCCGCACCTGACACCAGGCGCAAAGCGGAGCGGCAAGCATACAACCTATACTCATCCACCACGATTCAGTGAGCCAGCCCAGCAGACAACTCATCGACAATAAGTATAACGGGTACGATAGCAGTAGTAAGCTGCTTACCACCGAGTCGTAGTGTCCGGTTTTTCCAAAATAGAGAGTGGCGATAGACCGGACAGGTTTGTACAAAGGCCAATGAAAGATCTTGCTGGCCAAGGCGGGAAAGAAAAAAATAGTTTTTTCAAAACGAGTAATGTGAACTTCTAATTTTTTTCTTTTTGTCGCAATATCCTTCTTTTCTATCTCATAGACCAGTGTTTCCAGTCGCTGTTGCAATAAATGATTGAAAGAATTGAGTCGTTGTCCATTGGGGCTGTCATTCGGAATATCCGCTGCACAGATCGGTTCGCCGAAATTGATATCTATATTTTTTCCAAATAGGCGAAACGAACTGTAGTTAAGTCCTACTGGCAGTACGGTGAGTGGAATGCCGGCTTCCCAAGTTTGAATTGCCAGGCGGGCTGTCCCTTTTTTTAGCGGCCGTAAGTGCCACTCGTTCACGCAAAGGGCCTCGCTATAGATGGTCACGATCTGTCGCTTTCGGAACAATTCTACGCAGGCATCGAAAGTTTGGTAATTGATCGTCAGGTTTTCCACTCCTTCGCTGCTTCTGTAAACGGGCAAGATCTTCAGCATCCGCAATAAGCGGGCATGGGTTTTGTTACGAAAGGCATCTCCCCTTGCTAAGGCCCAAACCGGGTTTTTGAACAAGAGATCAAGTAATATAGAATCCAAAAAAGAATTAGGATGATTAACGGCCAGCAGCAGGGGGCCACTTTGCCGGAGAACCTCCGGGCGATTTACCCGGATTCTTCTGCATAATATATTGATTGCCAACCTTCCGGAGAGCTTGACCAGGGGGTAGAGCAAGGGCCGATTTTTAGTGAAAATAGCAATAATAGGCGTATCTTTGCCACCCCGAAATAAAACCCTCGGGATTGCAATCATGTTTGAAAACAAAATTCCCAAACAACTAAACGCTGATGCACAGGAGCAGGCTTCCGGAAATACTGATGCCGCTGCAGCGACAACAACAGCACCTGTGATGAGCGCGCCGACGGCTCATGATGATTTTGACTGGAGTGTCGACAAACGCAATTTGACTACTTATTCCGAAGCGGAGAGAGAAAAGTATCACAAAGTGTATGAGAATACTTTTGTGCAACTCAATGACGGAGAGCTTATCAAAGGGATGGTGGTAGGACTTACTAAGACCGATGTGGTATTGAACATCGGATTTAAGAGTGATGGATTGATTTCGCTTAACGAGTTTCGTGATCTTCCCGAATTAGCAGTAGGAGATGAGGTCGAGGTGATGATCGTTGAAAAAGAAGACCGTGACGGTCATCTGAACTTGAGTCGTCGTCAGGCCCGCATCACCCGTGCGTGGGAGCGGATCGTAGAAGTGCATAAGACCGGCGAGGTTATCACCGGTACAGTTACCTCAAAAACGAAGGGTGGACTGATCGTAGATGTGTTCGGTATGGAAACATTCCTTCCCGGATCTCAGATCGATGTGAAGCCTGTTACTGATTACGACCAGTTCGTAGGCAAGACCATGGAGTTCAAGGTTGTTAAGATCAATGAAGCCATCAAGAATGCTGTCGTTTCTCACAAGGCGCTTATAGAAAGCGATATCGAGGCACAGCGTGCTCAGATCATGAGTAAGCTCGAGAAAGGACAGGTACTCGAAGGTACTGTCAAGAACATCACTGACTTTGGAGCCTTTATGGATCTGGGCGGTCTCGACGGCTTGCTTTACATCACCGATATCTCTTGGGGGCGTATCGCGCATCCTTCTGAAGTGCTTAAGCTCGATCAGAAGATCAACGTGGTTGTGCTCGACTTCGATGATGAGAAGCGCCGTATCAGTTTAGGTCTCAAGCAGCTGACCCCGCATCCTTGGGATGTATTGGGCAGCAACATTGTCGAAGGAAATGTAGTTAAAGGTCGTGTTGTCAATATCGAAGACTATGGTGCTTTCCTAGAGATCCAGCCCGGCGTAGAGGGATTGGTACACGTCTCTGAGATCACATGGGCCAACACACCGGTAAACGCCAAGGAATTCTTTAAGCTCAATGATGAGCATGAAGCTAAGATCGTTACCCTCGATAAGGACAGCCGTAAAATGAGTTTGTCCATTAAGCAACTCACAGCTGATCCCTGGAACGAGATCGAAGCCAAGTTTCCTGAGGGAAGCCGTCATAAAAGTCTGGTGAAGAATATCACTAATTATGGTGTATTCGTAGAACTCGCACCCGGTATCGGAGGAATGATCCACATCAGTGATCTCAGCTGGCTCAAGCGCTTCAATCATCCTACTGAGTATACTAAAGTGGGTCAGCACATCGATGTGATGATCCTTGGTATCGATAAAGAAAATCGCAAGCTGCAGCTGGGACATAAGCAACTCGAAGAAGATCCTTGGAACCAATTGCAAGAAACATTTGCGATCGGTACTCTTCACGAAGGAGTAGTTACGCGTCGCGATGATAAAGGAGCTACCGTGCAATTATCCTACGGTCTAGAGGGATTTGCTCCTAATCGTCATCTGGCTAAGCAGGATGGTAAAAGCATTGCTGCGGATGAAACCGCTTCATTCATGGTCATTGAGTTCGATCGTAACGAAAAGCGTATCGTGCTCTCTCATACCCGTATCTGGGAGCAGGGAATGATCGAAGAAGCTGAGCAATCTAAGAAAGAGGCTCGTGCCGATGCCGACAAAACAAAGAAGGCTGTAAAGAATATTCAGGGCAAGGTGGAGAAAGCTACCTTGGGCGATCTGGGTGTTTTAGCCGATCTGAAGAAAAAAATGCAAGAAGGCGGAGAAGAAAAGGCTCCTGAATAACCATTCTTGTTTAACACTATGTCAAGGCTGTCTCGTAAGAGGCAGCCTTTTCTTTTACCCGGCCGAAAACCATTGTTATCTTTGTTGTACACTATTTGCAATATGGCTTCTGTTCTAAAAAGAGTAGTTCGATGTAACCCGATCCGGAAGCTGATATTTCTGTTGGTGGGTTTGGCCAGTTATCCAGGACTTGCCTGGATCAACAGACTAAACATCAGTGGCACAGAGCATATTAAGAACCTGCCCAAGCAAAAAGTACTCTTCGTTAGTAACCATCAAACCTACTTTGCTGATGTGATCACTTTCTTTCACATTTTCTGTGCGGTCAAGTGGGGAAAACGAGACCGTTTGGGGTTACCCTATTATCTGCTGAATCCTTTTACTCGCGTTAATTATGTGGCTGCTGTAGAGACTATGAAAAATAGTCTGCTGTCTCGTTTGTTTTTACTGGCAGGAGGTATTACCATCAAAAGAACCTGGCGGGCTGGCGGAAAGGATGTGCAAAGAGGGGTGGATCCTTCTGATACTCGAAAAATTACCAAGGCTCTTACTAATAATTGGGTGATCACGTTTCCGCAAGGTACTACTAAGCCCTTTGCTCCTGGCAGGAAAGGAACGGCCCTTATCATCAAAGAAGTGCGCCCGGTTGTGATCCCGGTAGTGATCAATGGTTTTTGGCGGGCTTTCAATAAAAAGGGATTACGATTCAAAAAGAAGGGGACTATCCTGAGCGTGCATTTTAAAGCTCCCTTACAGATCGATTATGAGACTTCTGCCGAACAGATTCTGGAGCAGATCATGGATGCCATAGAGCAAAGCAAAAAATACATGCTGCAGGGCCGCCATCATCAAGTAGGCCTTTCTACAGTCAGTTAGTCTTTTAAAAAAAGCGCTTTTAGCTCAGCTGCATCGTTAGGCTTCATTTTTCCACCTAATATTAAGCGCAGCTGTCTGCGACGCAGAGCGCCATCAAAGAGTTTTTTTTCCTCTTCGGTCTCTGCAATGACCGAGGGTACGGGGCGAGGCTTTCTGTTTGGATCCAGCGCCACGAAAGTGTAGTACGCTTCGTTGCTCTTGTAACGGTACTGTTGGATGAGGTCTTCGCCCCAAACACGCAAGTGAATTTCCATCGAGCTGTTAAAGGCACGCGTTATTTTGGCCTCTATATGGACGGTATTGCCCAGTTTGATAGGATTTTCGAAAGATATATTATCTACCGATGCGGTAACACAAGGAACGTTGCAGTGCTTTTGTGCTGCCAGGGCAGCTGCAATATCCATCCAATACATCAACCTTCCTCCCATCAGATTCCCAAAAAGGTTAGTGTCGTTGGGGAGCACTAATTCTGTCATCAGGGTCAGACTGTCTGTCGCTCGTTTTGCTTCCATGAAATTGTTTTCACAAAGATAACGATGACAAAATGATTACGACTTAATAAACGGTTGCTGGTTTCAGTGGAGATTCTGAAAGGGTATTCAGATAGGGGGTTGCTTTTTTCCAAAAGCCAAAGAACGAGGGATAATAGCGGGTTACCGAAGGGAACATCCAATCGCGTGCATCTTTGATGCCTGGAATATGTGAGAAGGCCGGATGCTCGCGGGTATAAACAGTCGGTACCTGGTAACAGTAGGGGATATCGCTGAATTCTCCGCAAAAAACTTGTATGCCGTTAATATTAGCGGCAAGAGAAATAATAAAGTCGATTACCTTTTTGCTGACAGGATACTCTTTGTAATGAGAGGGTTCCAACAATAACACCCGATTAGCAGGCTCATCGGAGCGCCAGGTAGGATCCAGGTGATAGGGGTGAAAAATATGTAGCGGCAGCGAGGGGTCAATCGAAGGCTTTGCTGTTTCAGGAAGATGAGTTACTAATACAGGTCTTTCCGATGGCATTAATTCTTGGGGACAATCTATAACGCTCAGTGTGCTGTATTCATGATCCAGTATAGTGTTTTGCTGACGCGTATTGCAATATTTGTTGATATTCTCTTGATTGCAGAAGTATTTCTTTGATGAAAAACTTCCGGCAACCCATTGCCAGCTGCAGGTATTGCTGGCCAGATCTCCATCGAGCAAGTGGTAGTACATCCATTGAGAGGGAAGTTTCCAATAGGCTTTGGCGATATTACAGATCAGACTGGCGGTGTACATGCGAAGATGATTATGCATGTAGCCGGTTTGGTAGAGTGATTCAATCCCTTGGTCAATTGCTTCAATACCGGTACGGCCATGAATGATGGCAGAAGGAACTGCAGCGGAATGTAATGAGATCCTGTTTACGCGAATGTCATCGAACATGTCATCGCCTAGTTGCTGCCAGACGCGCTGAAAATATTCTCGCCACGCCAGCTCTTGCAAGAAGCGTTGAATCTGAGTGGGCTTATATCCTTTTGATAGTACAGCGGCCGCAACCTGACGGGTAGAGATCACCCCGCGGGAGATATAGGGAGACAGGTAGGTGACATCTCCTTGCAAGTAGTTGCGGGTTTGACCATAGGCAATGGGGTCGATCTGGTCGATTCTACTCCAAACGGAAGCTATGTCGGCAGGAAATTTCATCTATATAGGGTTAAACAACCCATTGCCAATTTAGTTGAGTGGCTGGGTGGTTTAAGGGTAAGGAGTTAGCTATTTTGCCGAGTCGAGCAGCGATAAGAAGTTCGTGGCCAGCCGCAAATGGGTTGCTTTTTTTTCTGAAGCCATTTTATCCCAGGTCTTCAACAGCATACCCAGTCTGGGGTTTTTGGAGAAAAATGAGCGATGTGTATGCATAAATCGCCAGAAGAGTCCGTCCCAAACGGCTGTCCAGCTGACGGTTTCGTTATTGGAAAGGGTGATCGTGGACTTTTTATCCCAGTCTCCCATTTTGAGCAAATAATTGCTACCGCTGATATAGGGCTTGGTCGTCATGATACCTCCGTCTGCAAATTGAGTCATACCATATACATTGGGCACCATCACCCAGTCGTAACTGTCTATAAAAAATGCCATGAACCATTCGTAGACCTGGTCAGGATCAAATTCGCACAGCAGCATGAAGTTGCCAAACACCATCAGTCTTTCTATATGGTGTGTGTACGCGTACTTATTTAATCTCTCGATAAGGATATCCACGGGTCTTATTCCGGTGGTGCCGTTCCAAAAAGAGGCAGGGATCTTTCGTGAAAAATTCCAATAGTTTCTTGTTCGTTGCCGTACTCCTTCTCTTTCGTAAACGATGCGAATAAATTCTCTCCATCCCATAATCTGTCTGCCAAATCCTTCAAGCGAAGCCAACGGTATGCGATGGTCGCGGGCGAAGCCTGTGGCTTTTTCGATTACCTCTTGCGGGGTGAGCAGCCCGATATTGAGGGCAGGGGAGAGCACCGAATGATGAAGCCACACCTCTTTTTCCAGCATAGCATCTTCGTAGGGTCCAAATTCGGCGAAGCGCTGCGAGAGGAAAAGATCGAGTTGGTGAAGTGCTTCCTGCCGGGTTACAGGATAGGCAAAGTGAGTGGTCGAGCCGGGATTGGCGGAGAAATGTTTCTCGGCATAGGCAATAGCTTCTTTGACAATAGGGCTCTGTTTGAATGTGAAGGGGGCTGGTGATTTTTTGTTCTTGGGATAGGGCTTACGATTATCTGCGTCGAAAGTCCATTGATCACCGATCGGCTCTTTTTCATTTTTCATGAGCCATTTTCTGCTTTTTCGCTGCTGGATATAGAAGTCAGTCTGAAAATAAGTCTTGCGTTTATCAAAGTACTCTTTCACCTCCCTCATTTGATTTAAAAAATAAGGAGAAGGATATACCACAAGTGAAATAGAGAGTGATGCGGTCGTTTGTTGAAGGCGTTTCTCGATCCAATGATCGGTCGTTTCTGCATAGTGAACAGTCCTGATTTTTTTTGTTTTTAGCCACCGTAAAAATTCTCGCAGATCTGCTTTTTTCTCTACCGCTTCTATGTAGTGAACCTGGAATCCTTTTTTGATAAGCCCTTGCGCATACGCTTTCATTGAGGCGCGGTGTAAAACAATCTTTTGACGGTGAAAGGGGAGTTGGGTAAAAAAAAGACTTTCTTCGATCAGCCATACCGGACGGTCTTTTTGCAGGGCTGGGTGGGCTTCAAAAAGTTGGTGGGGAAATAGCAGGGTAATGGCAGACATGATAATAGCTTCAATAAACAATTGATCGAAGTAATTGTTCTAGTTCAAATTTTTCTATGGAAACGATCAAGGGAAAACAGATCTTATTGACCGGGGCTACCGGCGGTATCGGTGCGCAAACAGCCAGATTGCTGGCCGCTGGGGGAGCCCGTCTTTTTTTAACGGGTCGTGATCCCGAAAAATTAGGCGCCTTGGCTACCGAGCTGAATCTGCCGTCTTCGCAGCTTTTCAGTGCCGAACTCTCTGATGCAGCACAAGTGAGTGCATTGGGCCAGCACTATTTTTCTGTTTTTTCCGGTATCGATATCCTCATCAATGCCGCCGGTGTGGGAATTATTAAGCCGGTGGAACAGCTCTCGGAAGCTGATCTTCTGCAAAGCCTGCAGGCCAACCTGGTGGCCCCTTTTTTACTGATCAAAACCTTTTTACCGGCTATGAAAGAGGTGAAAAAAGGTCTTATCATTAACATACCCGGTGTGCTGGGAAAAGTTCCCATGGCCGGGGCCGCTGCTTACTGTGCCAGTAAGTATGGGTTGGTCGGAATGATGCAGAGTATTCGTGAAGAGATCAAGCGTACCGAAATTCGGATCACAAATATTTATATGGGCGGAGTGGATTCTCCTTTTTGGGATACCATCGATTTGCGTGTTCAGCGCGATAAAATGATACAGGCAGAAGAAGCAGCTCGTGCCATTTGGTTCCTCTGTCAGCAGCCGGCTAGTGGGGTGGTCAGTGAAATGGTGCTCCAGCCATTCAATCACCAGGCGATCTGATTTTTTGGCCATAATCCGGTTTCCGAGGCTATTTTTGCGCGGTCTTACAGCGTTCATCTCATAAGATCAAACTGCTTGCCATGGCTTTACAAGATGATCCGATCTCATTTGAAAACACTCAATACGCATTCGAGTACAAATCTGACGCCGCTCTGCGAAAAGCTCGTTTTTTGTTTTCGATCATGTCCTCTTCTTGGCTGGTAGCCCTAGGAACAAGGCTTACCCCGCTGGCGATTCGCATGGGGCTTCCTATAAAAGGCCTTTTGCGGAGTACCTTGTTCTCGCAATTTGTGGGTGGAGAAACGCTCGAAAGCACCCAAGCCGTTGCAGCCAGTCTTGAGCACTACGGGGTAAAAGTGATTCTCGATTATGGAGTAGAAGGAAAAGAGGGCGAGGAGAATTTTGATCAGGCCACTCTTGAGTTCAACCGGGTGATCGATTATGCCGCCACGACCTCAAACATTCCGTACATCAGTATCAAGATAACTGGCTTTGCGCGTTTTGGGTTGTTGGAGCAGTTGCAGCAGCAGATGCTTTCGCAGTCTGGCCATCTTATGGATCGATATCATGCTATGCTTGCTCAGGTCGACCCGGAGCGCCGCGCAGAATGGCAACGTGTGCTGGACAGAGCCCAGCGTATTTGTGCCAATGCAAGAGATCGTAAGGTTGCGGTAGCCATTGATGCAGAAGAAAGTTGGATCCAAGAGCCGGTCGACGCATTAGCAACCCTTATGATGCAGCAGTATAATCAAGAAAAACCGGTTGTTTATAATACCGTTCAACTTTACCGGCATGACCGTTTCCGGTTTTTGCAGGATGCCTGTACGGAATCGATTTCACAAAACTATGTCCTGGCGCTGAAGCTTGTTCGGGGCGCCTATATGGAGAAAGAGCGAAAAAGGGCCCTTGAAAAAGGATACGCTTCGCCCATTCATGCCAATAAAGAGGCCGTTGATCTCGACTATAATCAAGCCTTAAGTTATTGTATCGATCGGATCGATCGGGTAGCAGTGATCGTGGCTTCGCATAACGAATACAGCAATATGCTTGCTACTAAGCTCCTAAGGGATAAAGGTCTTTCCCTTGCCCACCCACATATCCACTTTAGTCAACTCTATGGCATGAGTGACAATATCACGTTCAATCTGTCCAAGGCAGGCGCCAGTGTCAGCAAATACCTTCCCTTTGGGCCCATCGAAGATGTGGTGCCCTACCTGATGCGCCGGGCGCAAGAAAATACCTCGGTAAAAGGGCAAACCGGCCGTGAGCTCAGTTTGATCCAAAAAGAGTTGGAGAGAAGAAAGCAATCATCTTAAATTGCGGTATGCAACAGTATCACCAACTGCTTCGGCATATCTTAGAGAACGGCGTGCAAAAGACCGATAGAACCGGTACTGGTACACAGAGTGTCTTTGGCTATCAGTTTCGGTTTAATCTGCAAGAAGGGTTCCCGTTGGTAACCACCAAGAAACTGCATCTTAAGAGTATAGTCTACGAGCTATTGTGGTTTCTGCGAGGCGAAACCAATATTGCTTATTTGAAAGAAAAGGGCGTCAGCATCTGGGATGAGTGGGCAAATGAGCAGGGAGAGTTGGGTCCCGTTTATGGAAAGCAGTGGCGCAGCTGGGAAGGTAAGGATGGAAAAGTGATAGACCAGATCAAGGAACTGATCACACAGATCAAAACAAATCCCGACAGTCGTCGTCTGATCGTGAGTGCCTGGAATGTAGCAGATCTGCCCGACATGGCCCTGATGCCTTGTCATGCCTTGTTTCAGTTCTACGTTGCCAACGGAAAACTTAGTTGCCAGTTGTATCAGCGCAGTGCGGATGTTTTTTTGGGAGTGCCGTTTAATATTGCGTCTTATGCATTACTCACACACATGATTGCACAAGTATGCGGTTTGGGCGTGGGAGATTTTGTACACACGTTCGGAGATGTACACATTTATAGCAATCACCGCGAACAGGTAATGCTACAACTGACTAGGGAGCCTTATGCGTTGCCCACCTTGCAACTCAATCCGGCGGTGAAAGATATTTTTTCATTCGAGTACGATGATTTTTCCTTGCTCAATTACCAGTGTCATCCAGCTATCAAGGCGCCTGTGGCTGTCTAAGAAAAGAAGAGTTTATTTTTGTACGCAATACATATTTCATGACCATTTCGCTGGTAGTCGCGGCTGCATCCAATCATGTTATCGGTAGGGAGGGAACCCTTCCTTGGCAACTGCCTGCCGACTTACGTCATTTTAAAAATACCACTTGGGGCTTGCCCATTATCATGGGGCGAAAGACGTATGCCTCGCTTGCGGCCCCTTTGCCGGGTCGAACCAATATTGTGCTGACCCGAAACAAAGACTGGTCTGCAGATAATAAGCTGGTATCGGTGGTTGCTACCCCCGAGGAGGCGCTGCAGCAGGCCCGCTCGGTATTTGCCAAAGAGGTGATGGTTATAGGCGGGGGTGAGATCTATGCAATTTTTTTGCCGCTGGCAGCTCGTATATACTTAACCCGGGTTGAGGCTGAGCCCGAGGGAGACACCTTTTTCCCCGTATTGGACCCAACAGATTGGGTGCTGAGAAAGGCTGTCAGACAAGAGGCGGATGCCAAGAATGCATATAACTGCTCCTTCGAGGTTTGGGAACGAGTATAAAATCTCATTATGCATTCTATTTTAAGGACTTGTGTTGATTATATACAGTTTTACAACAGGTCTTATTCTGCAGCAGGTCATGGTATTCATTCTCCATTTGTATACCAATTTTCCCGCTCAGTACTCGGCGATAAGTCGACTTATCCGGCTTATCGTACTTGGGCATTATGGAGAAAAGAGTTGCTAGGAGATACCACCATGCTGCCGATCGTTGAAATGGGGGCAGGCTCTGCCACCGCTCCAGGCCGATCGGCGCGAAGAGTAGCCGATCTAGCCAGGCGTGTTTCAAAGCCTGAAAGAGCCGGTCGCTTGCTATTTCGGATCGCCAAGTACTACCAGCCAGCATCTATTATCGAGTTGGGCACCTCTTTGGGACTTAGCGCCGCTTTTTTCTCGTTGGCTCGCCCCTCGGCTACCCTTTATACAATCGAAGGCAATACAGCCATAGCAGATAAGGCGCGTTCACATTTCGATCGATGGGGCTTGCATAATGTACAATCGATCAATGGTCATTTTGATGCGACACTACCCGCTCTATTGAAGCAAGTCAAGCAGGTCGACCTGGCCTTTTTAGATGGTAATCATCAGTTGGAACCGACACTTCGTTATTTTGAATGGCTTCTTTCTAAGAGACAACCTGGCTCCGTTTTTATTATAGATGATATTTACTGGAGCCAAGAGATGAAGGCAGCCTGGAGCGCAATTAAAAAATACCCTGAGGTCCGCTGCACAATCGATCTATTTCAATTTGGATTGGTCTTTTTTAGAGAGGAGTTTAAAGAACCATGTCACTTCTCTGTACGATTTTAATCGCTACCTTAGTTCCAACTTAGTTTTAATTTTTTATCATGACTATTGGTCTGCTGCGCGAAGCCTTCCCGGAAACCCGGGTGTCCCTGACCGACGAAGGTGTTTCGACTTTGGTAAAAAGGGGGATAAAGGTTTTGGTAGAACAAGGTGCAGGGGATAGTGCTTTTTGCAATGATGATGCGTATCGTAAAGCAGGTGCTGTGGTGCTTTCTGCTGCCGAGGTGATGCAGCAATCCAGTGTACTGCTTTGTATTCATCCGCCCTCCCCAGCCGTATTGACAGCACTGCAAGGAAAAGTACTGATTGGGGCCTACCAACCACTTTATAATCGCGAATGGACGGCCGCTACCGCCAGTAATGGGGTGACTTGCTTTTCGCTTGATATGTTGCCTCGTACTACCCGTGCCCAGTCGATGGATATTCTCAGTTCGCAAGCGAATATTGCCGGTTACAAGGCTGTTTTACTGGCTGCCACTACCTATAGCCGTTACTTTCCTATGTTCATGACCGCAGCAGGTAGTATCGCTCCTGCTAAAGTATTGATCTTGGGGGCCGGTGTGGCGGGGTTGCAAGCGATCGCAACGGCAAAGCGATTGGGAGCAGTCATCGAAGTGTTCGACACTCGTCCGGCTGTAAAAGAAGAAGTAATGAGTCTCGGCGCTAAGTTCGTTGAAGTCGAAGGAGCGGCCGATGCCAGTCAGGCGGGTGGCTATGCAGTAGAGCAATCAGATGCATATCAACAACGTCAACGCGAGCGTATCGCCACGGCTGCGGCTAAAGCAGATATCATTATCAGTACTGCGCAGATTCCTGGTAAAAAAGCGCCGATCTTGCTCACTGAACAAATGATCGATGCGCTTCGACCCGGCTCGGTCATTATCGATCTGGCTGCCGCTACAGGGGGAAATACCCCTTTTACCGAAAATAATAAAACTATCCAACGAAACGGAGTCACCATTATCGGTAACTCTGCATTGTACAGCATGATGCCGGCCGATGCCAGTAAATTGTATGGAAAGAATCTCGTCAACTTTTTACAATTGATCTTGACAGCTGATGGGCAGCTGTTTCTTAACTGGGAAGACGAGCTGGTCAAGGGATCTTGTATTACCCACGAGGGAAAATTGGTGCATGAACGTTTTAAATAATAAGCTATGTCCTCTGTATTCAACTGGATTCACGAACATCAGGCCATCATCTACATCGTGGTGTTGATGATTTTTGTGGGCATCGAAGTAATCGGTAGTGTGCCCAGTGTATTACACACGCCGCTGATGAGTGGTGCCAATGCTATCCACGGCGTGGTGATCATCGGGGCCATCATTGTTATGGGAAAGGCCGAGGCTGATAATTACCTGGCATTGGCACTTGGTTTTTTGGCAGTGGTATTGGGGACCTTGAACGTAGTAGGCGGTTTTGTGGTGACCGATCGGATGTTGGAGATGTTCAGTAAAAAGAAAAAATCATCATAAGATCTAAAAAAAGTCATAGTGGAATTCAATATCCTTTCATTGCTCTATTTACTGGCTTCGATAACTTTTATCGTAGGTCTTAAAATGCTTTCTCATCCTAGCTCGGCCCGAAAAGGGAACGCCATTGCTGCAGCGGGTATGACGCTGGCTATTTTCGGCACCATTTTTTTATACAACGAAGAGGGCAAGTCCCTTGGAAACTACGAATGGATCTTTGCCGGCTTGCTGCTGGGATCGGTGGTAGGTACGCTGGCAGCCCGTCGTGTTAAAATGACTGCCATGCCCGAGATGGTAAGTCTTTTTAACGGAATGGGAGGAGCCTGTGCTGCTTTGATCAGTATCGTGGAGTTCGATCATCTGTTACATAAAGTAGCCCATTCAGAAACATTCCTTTTTGCAGGTATCGAATGGCCAAAAGAAGGATTATTGTCGATCATATTGCTGGGATTGATCATCGGTTCTGTTTCTTTTGCGGGTAGCATGGTGGCTTGGGGAAAATTAAATGGATCGCTCCGCGATTTTTCTTTTCGCGGCCAACAAGCCTTCAATATCGGATTGCTCTTGCTCATTGTGGGGCTTGCCATTTACCTGGTTTGGACCGTGCCCCCCACTGCCCAGCTACTCTTTTATGTAATATTCGCCTTGTCGATTCTGTACGGAATATTTTTTGTTTTTCCGATCGGAGGCGCCGATATGCCGGTGGTGATTTCACTGCTCAATTCCTTTACCGGCGTGGCCGCTGCTTGTGGTGGGTTTTTATATGATAATAAAGTGATGTTGACAGGAGGTATCCTGGTGGGTGCGGCCGGTACGCTATTGACAATATTGATGTGTAAGGCCATGAACCGCTCGCTGACCAATGTGCTGATCGGTGCCTTTGGAGGAAATGCCAAGGCTGTTGCAGCAGGAACACCTCAAGGATCTTATAAAGAGATATCGCTCTCCGATGCTGCGGTGGTGATGAGTTATGCCAATAAGGTCATGATCGTACCGGGTTATGGGTTGGCCGTTGCACAGGCCCAGCATACCTGCCACGAGCTAGAGAAACTGCTAAGCGCAAAGGGCGTAGAAGTCAGTTATGCTATCCATCCAGTGGCAGGGCGAATGCCTGGTCACATGAATGTGCTCTTAGCAGAGGCTGATGTGTCTTACGAGAAATTACTCGAGATGGAGCAGGCCAACGAGGAGTTTCCCACCACCGATGTGGTTCTGATTTTGGGGGCTAACGATGTGGTAAATCCCGCTGCCAAAACCGATCCGGCTTCGCCTATTTACGGGATGCCCATTTTGGATGTGGAATCGGCAAAGCATGTGATCGTCAATAAGCGCAGCATGAAGCCCGGCTATGCAGGTATCGAGAACGATCTTTTCTTCAGACCCAAGACCTCGATGCTGTTTGGTGATGCTAAAAAAGTACTGCAAGATCTTATTACCGAAGTAAAGAATAGTTAGTGCTGCTTCCAGAAGCGTTACTTGATCAACTATCACGCACGGTTGGCTTTGACCGGGAAGCCTTTTTGTGTTCTCATCAAGAAGCCCTTATTCCCACTTCGATTCGACTGAATCCTGCCAAGTTGCCATCGCTACCATACGAAATGCAACCGATAGAGTGGTCTCGCTTTGGGTATTATTTATCCAAACGCCCTTCTTTTACTTTCGATCCCTTTTTCCATGCAGGGACCTATTATGTACAAGAGGCTAGCAGCATGTTGCTGGAACAGGCATTCAAACAGTTTATGCCACAGGATCAGCCCTTGCGGGTATTAGACCTCTGCGCGGCTCCGGGTGGAAAAAGCACACATCTTTATTCGCTGTTGCCGGCCAATAGTTTTTTAGTGGCAAACGAAGTGATCCGTTCCCGGGCATTGGTGTTGCGTGATAACCTGATCCGCTGGGGTGTTCAAAATGCGTTGGTTACTCAAAACGATCCGGAACAGTTTCGTGCTCTCGAGAATTATTTTGATTGGGTAACGGTAGATGCACCTTGCAGTGGGAGTGGCTTACTTCGTAAAGATCCCCAGGCTATCGAACACTGGAGTCCGGGTGCTGTTCAGCATTGTGCCCTGCGACAACAACGTATACTTTCGGCCGCTTGGCAGACCTTGCGTCCCGGTGGAATTTTATTTTATGCTACCTGCTCCTATTCAGCCGAGGAGAACGAAGACATGGCAAGCTGGTTGATCCAAGAGAAAAAGGCCAGACCACTATTGCTTTCATTGCAACCAGAATGGAATATCACGGCAACTCTTCCGGGATATCGCTGTTGGCCCGACAAGGTAAAAGGGGAGGGATTTTACTTTTGTTGTTTGCAAAAGCCTCCTGAGAATGAACAGGTACCTATTTCGAAGAAAGTTCGCCCTTTAAAACCGCTTACTAAAAAGGAGCAAGCCTTGGCCAGCTACTGGATCAAAGAGGGCGATGATCTTTTTTTTCAATGGCAGCGAAACTTGTATCTGTGGCCTCGGGTATTTTTTGATGAATGGCAAGAACTGACCTCGATACTGAATGTGATTTATTCAGGCGTTCGGATCGGGCAGTTGATGGGTGAAAAGCTGGTCCCCGACCATGCACTGGCCTTGAACAGTCGCTTGCATCAAAGCATTCCCATTGTTTCGATGGCAGAGCAAGATGCCATAGCGTATCTGCAACGTAAGCCTTTGATGGCTCAACCTGCCGAAAGGGGTTGGTGTATCGCGGCTTATCAACAATGTCCTCTCGGGTGGGTCAATGTTCTATCTAATCGGGTCAACAATTATTATCCCAAGGAGCTTCGTATTCTAAAAGACAATCTGGTTGATTAAAATTTCAGATATTTAACGTCCAGTATGCTATTTCGTTCTCTTCTTTTTTGTTTTTTCTTGATCGCTTGTTCCCCTTTGATGGCGCAGACAAGTGGAAAAGAACCGGCTGAGCGTACCCGCCAAAAAGGCACCCTACGTGATGAAACACTCTATCGATTTTTATTGAGGGGGCAGGGGTACTTCAAAAATGCATTTGAAGAGTCTCTAGACGCTTCTGTTCCCTTACAGCAATTGGCCAAGGGCGCTGTCTTCAAAACACAAAGTGGATATTCTGATCAAAAATATTATGTGATAACCAACCTGGCTCCGGTCGGATCTTTTGTTTATTTGTACGCCGACGCACAGAGCCGTGGTGTCTATGCCAAAGTGATCGGGCCATTACATGATATCCGCCTTAATTTGACGTTGGACCTTCGGGTCAGTACTGCAGCGGTACAGGCTTTAGGTATCACTGAGACGGAGTCTTTTTCGCTTACGCTCTATTACTGGCCCCCTTCAAATCGATAACCTTTCAGGAACGCTGACACCTCCATTCTCTTTTTTCCTTCGATTTGAAGCGACAGGATCTCGATCGATCCCTCTCCACAGCCGAAATACAGATATGATTTACCATCGGTATCTACCTGTCCGGGACGAAGTGAGCGGTTTTCTGTGTGGGGTCTGGTTTGTATGATCTTGAGCAATTTCCCGTTCAATGTCGTGTAAGCGCATGGGACAGGACTGAGCCCGCGTACCAGGTTATGTATCGACGCAGCAGATTCAAGCCAGTTGATCTGTCCCGTCTCTTTGCTTAGTTTAGGAGCATGACGAAGGGGTCGATCATCTTTATTGAGATCAGATTGCGGTACTGTAACGATTTTTTTTGCTACCCAGCTTTTAACTGTTTCTACCAGTAAAGAGGCCCCGATCTCTTTCATCTTGTCATGCAATTCTCCGGCTGTTTCATCGGGCCCGATGGGTATCGTTTTTCTCAATAAGACACCACCGGTATCAATTTCGTGTTGTAGCAAAAAAGTAGTTACGCCGGTTTCAGTGTTACCATCGATAATGGCCCAGTTGATGGGGGCAGCTCCACGATAGTCGGGAAGCAGGGATCCATGCAAGTTGATCGTTCCAAGAGAAGGGCGATGCCAAACTAATTCTGGCAACATTCTAAAGGCTACCACTACTTGCAGATCAGCTTTCCATTGGTCCAGCGCTTCTAAAAAGGAAGGGTCCTTTAATTTGATGGGTTGCAAGAGCGGTATGCCATGCGCTATCGCATATTCTTTTACAGCAGATGGTTGCGGTTGCATGCCTCTTCCCGCAGGTTTGTCGGGTGCGGTTATAACCCCCACAATATTGCAGCCCGCCTGCCGAAGGGCATCGAGACTTGCTACCGCAAAGGGGGGGGTGCCCATAAAGACAATACGTACCGACTGGTAATCTTGCATGGCTGCGAAAGTAAGAAAAGCGGGGACTCAATGTCTATTCGAAGTCTTCGTAGAGAAGGTACTTTTTTCGTATCTGCTTATATTGTGTTAACCCGGGTTCCCAACTTTTTTTAATAGCCTCTTCTGAAAGTTCGGACCGTACCTGTTGCCACAAGTCGTTATTTCCGGCTAGTTTATTAAAGAAAGAGGCCTTGATGTCTCCGGATTTGGGAAGAAGAAAAAAGCTGTCTTTTTCGGGAAACAAGCGGTAGGCTTCTAATAACCATTTTAGTTGGATCTGACCCTTTGTTATTGCCATTACCTCTTCGGGCGTACCACTCAGATCCCAACCATAGCAAATTTTTCCATAGTGTTTCGAATTTTTAGCCCCGGCATTCGGTTGCGGGGTAAAGGCGACCAATGATGCGGGTAGCGAAGGATGCCCAAAAAGCATAAAGGGTTTATCAGTTCCCCTGCCTTCGCTTAGTGCTGTTCCCTCAAATAAACAAGTAGAGGGGTACAAATACATTGTTTGGATATCGGGGATATTCGGAGAGGGCTTTACAGGAGGCACATAGAGAGAACGATGCGTGTAATTCGCACATTTGATAACGGTCAGAGCAAATCCTCCTTTTTCAGCGATTTCTTTTTTTTCAGGTGCAGTTTTCTGTATCCATCCTTCACCCAATAACATACCGGCATATTCTCCAATGGTAAGGCCGTACACGATGGGGATAGGTTGCATTCCAATGAAGGAACGGTAGGAGATGTCGAGCACTGGGCCATCCACATAAAAGCCATTCGGATTGGGTCTGTCGAGTATTATTAAAGGTTTATTGAACTCTATGGCTGATTGCATGTAGGCCTCCAGCGAAGAGATGAATGTGTAGAATCGTACTCCCACATCCTGGATATCGAAGATCATCACATCGATCTCGCTTAGGTCTTTTTCGTCGGGTCGACGCTTGGTGCCGTAAAGTGATATAACGGGGATACCCGTTCTCTTATCAATATAGTTTCCGACTTTTTCGCCAGCGTCTGCATCGCCTCTGAAGCCATGCTCGGGACCAAAAATAACCCGGATATCAACCCCCAATTTCTGTAAGCTGTCGACTAAGTGCGTTTCTCCGATCAATGATGTTTGGTTGGCGAACACGCCAACTCTTTTTCCCATCAAGAGGTCTAGGTAGTTTTTTAATTGCGTTGCACCTGGCTGAATAACAGAAAGTGGGGCTTGGTCCAGCCGGTGAATTGTTTTTTGGGCGTTTACCGGAAAGGTAAGAAAGCAAGCCAAAACAAAAATGATACTGCTTTTCATGGTATCGAGTGATTTGGTACAGATTAAAATTAGGCATTCGGATCAGGGGCAAAAAAAATAAATCGGAGCTGCTCCAATATGGTTAACTTGCAAATAAATTAGGTCATCGATATGTCTACGGTAAAAAGCGGAGATAAAATAAAAGTTCATTATCATGGAAAGCTGGTTTCAGGCGAGACATTTGACTCGTCTGCCGGTCGTGAACCCCTTGCTTTCGAGGTGGGTAGCGGTGCGGTCATAAAGGGGTTCGATGATGGAGTGACCGGTATGGCGGTGGGCGATAAAAAAACCATCCAAATTCCTTTTATGGAAGCGTATGGTCCGCATAGTCCCGAAATGGTCATTGAAATGCCAAAGGAGCGCTTTCCTGCGGATATGGAAATTAGCCTTGGAATGCCACTACACATGAGTGATGGGCAGGGCCGACAGTTTCAAGTTACCGTTACCGAGATCAAAGAGACCTCTGTAATGCTGGACGCAAATCATCCGCTCGCCGGTAAAGACCTGATCTTCGATCTGGAATTGGTCGCTATAGATGGGGCCAGTCCGCTGATCATTCTTCCTTAACTCAATTTTTCATGTTTGAACGGTATGCTTACACGGTTGAGCAGCGCTTTCTGCGCTATGTTCAATACGATACGCAAAGTGATCCTGCATCGGCTACTTTTCCAAGTACAGCAGGACAAAAGAAATTGGCTGAGTTGTTGGTCAATGAGCTGCAAGAAATGGGTGTCAGAGATGCAATGCTTGATGAATGGGGTTATGTCTATGCTACGATAGAGGCTACTACAACTGAGCCTCTTCCTGTGATCTGTTTTTGTGCTCACATGGATACCGCGCCCGATTGCAGTGGATCCGGGGTCAAACCGATTGTACATCGTAATTATCGGGGCCAAGCGCTTGTTTTGCCGGATGATCCTTCGCAGGTGATTCGAGAAGAGGAACATCCTTATTTACGGGATAAGCACGGGCATGATATTATAACAGCCTCCGGTACTACCTTATTAGGAGCCGATGATAAAGCTGGAGTGGCTATCATCATGGATCTGGCAAATTTTTTAATGACCCATCCGGATATTCAGCATGGAAAGGTTCGCATCTTGTTTACCCCCGATGAAGAGATCGGGAAGGGAACCAATCATGTCGATCTAAAAAAACTGGGTGCTGATTTTGGTTATACGCTCGACGGGGGAGAGCTTGGTTCTCTTGAGAGCGAAACCTTTTGTGCCGATGAAATAAAAGTTACGATAAGAGGGGTGATCGTTCATCCGGGATATGCGAAGGATAAATTGGTCAATGCCCTCAAGGTAGCGAGCGCCTTACTTGCCGCGCTTCCTTCTAAGGGTTTATCACCTGAGACCACCGCCGGCAGAGAGGGCTTTATTCATCCTTTAAGCATCGAGGGATTAGCAGAAGTTTGTACGCTGCATTTTTTGATCAGAGATTTTACGGTTACCGGGTTGCAAGAAAAAGAAGAAATACTCCAGCTTCTTCTGCAAGAGGTGATTGGCCGCTTTCCTGGGGCCCGTTGCGAATGGGTCAAGACGGAGCAATATCGGAACATGAAAGAGGTGCTAGATCATCATCCTCATGTGGTAAGGCTGGCCGAAGAGGCCCTTCAACGGGCGGGTCTCTCTGTTCAATCTGAAAGCATCAGAGGGGGTACCGACGGAAGTCGACTGTCTTTTATGGGGTTGCCCTGCCCAAACCTTTTTGCCGGTCAGCAGTTGATCCATTCCAAAAGAGAATTTGTATCGGTGCAAGACATGCAGAAGGCTGTTGAGGTTTTAGTACATCTGCTCTGCATTTGTAAGGAGAAAAATTAGTTGTAACTTGTAAAAAAAATACCTATGGAATACATCGGCTTTCTGTTGCCCTGGATCATATTGCTGGGCGTGGTAATGTCTGGTCTTTTCACCATCAATCAAGGATATGTTGGAGTTATCACCATGTTCGGAAAATATCGCCGAGTAGTGCGGCCCGGTCTGAATTTTAAGATTCCTTTTTTAGAAACAGTATTTAAGAAAGTTTCGGTTCAAAACCGCTCAGTAGAGCTGGAGTTCCAGGCGGTTACGCAAGACCAGGCCAACGTGTATTTTAAAAGTATGCTGTTGTATTCGGTTCAAAATGCAAACGAGGAAACAATAAAAAATGTAGCCTTTAAGTTTATTACTGATAAAGACTTGATGCAGGCCTTGGTACGCACCATCGAGGGTAATATTCGTTCATTTGTCGCTACTAAAAAGCAGGCTGAGGTGTTGGGGCTTCGTCGCGAGATCGTTCAGTATGTGAAAGTAGAGGTGGATCATTCGCTTGAAGAGTGGGGCTATCATTTGCAGGATCTGCAGATCAATGATATTACGTTCGATAAGCTTATTTTAGATTCGATGAGCAAGGTTGTTGCTTCTAATAATCTGAAGGCTGCGGCCGAAAACGAAGGTCAGGCCTTGTTGATCACGAAGACAAAAGCAGCGGAAGCCGACGGAAATGCCATTAAAATATCGGCAGAGGCTGAAAAAGAAGCTGCGCGTTTACGCGGTCAGGGCGTAGCGCTCTTCAGAAAAGAAGTAGCGGCAGGTATGACAGAAGCAGCCGAGCAGATGAAGCAAGCCAATTTGGATACCAACGTTATTTTATTCAGTATGTGGACAGAGGCAATAAAGAATTTTGCTGAGTATGGTAAGGGAAATGTCATCTTCCTCGACGGAAGTGCAGAAGGAATGGAGCAGACCATGAAGCAAATTCAGGCCCTTATGTTCAAATCATCCGGGACCATCTCTAAAGAATAGTACCTGCCTTACTAATTTGAATCAACCCTTTTAATAGCATTTCAGGCATGATCAACTTTTTACAGATCACCGACACTCTTTCCACCACCGCAAAGCGTGTAGCCGGTGATACCAATCAAGATGGATACCTCAGTTTATGGGAATTGCTCTCTACCGGAGGATGGATCATGATCCCACTGGGTATCATGTTGCTGGCGGTTGTATATGTTTTTGCCGAGCGGTTTATGGCCATTCGGGATGCCGGTCGTATCGATCCCAACTTTATGAATATTATCCGCGATCATATTGTGACAGGGAATGTGGTGGCCGCACGCAATTTTGCCAAGAACAGCAATAATCCCGTTGCTCGAATCGTTGACAAGGGTATCCAGCGTATCGGCAAGCCGATCGATGCGATTGAAAAGAGTATGGATAATGTAGGAGTTTTGGAAATGTACAAGCTCGAAAAGAATTTGGGTGTGCTGTCCGTTATCTCCAAAGCTGCTCCCATTTTTGGATTTGTCGGAACCTTGGTGGGACTGATGCAACTTTTCTCCAGTATCACTACCTCGAATGAGTTTGAGGTGTCTACCATCGCCGGAGGTATTTATACCAAGCTGATCACCTCCATATCAGGCCTTGTAATTGGGTTAATCGCTTACCTGGGATATAGTTACCTGATGACGCAGATAGACAAGACGGCCAATAAGATGGAATCGGCTGCTGCAGATTTTCTGGATGTTTTACAAGAGCCCACTCGATAGCCACCCATGCGTTTCAGAAAAAAACATAGCGAACAGTCTGAGGTGTTCACCGACTCGCTCAATGATATTTTGTTCATTTTGCTGATGTTCTTTTTGATCGTAGCGACCCTGGCCAATCCCAATGTGATCAGGGTGGGACTACCCAAAGGGTCCAAGGATACAAAAGCAAAGCAACACATCATGGTATCGATAGACCGAAATCAGCAGTTTTACCTTGGTACGACGCTATTAACTCCTGATCGGTTCGAGTCGGCACTTACCGATGAGATCAGACGTTTTCGTAGCCTTGTCGATACTCCTACGGTAGTTATAAATGCCGATACCACCGCATACTACGGAGAGGTCTACCAGATCATGCTACTTGCTAAAAAAGAAAAGGCCAAAGTGGTGGCCCGTATCGACTAAGCGATCAGCGCCAGGCGCGGAGCATTCTCTTTTTCCCCTGCATATCTTCTTTGATCTCGGTCTGAAGTTCCGCCGCTTTCATCAGACTCACAATGTCCATGGCATGCGAGGCATTCAGCTCGGCAAAGAGTTGTCCTCCGGGTTTTAAATGCGTGCGCGTCAGGACCGCTAGTTGTTTATAGAAAATCAAGGGATCCTTTCCGGGAGCAAACAAGGCCAGGTGTGGTTCATGGTCCAGCACCCGGGAACTCATCGCTGCTTTTTCTTCAGGGCTTATGTAGGGTGGATTGCTTACGATCAGATCGGACAAGGGGATTTTCGACCATTCCAAGGGGTTTAGCAGATCCATTTGTACACAGGTGATATCGATGCCAAGAGCACTGGCATTATGCCTAGCTACCTGAAGCGCATTTTCATCAATATCTGCGGCGGTTACATGGGCTTTTCTGATTCTTCTTTTGAGTGCCAGCGCAATACAGCCGCTGCCGGTTCCTATATCGAGTATTTGCAGAGTTGAAACGGGAAAACGACAGTTCGAAATTATCCACTCGACCAGTTCCTCGGTCTCGGGTCGCGGAATAAGCACATGAGGATTGATCATCAATTTTAATCCGCAAAACCAAGCTTCTCCCAGTACGTACTGCAATGGTTCTCCATTTATCACCCGATTCGATAGGGTAGAAAGATGGTCGATTTCAAAAGGGGTTAGTGTTGTGTGCTGTTGTTTATGAAACTGTTCCCTTTCTATTTGCAGAACATACTCCAGTAAAACGGTGCTCATGGCCCTGGCCTCGTCAGCGTCAGTTACCGCTTGAAGCCTTTGAAACTGATGTTTTAGCGATTCAGCAAGGGTCATGCCAATGAGATTATTGGCGAAAGCGGTTGCTTACGACAAGCTCTTTGCTTCCGGGTGTGTATTGGTAAAATCCCTCTCCGGTCTTGATCCCCAGCTTTCCTTCGTTGACCAATTGTTCCAGTAAAGATGCCGGCGCATATTTATCCGTCTTGAATCCTTCGTGAAGGACCTGCATGATCGATAAACAAACATCCAGGCCGATCAGATCGGCCAGCTGCAGAGGGCCCATGGGGTGGGCCATACCCAATTTCATGATCGTATCGATCTCTTCTACTCCGGCCACTCCCTCTTGCAAACTGCAGATAGCTTCGTTGATCATGGGCATCAGAATGCGATTGGCAATAAAGCCCGGAAAGTCATTCACAACACAGGGTACTTTTTGCAGGGCCTTGCTGTACGAAACTATTTGATCGGCAACTGCTTTATCAGTTTGTGGTCCTGTAATGATCTCCACCAGTTTCATAACTGGAACCGGATTCATAAAATGCATGCCGATCACTTTACCCGGGCGTGTAGTCGCTGCGGCAATGGTTTGAATAGGTATCGAAGAAGTGTTGGAGGCTAGAATACAATCGGTGGGCGCTGCGGCATCGAGTGCTTTGAATAAACTCAATTTTATTCCCTGGTTCTCGGTGGCGGCCTCTACGACAAGCTCAGCTTGCTGAACGCCCTCTTTTAAATCGGTATGCGTGCTGATATTTCCAAGCGTAGCAGTTACTTGCTCAGGAGTGAGGGTGCCTTTGCTCTGCATCCTCTCCAGGTTTTTTTTGATAGTATTGACCGCTCTGTCAAGTTGCGCACTGTTCACATCGATCAGCGTTACTCTCCAGCCGTTTTGTGCGAACACATGGGCAATACCATTACCCATGGTACCGGCTCCGATCACTGCCATATTCTTCATAGTCATCCTTAGTTTTTCTTTTTGAAATCGCCCCGTTTCCACGATTCAATAAAATCAGCCCAGGCGGCTGGGTTGAATATGTTCATAGGAGGTGTTTGCCCCTGGTAAACAGCCCTATTGGCAATTTTATTCATTTGCATACGGGTGGCCTCCCCGCCATCACCGGGAACGGTACGAAGTAAAAGCCTTCTGGTGGTGGCATTTGTGTTTTTTCGGGCGATCTCGTATTGATCGTCGGGGACTTGGACATTCACAAAATCTCTTGCAAATTGTTCGGGCGTAGGTCTGGGTTTGAGCACTGTTGCAGGCAGATAGACAGTATCAGCTACCAGCAACTGTACGATGCTGTACTGGTTTCCTACCAGGTTTCGAGGTATCGAAACGGTTTTGCCCTGGTAGCTTACGTGCGAAAATTCTACCTGATCTCCTTTTAGAACAACAATCGAAAAGACACCTTGGTTATTGGTGATGGTTCCCCTGTTTTGCCCTTTTACAACAATGCTGACTGCAGGAATGCCGACCAGACTGTCGGCAGTCATCACCACGCCGAATAACTGTACAACAGAGTCGCGTGTGGTTTCAAATTGTGCTTTGGCCAGGGTAGGGAATAAAACCAGCAGGGCAAGCAAAAAAACTAAGGGCGTTTTCACCTGGCAAAATTAGTCAGTCCTGACTGAATTGTTCCAACAAATTGCCGATTGCAATGTTTACTTTTGTACCCC
>Ga0129333_10000453_pt1 | contig 33519 bp, 30 predicted proteins | sample CPB6_08_DNA_FD_94474 | JGI IMG/M metagenome (GOLD analysis project Ga0129333, IMG submission 94474) | Freshwater to marine salinity gradient microbial communities from Chesapeake Bay, USA - CPBay_Sum_0.6_0.8_DNA | ecosystem: Environmental > Aquatic > Marine > Coastal | place: USA: Chesapeake... | reverse complement strand
TCCCAGGGCCGGAAGGCAGCAAGAGTAAGTGGTTGAGCGGTGCGATGTAATAAGCCTGCCATTTTTTATTTCTAAACTTTAATCCTCATATATGAAATTTTTCATCGACACTGCAAACCTGGCACAGATCAAAGAAGCCAATGAATTAGGTATTTTAGATGGAGTCACAACTAATCCTTCGTTGATGGCAAAAGAGGGGATCAAGGGTGAAAAAGCTATTATGGACCACTATCGTACGATTTGTGAAATGGTGGATGGTGATATCAGTGCTGAGGTGATCAGTACCGATTTTGTTGGCATAGTTGAGGAGGGGAAAAAACTGGCAGCAATCCATCCAAATATTGTGGTGAAAGTACCCATGATTAAAGATGGTATAAAAGCTATCAAGTGGTTTACCACAAATGGAATTCGTACAAATTGTACATTGGTTTTTTCTGCGGGCCAGGCCATTTTAGCTGCAAAGGCAGGAGCAACTTATTTGTCTCCATTCATTGGTCGTTTAGATGATAGTAACTGGGATGGTATTGATTTGATTTCGCAAATAGCGCAGATCTACGGAGTGCAAGGGTTTAAAACACAAATTTTAGCTGCTTCCATTCGTACTCCATTACATATTGTGAAATGTGCAGAAGCCGGCGCTGATGTTTGTACTTGTCCACTCGATTCTATTTTAGGATTACTCAAGCATCCTTTAACGGATATTGGTTTAGCAAAGTTTCTTGAGGATGCTAAAAAAACAATGGGATAATCAAGTCTCTATGCAACATCGACTTGTAGTTGTTATCGGTTTGTTTTTTTTCTCAGGGGTGTTGTCTGTTGGGGCACAAACCCGGTCATCTGGTATTCATAAAAGGTCAATACTGGTAGATACCCACAATGATTGCTTAAGTGGTCAAGTGTTAGAGGGGCGAGATATCAGTATGCTTTTATCAAAAGGACATAGTGATTACGTAAGATGGAAAAAGGGAGGATTGGATATTCAATTTTTTTCAGTTTATACTGGTGAAACACCCAGACGTAAAGCAGGGTTCTTTCATGATGCACTAGAGGAAATTGATTCTCTCCAGCATATTATACTTCGTCATCCTGACAAATTTGATTTTGCGGCTTCCTATCGGCAGGCAAAACAAAAAGTGCATCGCAATAAAGTAGTTGCCATGATTGGCGTAGAAGGCGGACATATGATTGAGTCTGATTTTTCTAAATTAGACACGTTGATTGCGCGAGGAATGTCTTACTTAACACTTACCTGGAATAACAGTAATGATTGGGCAACGAGTGCAATGGACGAGTCGGGTGCTGGAAAAGTAGTACAACATAAAGGGCTAACTGATTTTGGAAAACAAGTTGTACGTCGCTTAAATGACGCAGGTGTAATGGTTGATCTCTCCCATGTGGGTGAGCAAACATTTTATGATGCTATTGCCGTTACAACAAAACCGGTCATCCTTACGCATAGTTCAGTTTGGGCCTTGTGTCCGGTTTTTAGAAATGTAAAAGACGACCAGATTAAAGCAGTTGCAAAGAATGGAGGAGTTATTTGTATCAATTTTTATCCGGCATTTGTTAGCAAAAAATTTGTTGAAACAAAAAAATATTGGGAAGGACCTGGTAAAGATTCCCTTTTGAGATTAAGCACAAAGCCAAGCCCTGATGCAATAAATGCAATCATTCAAACTGCTCTACAGAAAAATATGCCTGGTGTTGCTGATGTGGCCGATCATATTGATTACATCGTTAAGTTAGTGGGGGATGACTACGTGGGTATCGGTGCAGATTATGATGGAATTGGTTACGTCCCCCAAGGACTAGAGGATGTAACTAACTATCCTAACTTGACTGAAGAATTAAAAAGAAGAGGATACAGTAATTCTTCGGTTAGAAAAATTTTAGGTGGAAATGTTTTGCGCGTCTTGAAAGCTAATCGTCCTTAACGGAGGAAAAGCATCTCTCTGTACTTAGGCAAGCTCCACTCATTGTCATCCACTAACAACTCCAGTTTATCTACATGGTAGCGGATCTCATCAAAGAATGCATCCTTCACCGTTGCTTGGTACGCAATTGCTTTTTCGCGGGTATTTTCTAAATTATTGCAAGCTTTACGTGCTTCCGTCATTTTTTCTACCATCTCACTCACCGTGCTAATGTGCTCTGAAATCTTAGCCAGTAGTTGTTGTTGCTTGGTGAAGCTTGACTCCTTAAGACCTGCCTCTTTTAATCCCTTGATGTTGCTCGCAAGAGTATTTTGATAGCGAATAGCAGCAGGTAGAACATGGCTGGATGCCAACTCTGCCATTACGCGACTTTCAATTTGTACTTTCTTGATGTATTTTTCTAATTCAATTTCATGTCTTGCTTCCAGCTCTTGGTGCGAGTAAATTTTATTTTCTTCAAATAATTTCATCGCTTTTTTAGTAACCATCGCATCCAGTGCTAAGGGGGTTGTTTTCACATTGGGTAAACCACGTTTTGCGGCTTCTTTTTCCCAAGCTTCACTATAGCCATCTCCCTCAAATAGAACCTTTTCACTTTTTACAATATACTCACGAATAACCTGCATGAGGGCGATTTCCTTTTTCTCTCCCTTCTCGATCAAGCCATCTACTTCAGCTTTAAAAGAACGAAGGGTGTCCGCCATAATTGTATTCAACACAGTCATGGGATTTGCACAATTGGCAGATGAACCCACTGCACGAAACTCAAACTTGTTTCCTGTAAATGCAAAAGGTGAAGTACGATTACGATCTGTATTGTCCATCAACAATTCAGGAATGCTTTTATGGATGTCAATTTTTAACAAGCTTTCATCTGTTTCGTCCATCTTTGATGTCACTCTTTCTTTGACGTCGTTCAAAACCTTACTCAAATATTGTCCAATGAAAACAGAAATAATTGCTGGAGGCGCTTCATTAGCTCCCAAGCGGTGATCATTGGGTGCCGAGGCAATAGCAGCGCGCAATACATCAGCATAATCATGAACAGCTTTGATGGTGTTGACAAAGAAGGTCAAGAACATTAGATTTGTCTTTGGTGTTTTGCCAGGAGCCAATAAGTTAACACCAGTGTCAGTTGCCATACTCCAGTTATTGTGCTTTCCACTTCCATTGATTCCAGCGAAAGGTTTTTCATGGAGAAGTACGCGTAAATTATGTCTGCGGGCTACGCGGTCCATTACGTCCATCAATAAGGAGTTATGGTCTACGGCTACACTCACTTCTTCAAAGATGGGCGCACACTCAAATTGTGCAGGAGCTACTTCATTGTGACGCGTACGAAGTGGAATTCCTAGTTTGTAGGATTCATTCTCAAAATCACGCATATAAGCATATACACGCTCTGGAATAGAACCAAAATAATGATCTTCTAATTGCTGATTTTTGGCAGAAGATGTTCCAAATACTGTTCTACCCGTCATCACTAAATCGGGGCGGGCATTGTAGAAGGCTTCATCGATCACAAAATATTCCTGCTCCCATCCTAAGGTTACATTAACCTTGCCTACATTTTTGTCAAAATAATGACATACATCTGTAGCTGCTTTACTCAATGCTTCGGTAGCCTTTAATAATGGGGCTTTATAATCAAGTGACTCTCCTGTATAAGAAACAAATATGGTTGGAATGCAAAGTGTTTTTCCATTTCCAATTTCAATGATGAATGGAGGAGAGGAGGGATCCCAAGCCGTGTATCCTCTTGCTTCAAAAGTTGCTCTCAATCCGCCGCTAGGAAAAGAAGAAGCATCTGGCTCTTGCTGAATTAGTGCAGCGCCATCAAATTCTTCTATAGCTGTACCGTCGCTCTTTAATGTAAAAAAAGAATCATGTTTTTCTGCAGTAGTTCCTGTTAGTGGCTGAAACCAGTGTGTAAAGTGTGTGACACCTTTTGTTTCGGCCCAAGCACGCATGCCATTTGCTATTTGATTAGCCATAACACGATCAATCTTTAGGCCCGCTTTGATCGAAGCTTTTAAACTCTTGTACGCTTCATCACTTAAGAATTCACGTGCAACTTGCACGGTAAACACATTAGAAGCAAAAAAGCTTGTGGTTTTATGCGGCGAAGCCACGCTAGGATCTTTCTTGTTCGTGAGTTGAGAAAGGGCATTAAATCTGATTGACATGATCTGTAAATTTTATGCAAATCAACTGTTTTTACCGATTAATTCAAAAAAAACGAGCCCGAGTGTTCGTAAAATGTGACAAATAAGGGTTGGTAGCTCAAAAAATTGGGGCAATTTACTCGAATTATAAATATTAAAAAAATATATAATGTGTAGTCTTCGGGAAAAACTTTTCTGTGTACACCTTTGGAGAACAAATAACTTTGTTTCTCAATTATTTACCCTGCATGGAAGTGACTGTTTCTACCGCCGAACAACTCCGGTTGACCGCTGAGGAATTTGATTTGATTTGTCAAAAACTAGGAAGAACCCCCAATTTTAATGAGCTGTGTGCATTCTCTGGAATGTGGAGTGAACACTGTAGTTATAAGAACTCTATAAAGTGGTTAAAAACTTTGCCACGTGAAGGGGGTCGTATGTTGGTTAAGGCTGGTGAAGAAAATGCTGGCTTGATGGACATCGGTGATGGGTTGGGTGTGGTATTTAAAATCGAATCTCATAACCATCCCTCTGCAATTGAGCCATTTCAAGGAGCAGCTACAGGAGTGGGCGGAATACATCGCGATATTTTCACAATGGGTGCACGACCCATCGCGGCATTGAATTCGCTTCGCTTTGGTTTATTACGTGATGAGAAAACACAGCATCTGCTTGCGGGTGTTGTACATGGAATTGGCCATTATGGAAATTGTTTTGGAGTTCCAACTGTAGGAGGTGAAATCTATTTTGATCGTTGCTACCATACCAATCCATTGGTAAACGCTATGAGTGTGGGTATTGTAAAAGCGGGTGAAACGGTTTCTGCAACTGCTGCCGGAATCGGAAATCCCGTTTTATTTGTTGGTAGTGCCACAGGAAAAGATGGAATTGGTGGAGCTTCTTTTGCTTCTGCAGACATTACTGCTGAAAGTGCCAAAGAATTACCAGCGGTTCAGGTGGGCGATCCCTTTCAAGAAAAGAAATTATTAGAAGCTTGTCTCGAAGTAATTCAGACAGGCGCAGTTGTGGGAATGCAGGATATGGGTGCTGCAGGAATTATTTGCTCCACTGCAGAAATGAGTGCGAAGGGAGAAGTGGGAATGCGTATTGACCTAGATAAAGTGCCAACTCGCCAAGCCAATATGAAAACATGGGAGCTGTTGCTGAGCGAGAGTCAGGAGCGCATGCTATTGGTGGCACAAAAAGGAAAAGAAGAAGTTGTCAAAAAGGTTTTTGAAAAATGGGATTTGCCTTGTGCGATTATTGGTGAAGTAACGGGCGATGGCATTTTGAATTTCTACATGCATGGAAAGTTGGATGCGTCAATACCAGCTCATGAATTAGTTTTAGGGGGAGGCGCTCCACAGTATGAACGCTCCTTCAAACGTCCAGCATATCTAGATAAAATTGAGCAGTTTAATTTAGCGTCTATTACACCCGCGAGTGATCTTCGCACTACTGCCGAGCAGCTAATTACAACTCCAACCATTGCTTCAAAAAGATGGGTCTATCGGCAATATGATAGTATGGTTGGAACGAATAATACAACAACTAACGCACCTTCAGATGCTGCGGTGGTAGTGGTAAAGGGAACTAAAAAGGGAATTGCCATTTCCACTGATTGTAATAGCCGTTATGTATATGCAAATCCATCAGTTGGGGCAAAGATTGCAGTTAGTGAGGCAGCACGAAATATTGTTTGCTCTGGCGGACTCCCTTTAGGTGTTACTAATTGTTTAAATTTTGGAAACCCCTACGACCCCGAGGTGTATTTCCAATTTAAAGAAGCCATTCTTGGGATGGGTGAGGCCTGCAGAAAGTTTGATACGCCGGTTACTGGTGGCAATGTTAGCTTTTACAATCAAAATCCAGATGGCCCAGTTAATCCTACACCGACCATTGGTATGGTAGGATTGTTAGAAGATATCAACGAAAAAATGACGTTGGATTTTAAAGAGGCCGGAGATGAAATTTATTTATTAGGCTCTTTACAGAATGATTTAGGTTGCTCCGTGTATTTACATGAATTAGTAGGCGAATCTTACTCTCCGGCTCCCTATTTCGTTTTGGATGAGGAGCTCGCGCTTCACAAGTTGGTACAATCCTTGATCAAATCTAAACTAATTGCCAGCGCTCATGACTGTAGTGAGGGTGGACTGTTTGTTGCATTAATGGAAAAAGCATTTCCAAGGGAGATAGGATTTGAAGTCAGTTCTCCCGAAAGGGCTTCTGATGGCAAACCCCTTCGTTTGGATGCATGCTGGTTTGGAGAGTCGCAGGGTAGAGTGGTGGTTACGGTTACTCAACAGCAGCGAGCTGCTTTTTTACAGCATACGGCAACGGGAAGTACGCCTGTCATTTTATTAGGTACTGTTGGTGGTGGGATAGCAAAAATTGACGGGCAATCTTGGGGTGAAATAAAATCTTGGAAATCCAAGTATGATTCTGCAATTGAATCAACGATGTTAAAGGGAAATTCTTAATTTTACACGACCTCCCGGACTTCCCCTTTCACAAGGCTATCAGTTGCCCGAAGGTCACTTAGGGTAATATAGAAAGGAAAAATTATGTCCATGTCAAAATTCATTTTTGTTACCGGAGGAGTAACCTCATCATTAGGCAAGGGAATCGTTGCTGCATCACTGGCTAAGTTGTTGCAGGCAAGGGGTCTTCGAGTAACAATTCAGAAGTTTGACCCCTACATCAATGTCGACCCTGGCACACTAAACCCGTATGAACACGGGGAATGTTATGTAACAGAAGATGGAGCAGAAACTGATTTGGATTTGGGGCATTATGAAAGATTTTTAAACATTCACACCTCGCAAGCAAATAACGTAACTACTGGTCGCATCTATCAGACTGTAATCAATAAAGAGCGTGAAGGCGCATACTTGGGAAAAACCGTACAGGTTGTTCCGCATATCACCGATGAAATTAAGCGTCGAATGAAGTTACTTGGTGAGTCTGGCGATTTTGATATCGTGATTACTGAAATTGGAGGTACAGTAGGAGATATTGAAAGTTTGCCTTTTGTAGAAGCACTTCGTCAACTACAATGGGAACTGCCCGAAAATGATACGGTAGTAGTCCATCTCACACTAATCCCGTATTTGAAAGCAGCAAAAGAATTAAAAACCAAGCCCACACAACACAGTGTTCGTATGTTGAGTGAGGAAGGGGTTCACCCCGATATCATTGTATGCAGAACAGAGCGACCACTGAGTCCAGATCTTAAAAGGAAAATCGCACTTTTCTGTAACGTCAAACCAGAAGCTGTTGTAGAAGCTGCGGATGCTTCCACTATTTATGAAGTTCCCGTGTTAATGATGCGGGAGGGATTGGATACGACGGTATTAAAAAAATTAAATCTTACTGGTACTCAACAACCTGATCTTTCTCGTTGGAAATTGTTTTTGGATAAATTAAAATATCCTAAAGCAAAAGTGAATGTAGGCTTGATCGGAAAATATATCGAGCTTCAGGATGCGTATAAATCAATTTTGGAATCGTTCATTCATGCGGGTGCTGTAAATGAATGCCAAGTTCAGGTAATAAATATTCACAGTGAGTATATAACCAATGAAAATGTAGCTGAAAAATTACTAGGCCTGGATGCGTTATTAGTTGCTCCTGGGTTTGGTCATCGGGGAATTGAAGGTAAAATTGCAGCAGTAAAATATGCTCGTGAAAACAAGCTTCCTTTCTTTGGTATTTGTTTAGGCATGCAAATGGCTGCCATTGAATTTGCGAGAAATGTATTAGGGTTGAAAGGTGCTAACTCCACGGAGATGAATCCTGATACTGAGCATCCGGTGATTGACTTAATGGATGAACAGAAAAAAGTAACCAGTAAAGGTGGTACAATGCGTTTAGGTGCTTATCCATGTGTAATTGAAAAAGATTCTTTGGCCTATCAGATTTACGGAAAACAAGAAATCTCTGAGCGTCACCGTCACCGCTGGGAGTTTAATAATCGATATTTATCAGACTTTGAAAGTGCGGGAATGGCTGCTAGCGGTAAGAATCCTGATACCGGATTAGTTGAAATTATTGAGTTGAAAGATCATCCTTTCTTTATTGGGGTGCAATATCATCCTGAACTAAAAAGTACCGTAGAAGAGCCGCAACCCATATTTGTTCAATTTATAAAAGCGGCACTGCAGCAAGCCGAATTAGTTTTATCTAAGTCAACACAGCCGCTTCATCACTCATAAAATTGGTAACATGAATTTTGATCGTAATTCCCTCTTGGGATTTGGTTTGCTCGCTATTCTGTTTTTTGGTTATTTCTATTATACCAACCAGGAGCAGGCGGCATATAATAAAGCCAAAGTAAGACAGCAATTCATTCAGGACTCAATTACCAAGGCGAATCGTCCGGTGATGGATACCGTAGCGATTCAAAAAGATTTAGTTAAGGCAGACAGTGTTCGTAGAACAAGTGCCGCTGGAGTTTTTGTTCAGGCTGCTCAAGGGGTGGAGGAGTTGGTTAGTGTCGAGAATGAAAAAATGAAAGTTATTTTTTCAACCAAGGGCGCACAAATTAAATATGTTGAATTAAAAGAACACCGCCAGCATGGAGAGCCACTTCCAATTAAATTAGCAGCAGAGTCATTCAATAAATTCACGTACCCTTTAAATACGGGACTTAATCGAACTGCCCCAATTGCTGAGCTTTATTTTATCCCACAACCGCCAGTTGTAAACGCAGATGGTTCTAAAACAATTTCTTTTAAGCTCCAGTCTTCTGATTCTAGTTTTAAGGGGGGTGTTACACACGAATACACTATTCGTCCTGATGATTACCAAATTGGATTGCGTATTGAACTGTTAGATGCAGAGCAGCTCATTTCAGATCACAAACTCTCCATTGTTTGGCAGTACGAGGCGCTCAAGCAAGAATCCGATATTAAATATGAAAAACAAAATACGCAAGTAGGGTTTATCGAGGATGGCCAATTTGACTATTTCACCATTGGTAATCGAAGCACCGTAGATTTTTCAAAAGTGGTTAATTGGGTGGGTGTTAGACAACGCTTCTTTTTTGGAGCTGTAAGTGCAACTAATAGCTTTACTAGTGGACAGCTAAATTGGACATTGCCTGCTGATTCTATTGGATCTGTAGTGCGCGCTACTGCCGCAATGAAACTTGCAGTTCCGCAAGGTGATAAAGCAGCCGTGGATCTTAGCTTTTATTATGGACCATCCGATTATCATATTCTTAAAAAATACGACAACGGGTTTGAGAAAATCGTTAATCTGGGTCAAGGGGTCTATACATTTGTTCGCCCGCTTAATCAGTACGTAATTGTGCCCATTTTTGATTTTTTCAAACGCACAGCTGCAGGTAATATCGGTCTTGCAATTGCGTTGCTCACGCTGTTTATACGGTTGGTAATTTCTCCATTGACTTACTCCAGTTATTTGAGTGGAGCAAAAATGAAAGCACTCCGTCCTGAAATTGCAAAGCTCCGTGAAAAATTTGGTGAGGATCAGCAAGCAATGAGTATGGAACAAATGAAATTATTTAGAGAAGCTGGTGTGAATCCATTAGGAGGCTGTATACCAGCATTACTACAAATTCCAATCTTTTTTGCATTGTTCAGCTTTTTTAATAGTGAAATTGCTCTGCGTGGCGCTTCCTTTCTTTGGGCAAATGATTTATCCGCCTATGATGCGCCTATTCGTTTTGGTTTTACCATCCCGTTGTTTGGCGATCACTTGAGTTTATTTAATTTGTTGGCTACTGCTACCAGCATGATAATCTCTATATACAGCATGAGTTTGAGCCCGGATCAAAGTAATCCGATGATGAAATACATGCCTTATATATTTCCTGTATTTATGCTATTCTTTTTTAACAGCCTCCCATCGGCATTAACCTGGTATTACACTGTATCCAATATCATAACCCTTGGACTTCAATTTGTAATTCAGAACTATATCATCAATCACGATAAAATTTTGGCACAGATTCAGGAGAATAGAAAAAAGCCAAAATCTAAATCAAAGTGGCAGGAACGCCTAGAGCAAATGCAGGCTCAGCAAAAGAAGTTAAAAGACATGCAAGACAAAACCAAGCGGTAATTAAGTTTTGATCTTGTTGTACCTTCATAGGTATGAAGTGGAGTATTCAATTTTTTGTTCTTTTATTGGTATCATTTCCTGCGGTTTCCCAGCGCAGGCTAACAGAAGCTACACTTCGCTATTCTATTTCTTTGGCCGACACCACGGATCGTAGTTTGGTAGACTTATTTAAATCGGCGCAATACACTTGTTACTTAAAAGGAATTAATAGCCGAACGGATTTGGTTACCGGTATGGGTAAGCAGACCACGCTTTTACTTGGGAAAAATGGAACCGCGGTTCTTATTAAAGAATTTGGATCGCAACGTTATCTAACTAAACTTACGGCTGCACAATGGAATTCTTTAAATCAAAAATACGAGGACTGCAAACTGGATATAACAGAGGACACGACTCGTTTACTTGGATTTTTGTGTAAAAAAGCGATTATTACGCTTCAGGACGGTACACAGCACGGGGCATGGTTTACAACAGAAGTGTCTCCAGTATACAGGGATTTTCAATCGATGGCAAAAAGATTACCCGGTTTACTAATGCAGTATGAAACAATTATTGGCAAAAGTTCTGTGATTTATCGAATAGTAGAAATTAATTATAACCCAGTTCCGCAAGCCTTATTTGATGTGCCAATTAGTGGATACCGCCTACTAGAGTTTGAAAAGGCAAATTAAATAGGTTGGTAAAATCAATTTACACGACGCAATGGCTCATTGTTTACCCCAATTTTAATGGAGTTGACAAGAACTTGTTTGCGTAAAGGAATAGTAAGTGTGAATTTGCCCTTTTTTGCAGTTACTTCTGTGTTTAATTCAATGACCTGAGGGCTTTTTGTTTCAAGAACGGTGTTACCACGAAAGCTATACCCAGATTTGAGGGAGAAGTTGCCATTAAAGCCAATCGCCTTTGCCGAAAGTAATTTTTTGCTTCCGAGTGAAGATTTTTTCTTTCCAAGACCCAACGAAGCATTACCTGCCAGCGCAACGATAATCGCAACAGCAAATAAGACTGTTTGTTTTGTGCTACTATTTATGGACATGTTTCTCAAAAGCATAGCTTTTGCAAATATACCGATGTCTTTTAACAAATCCATGTAATAAAGTTTTGCCAAATGCACAACTGGGGATAAAAAGCGGCTGGAAACCCTTGGTTTTTAATGTAAATTGAACAAAACCATGGGATATGGCAGAGCTACCAAACAGAGAGGAAAAAGACGAATTAGACGAATTGCTGAGCCAGTATGAGGAATTAAGGGGGGGGGGTGTACAGTCATTTTTGGAGGAGGAGGCGTTTGAGCGAATTATTGAACATTTTCAACAAAAGGAAATGCCTGAAAAAGCGTTAGAGGCAGCGCTCATGGCAGTTGAACGATATCCGTACTCTTCATCTCTTCTTATTCGAAAAGCAGATGTTTTGGTTTTGCACAGGAGGTATAAAGAAGCGCTTCGCGTATTAGACCAGGCGGAAATTCTCGATAGCCGCGATATCAATATTTACATTCTTCGAACGGATGCATACTTGGCGCTTGATCAACCTGAGAAAGCTGTTTCCTTGCTCGAACGATCATTGGGAAAATTTGAAGGGGAGGAAAAGGTAGAATTATTATTTGAGTTGGCAGACGTCTATGACGATTATGAAGATTTTGAAAAAGTATTTGATTGTCTAAAGGAAGTGTTGAAAGAAGATCCCTTAAATGAAGAAGCTTTATATAAGATTTGTTTTTGGACTGATTTTACGGGTCGAAATGAAGAGGGGATTCGGTTGTATCAAGAAATTTTAGATGAGCATCCTTTTAGCGAGTTAGCCTGGTTTAATCTGGGGGCTGCTTATCAAGGTTTGCGGTTATATGAAAAAGCAATTGATGCGTACAAGTATGCTGTTGCCATTGAGGAAAAGTTTGATTATGCATACCGAAATATGGGTGATGCATTTATTCGATTGCACCGCTATCGTGATGCAATCGAAGTACTTGAGCGGGTGCATGAACTAGCAAAACCTGAAGATGTGATTTTTGAGGCAATAGGATATTGCTATGAAAAACTAAAACAGCCTGCGATTGCTCGGCTTCAATACCGAAAAGCATCCCACCTTCGTAAAGATGATAGCCGGCTTATTTATAAAATTGCCTGTACCTATTTTTCAGAAGGACAGTGGAGTGCTGCTTATAAACAAATTGAGGTCGCACTACGAATTATTCGGGGCGAGTTTGATTTTCAATTGTTGGCTGGACAGTGCTGTGAACAATTGGAAAGAATACAAGAGGCTGTTGAGCATTATGTGATGGCTGTTCAACTTAAGCCTAAAAAAATGGCAGGTTGGAATGCATTAATACACTGCCTTTTTGAAGCTGAGGCATGGGAAGATGCCTTAAAGCAAATTGATTTGGCACTCCATGCTACCAAGGGTAAAATACTTTTTCTTTATTACCGGGCAGCTGTATTATTTGGTGCCGCTCGAAACCAGGAGGCATTGAAACAACTGGAAGAGGCATTGATGAAAGATCCGAAACAAGTAAAGAAGTTTATTTCACTTATTCCATCTGTAATGCAGCAAGTACAAGTAGTGGATCTTTTAGCACGCTATAAACGTAAGAAGGGGGAGTGATATTGACGCGGATTACAGTAAATTTGCACAACTTTATTGTAAATCTACCTGCATGAATTATGTATTAAGCCAAATGCCTGATCGGTTGACCAAGCCTCGTCAATCTGGGTTGACCATGGTAATGGATAAGGGGCTTAGCACCGAAGAAGCGCGCAATTTCATAAGCGTTTCTTATCCCCATGTGGATATTGTGAAACTTGGATTTGGAACCTCTTTCGTTTCCCCTAATCTTCGGGAAAAAATTGAGCTATACCAATCGCATCAGATTCCAGTTTATTTTGGAGGTACATTGTTTGAAGCTTTTTTGATTCGTAATCAATTTGACGACTACATCAGTGTTTGTAAAGAATATAGTATTAAGTACATGGAGGTAAGCGACGGGTCTATTACCATTCCGCATGCAGAAAAATGCGGATATATTGAAAAGCTAACCCAGTATGGCACTGTGCTCAGTGAGGTAGGAAGTAAAGATGCAGCACATATTATACCGCCATATAAATGGATTGAGTTAATGCGTGCTGAACTTGAAGCAGGCGCCAGCTACGTGATAGCCGAAGCAAGGGAAGCTGGAAATGTTGGAATCTACAGAGGAAGCGGCGAGGTGCGTGAAGGGCTAGTACAAGAAATTCTTACACAAATTCCAGGTGAGAGAATTATTTGGGAGGCACCTCAAAAGGCACAGCAACTCTATTTTATTGAATTATTAGGTTGTAATGCAAACCTAGGCAACATTGCCCCTACAGAAGTAATACCCCTTGAGGCGATGCGTATTGGGTTGCGGGGAGATACTTTTCATTTTTACTTGGACAAAAGCGATAAATCCTGATGCGATTATTTGGTCTGATTGGCCAACCGCTCACCCATTCATTCTCGGCAAACTATTTTAATGAAAAGTTTGCACAAGAAGGAAAGTCAAATTGTCATTATCAGCTGTTTCCTCTCTCATCAATTTGTGAGTTACCCGCTTTACTAAGAAAGTATCCAAACTTGGAAGGACTCAATGTTACGGCCCCCTTTAAACAACAGGTATTAAGTTATCTTTCAAATCACTTTATTCCTGATGGGATAGGTGCGTGTAATTGTATTCGAATCAGAGATGGAAAGTGTGAAGGGTTTAATACTGATTACATTGGATTTGAAAAATCATTTTTGCCCTTGCTGCAACCTAAACAACAAGCCGCATTGGTATTGGGACAGGGAGGAGCTGCACAGGCTGTTTTTTTTGTGTTGCGAAAAAATGGAATTCCTTACACTGTAGTAGGGCAAAATCACAAACTAAGCGTGGATGTAACCTACGGTCAACTTACTCCTGCTGATTTGCAAGCACATACTATAGTGATCAATACCACTCCATTAGGTACTTTTCCTGCAGTTACAGAGTTGCCTCCACTTCCCTATGAGGCAATTGGGTCTAGCCATATTTTTTATGACCTTGTTTATAATCCAAAAGAGACGGCCTTTATGAAAGAAGGTTTGCGACGTGGTGCACGGGTAAAAAATGGCGCAGAAATGTTACAAATTCAAGCGGAAGAGAGTTGGAAGATATGGAATCAATGAGATAGTTTTTTTTGAACTTCTAACGGAAGAAGATCCATTTTTTTATTTTTATAGTCATAACAAACCATACTGGTTAGTGCTGCACCAACTAATTCCTTTTGACTTTGATTCTCCCGTTCCATTTTGTAGATGAGGTCAAAACCTTTGTTTGTAAAGTTTAAAGCTGCTACAGAAACCCAAAGAGTGTCGCCAAAAAAAAGTTCTTTTCTTATCTCAATACTGGCACGTGTTAATAAGAGTGAGGTACCCCCTAATTCTAATTCAGAATAACCCAACTGATTTAAAAACTGAATGCGAGCCTCATGCGCGAAAAGTAAAATCCGGTCATTGCCAACGTGTCCTCCATAGTTTATATCGTTGATGCGAATTGGAATCTGGCATTGAAATTTGAATGAAGCAGGAAATTGTGATTTAATAGAACTCATGGGGTCTTTTTTTTAAAATAGGCAACTAGCTTTTCAACCGCTTTTCTTCGGTGACTATACTCATTTTTTTCTGTGATGCTCATTTCGGCAAATGTTTTACCAGATCCATCTGGAATAAAAATTGGGTCATAGCCAAAACCGTTTTCGCCGCTTATTTCTTGTGTGATTTGTCCTTTGCAAACACCCTCAAATTGTTTCTCGATCCCGTTTTGAACTAATGATATAACTGTTCTGAATTGCGCCTTTCTGTTTTTATTATTCCCAAGTTGATCGAGGAGCTTTTCAATATTAGCCTTTGTGTTGGAAGGTTCTCCTGCATATCTTGCACTTCTAACACCGGGTGCGCCATTTAAGGCTTCCACCTCAAGTCCTGTGTCTTCGCTAAAACAATCAATATTTTTGAGCTTGTAGATGGTCATTGATTTTTCTCTAGCATTTGCTTCGAGCGTATCATGAGGTTCATCGATATCTATTTCAATGCCTGCCTCCTTTAAAGAGAGTACCTCAAAAGTGTTACCCAGAATTTGATTGACTTCTTGGGCTTTGTTGTAATTATTTGTAGCAAATACAAGGATTTGGCGTTGCTTAGACATTGAATTGCTTTCTTAATGATTGCCAGAGTTTTTCCCGATCTGTTTTTTGCGGTTCCAACAAATCCAATGCGGGCGCAAAAAGATAAGTACAGCTTTCAATTTTTTGTAATTGAAAGAAAGGGAAATCCACCGGTAATTGGAGATTTTGAGGAGAAAGACCAAAAACTAAGCAAGTAGAGGAGGGGTACTCTAGTTGCAATTGCTGATAATGGGGTTGGGCAAAATCTTGAATATTAATGATTGCGACATCTTCCAGCGTGAGTTTGCAGGCCATTAAAATTCGTGTGAGATAAGCTAATTGCTCATCTTTTAAAAACACAGCATCTGGTTCTTTTACTACAATGCAAATTTTCTTTTTGTGCCCTCCTAAGGATTTAATCTTACCAGCGGTGGGCTGCTCAAGCTCATAGCTTTTTGCTGAAGAGATGCTCGGCATTTCTACTAACACAGATTGATAGAGCTGTGCTAAAAGTTCACTGGTCAGCTTAACTTGATTGAGGGACATAAATGTGCTAAAATATACGAATGAGTGTTAGTTTTTTTTGCTTTCTTTGCCTCGTAAAAATATGTGAATTATGACTGCGGCGATCGAAATTCCAATTGAGCCAATTGTAAACAGCAAATTAAAAGGTATGAATTTGGAAAATCTCCCATTTGGGAAGCACTTTTCAGATCATATGTTAGAGGCCGATTTTATCAATGGTCAATGGACAAATATTTCGATCAAGCCATATGCTCCATTAACACTTTCTCCTTCTTTAGCCGCCTTACACTATGGGCAAGCAATTTTTGAAGGTATCAAGGCATACAAGGATCAGCAATCTCGTCCGTTTATTTTTCGTCCTTATGATAATTTTTTGCGTTTCAATGCCTCGGCTGAAAGAATGCAGATGCCCACCGTTCCCTCAGAGATTTTCATGGATGGGATGATGCAGTTGATCAAGTTAGACCAGGATTGGATTCCTTCCTTTCCAGATCACTCTTTGTATATACGTCCCTTCATGTTTTCTACCGATGAATTGATTGGGGTGCGCCCTTCTGATACCTACAAATTCATGATTATTTTAAGTCCCACAGGTCCTTATTACAGCGCGCCTATGAAAATTTGGGTAGAGGAGAAGTATGTTAGAGCAGTTTCAGGAGGTGTTGGGTACGCTAAAGCTGCCGGAAATTATGGAGGAGCTATGTATGCAACTGCACAAGCGAAATTGAAAGGTTTTGATCAGGTTTTATGGACAGACCCCATTGAGCATAAATATGTTCAGGAATGTGGTACAATGAATGTTTTTTTCATTATCGGTAATAAGGCAATTACGCCTGGTTTAGACGAGGGTACGATTTTGGGGGGAGTTACGCGGATGAGTGTCATGACCTTGCTTTCTGAGATGGGGTTGGAAGTTGAGGAGCGCAATTTGGGTATGGACGAGGTTCTCAAGGCATATCGAGACGGAAGTTTACGTGAAGTTTTTGGAACCGGTACTGCCGCAACAATATCTTTCATAAAAGAACTTTGCTATAAAAGCGATTCTCTTTGTTTTGATACTGATCGATGGACCATTGCACCTACATTAAAGAGAAATCTTGCAGCAATTCGTGAGGGCAGAATGTCTGATATGCATAATTGGATGGTGCCCGTTCAATAGTTTTGTTCGGATTTCCACAAATATTCAAAATATACTCCTGGTGTCAATTGTCTTACTCACACAGGCACCTAAGTGTTGAAAATCAGATTTTTGCAATTATTCCATTAATTCAGGTGCTGATCAAAAAACAAAGCTCATTTTTTGGTGATTCAACGCCCTCCCTTTACCTTTGCTCTCCCAAAAATAAGGGTCTAGAATGCCTACTATTCAACAGTTAGTAAGAAAAGGACGTGAAATCATCAAAGCCAAAAGTAAATCAAGGGCTCTTGATCAATGTCCACAGCGCCGTGGTGTTTGCACTAGGGTTTACACTACAACTCCTAAAAAACCTAATTCCGCACTTCGTAAGGTTGCTAAAGTTCGTTTGACGAACAAAGTCGAAGTGATTGCATACATACCAGGAGAAGGTCACAATTTACAAGAGCACTCCATCGTATTGATCCGTGGTGGTCGTGTGAAGGACTTGCCAGGTGTACGTTATCACATTGTGCGTGGTTCGCTGGATACTGCCGGTGTGAAAGACCGTAAGAAGAGTCGTTCTAAATATGGAACAAAAAAGGATAAAGCTAAAAAGTAATATAAGCTCTCATTAACATTAGATCCCTATGCGTAAAGCACAAGCCAAAAAACTTCCCTTAGCACCAGACCCTCGCTTCAACGACAAATTGGTTACTCGTTTCGTGAATAACCTTATGTGGGAGGGAAAGAAGAGTGGTGCATTCACTATATTTTATACAGCGCTTGAAAAAGTAGCTAAACAAACCAGTGAAGATGGATATGAGGTTTGGAAAAAAGCATTAGCTAACGTGGCTCCCTCTGTTGAGGTACGTAGCCGTCGAATTGGTGGTGCAACATTTCAGATTCCTTCAGAGGTTCGTCCTGACCGTAGAATTTCATTAAGTATGAAATGGTTGATCCGCTACAGCCGCGAGCGTAATGGTCGTAGTATGGCTGATAAGCTTGCCAATGAAATTGTTGCAGCTAGTAAGGGTGAAGGCGCTGCTTTCAAAAAGAAAGAAGATACACACCGTATGGCTGAAGCGAATAAAGCATTCGCACACTTCCGTGTATAATTTGATTATCACTGATATAACTCAAAAGCCCCGCAATCGCGGGGCTTTTTGTTAAACATCATTTTCTGAAAAGGAAAGTATGAGTGATTCTATAGTAGAATTAACCTTTCTACAGTGTACGCCTGCCATTTCTAGCATTTTACGAGAAGCAATGGCGCTGTCTTGTCCATTATATTTGTCCGACAAATAAACAACTTCAGATATACCTGCTTGTATGATAGCTTTAGCACATTCGTTACACGGAAATAGTGCAGTATAGATACGACAACTTTGTAACGAGGTTCCAATATTGTTTAGTATTGCATTTAATTCAGCGTGACAAACGTAAGGATACTTGGTGTCTAAGAAACTCCCTTGTTTGTCCCAGGGTAGATGATCATCGTGGCAGCCGATTGGGAAACCATTGTAGCCAGCACCAACAATTTTATTTTGAGTATTGACTATACAAGCGCCAACCTGCGTACCGGGGTCTTTGCTACGTTTTGCAGACAAAAGTGCAATGCCCATAAAATATTCGTCCCAGCTTATATAGCCGTCTCTTTTATTAGTTGCCAAGTTTTTCCTGGAGATTTTGATTGATCGCTTCTAAAAATTCCTCTGTGTATAAATAGTGTTCACCATGTTTTACTTTGTTCCCATGGATACAAACGGCCAGGTCTTTCGTCATTTTACCTGACTCCACCGTTTCAATACAAACCTTTTCTAGTTTTTCACAGAAGCTTATCAATTCTGCATTGTTGTCAAGCTTACCTCTAAAGGCAAGACCTCTGGTCCAAGCAAAAATACTGGCAATAGGATTTGTACTGGTTGGTTTACCAGCTTGGTGGTCTCGGAAGTGACGCGTAACAGTGCCATGCGCAGCCTCAGCTTCCATTGTTTGTCCATCAGGTGTAATAAGCACCGATGTCATTAGTCCAAGAGATCCAAATCCTTGTGCAACGGTATCGCTTTGAACATCTCCGTCGTAGTTTTTACAAGCCCAAACAAAGTTGCCATTCCATTTTAAGGCGCTGGCTACCATGTCATCAATCAATCGATGTTCATAGGTGATACCCGCCTGCTCAAATGAAGTTTTAAATTCTTTTTCGAAAACCTCCTGGAAAATATCTTTGAATCGGCCATCATATTTTTTTAAAATTGTATTCTTAGTCGAAAGGTAAAGAGGCCATTTTTTACTGAGTGACATATTGAAACAACTACGTGCAAACCCGGTGATACTTTCGTCAGTATTGTACATTGTTAATGCAACACCATCTCCTTTATAATTATACACTTCAAAGGTTTGAGGGGTGCCACCATCCTCAGGTGTAAACGTCATGGTTAATTTACCCTTGCCTTTTATCACTGTGTCAGTAGCACGATATTGATCGCCAAATGCATGACGACCTACAATAATGGGAGCGGTCCAATTGGTTACTAATCGAGGGACATTACTGATTACAATGGGTTCGCGAAAAACCGTTCCATCTAAAATATTGCGAATAGTTCCATTGGGGCTTTTCCACATTTGTGTAAGTGAGAATTCTTTTACTCTTGCTTCATCAGGGGTGATCGTAGCACATTTAATACCCACGCCATACTGTTTGATGGCATTGGCTGCATCAATAGTAACCTGGTCATTAGTTTGATCTCTATACTCAATGCCAAGATCATAGTATTTAATATCTAATTCAAGGTAGGGTAAGATCAATTTATCCTTAATGAATTTCCAAATGATACGCGTCATTTCATCTCCATCCAGTTCTACAACCGGGTTAGCAACCTTTATCTTTTTTGACATGGTAAAAATTTATTGTTGTAATGCGTAGGGCATCAAATTTACGAATTTACCCCAATGCGACATCCAATATCATCATCACTGTAAAGCCTAGTATAAAGGCAAGCACCGAGCGGTCAGTATAGCGATCTCTTTGTGTTTCGGGAATGACTTCCTCAATAACTACAAAAATCATAGCGCCAGCAGCAAATGACAAAGCGAAAGGAAGTAGCGGCTGCACATAAATAACTGCCAAGGCACCGATTACGCCTGCAATTGGTTCAACGATTGCCGATAGTTGTCCATACCAAAAACTCTTCAACCGGCTAACGCCACTTCTACGAAGTGGCATTGAAACAGCGATGCCCTCGGGAAAATTTTGAATGCCAATTCCAATTGCAAGGGTAATTGCACCAATCAAAGAGGTATTTTCCATTCCCAAGGATGCTGCCCCAAATAGTACTCCTACAGCCAGTCCTTCTGGTATATTGTGAAGGGTGATAGCGAGGATTAGCAAGGTGGTTCTGTGTAATTTTGTTTGAACGCCTTCTGTTTCTTCAACACCAAAGTTGATATGCAAGTGAGGCATATAGCGGTCCAGGATAAAAATAAAAAATGCACCTGCCATAAACCCAACAGCAGCGGGCATCCATTCGTAATCTGGATAAAGTGAAGCTGACATTTCAATGGCGGGATTGAGCAGTGACCAAAAACTAGCCGCCACCATCACACCTCCTGTGAATCCTAGCATGGGGTCTAATGCTGCTCGGCTCATCGTTTTAAAAAAGAAAACGAGAGAGGCTCCCAGGGCTGTAACCAACCACGTAAAAGTGGTAGCAATTAAGGCAGACCATACGGGGCCAATATTTGAAAAAAAATCTTGGAGTGACTGCATGTTGCTATTTAGACATCAAATTTACATAATTGGTGTTTTAGTATCCATCCTCATCCTGCATATGCGCAGAAAGATTTAACTTGAGTCATGCGGTTGCAACCTCTTTTATTGGTTATACTTTTCCTTTTGAATAGTTGCCAGGAAAAAAAGAAAATAATTTTAACTGGAGAGGAGCCTGTTCCAGCTTCTGAATTCATTGCGTTTTTTGACCATTTTTCCTTGCCTCACACAATTACTGATACGGTCTTGAAAAAAAAGTTTGCTGATTCTTTGCGTATCAGTATCCCTGTATTGCGAGCACTAGTTCCGGATTCTGTTTTTGCAAAGGAATACAATAAAAAAAGTAAACCTGTTTTTTATGCACTTGGAAAAGTGGAAGTACCAGATGCAGAAAAGTATGTTTTTATCCGGGCATCCTCGCCTGAAAAGCGAATGGTTTGGGTGCTGGCATTTGACCAGAAGAATAACTTTCGAACTGCAATATCTCTTTTAAAGCCACCTTCAAGAGCTTCTATTCAACAGTCATTGGTGATGGATAGAAAATACTTGCTTTCACAAATTCAGCTGCGTAAAAATTCTGATGGTAGTGCTAGTGAAGGCAAAGAAGTATTTGTGTTAAATGAAGCTGCAGGGCGTTTTATGCTTATCATGACTGAGGCGTTGGAGGATAAGCCCACTGAGCTGATTAATCCAATTGATACGCTTGGGGCCTCACGAAAATATTCTTCGGACTATACCAGCGGGAAAATGAATTTAGTTTCTATTCGTGATGGACGAAAACCCGATCGAGTTTCATTCTTTATTCATTTTGAAAAAAAGGACGGTAATTGTGTGGGGGAACTAAAGGGTGAAGCAATTTGGAAATCTCCAACGCGCGCAGAATATAGACAAGCTGGGGACCCCTGTTTGTTGCAGTTTTACTTTACTTCGAATGGGGTTCGCTTACAAGAACAAAATTGCGGATCACATCGCAACGCAGGATGTCTTTTTGATGGGTCTTATGTGCGTAAAAATTCATCTCGAGTTAAAAAGAAAGGTTAACTTGCACCTTCGTGTAAAAAAGACACATTATGAGTTTTGCGCCCTTTAAAGTTCCCTATGAAATTCAAGATCGCTTTCGACGCAAAGTGGCTTATTTCTCCATGGAGTTTGCTGTTCACCAACCACTGAAAATATATAGCGGCGGTTTAGGTTTTCTTTCTGGTTCTCATTTGAGAAGTGCATATGAGCTTCAGCAAAATATGATTGGTATTGGGATCCTATGGAAATATGGGTATTATGATCAAGCTCGCAATCAAGATCAAACGCTGAACGTTACCTGGCATGAAAAGGAATATAGTTTTCTGCAAGACACTGGTATAAAATTTCAAGTTACAATTCACGAGCATCCTGTGTGGGTAAAGGCCCTTTACTTAGCTCCTGAAACCTTTAAAACCGCCCCACTATTTCTATTAAGTACTGACCTGCCGGAAAATGATTACGTATCGCAAACCATTACACATCGACTTTATGACGCGAATGTGGCAACTAAAGTGGCGCAGTTTATTTTATTAGGGGTAGGGGGAGCCAAATTAATTGACCTATTAGGTTTCCAGCCTGAACTATATCATTTAAATGAGGCACATGCAATTTCAGCAGGTTTTTATTTGTACCGAAAGTTTGATCGTAACCTCGAAGAAGTAAGAAAGCGGTTGGTATTTACTACGCATACTCCAGAGGAAGCAGGTAATGAAAAGCATGACATTTATTTGTGTCATCGCATGAGTTATTTCTGTGGACTTTCTGTTGAGGAGGTAAAGGAGTTATACGGAAGTGAAGCAGATCAATTCAATCACTCCCTGGCTGCCTTACGTTTTTCTCATCTTTCCAATGGCGTATCCCAACTACATGGAGAGGTCTCTAGAAAAATGTGGGAAAAGCACAATGGAATATGTCCAATTATTTCCATTACAAATGCACAAAACTGGCGTTACTGGGCAGATAAACAATTATATCGTTCCAATGAGGCTGGTGATAATTATGGGATGGATGATCGGAAAAAATATCTCAAGAAACGTGCATTTGAAATAGTAGCAGACCAAACAGGTAAATTATTTAACCCGGATGTTTTCACTATCGTATGGGCCAGAAGGTTTGCAGGGTACAAACGTGCTGGGTTAATCACTACGCATGAAGAGCGATTTGCTCGGTTGATGTCGAATAAACGCTATCCAGTCCAATTGATTTGGGCAGGTAAGCCCTACCCAATGGATCATCCTGCCATTAGTGAATTTAATCAGCTTGTTCATTTGAGTAAGCAGCATAAAAATATGGCTGTGTTAATCGGATATGAACTTACCCTTTCTAAGCGAATGAAGCAGGCTGCTGACTGTTGGCTTAATAATCCAAGAGTACCTCGTGAGGCCTCTGGTACCAGTGGTATGACTGCGGCTATGAATGGTGCGGTAAATTTCTCGACAGATGATGGATGGATTCCTGAGTTCATTAATCATGGCCATAATGGGTTTGTGGTTCCTAAAGCTGACTATGATGCAATGGCTGTGCATGAGCAGGATGAGTATGATCTGAACAAGATCTATGATATTTTAGAAAATGAAATTCTGCCTCTATATTACGATAAGTATGATACGTGGCGTCAGGTTATGAAAAATGGAATGCAGGATGTGCGTTTTGCATTCGATAGCAATAGAATGGCAGAGGAGTATTATCGTTTGCTTTATGCTAAATAATGCTCAAGCTGTGACTCAATTGATGTAGTACCTGGAATTAACGCAAGAATTTTTTCAATCACCCCTTCTACTATTGCATCTGGGCAGGAAGCTCCGCTAGTTATTAGAATATGAATGGGCTGCTTGGCAGGTAAAAATCCTTTTGAGTTGGTTTCTCTCTTCTCATGCAAATTGAAGTGAACGATTTCGTTGGCTGAACTAATTTTTGAAGCGTTTTCAATGAAATAGGTGGGGAGCTTTTCTTCGCAAAGTTCTACAAGATGTGATGTGTTGGAAGAGTTATACCCCCCAACAACAATTGCTAAGTCGGCAGCTATATCTAATAGACCTTTAACTGCAGTTTGGTTATCTAATGTGGCGTAGCAAAGTGTATCCCTGGTATCTGCGACAGCGTCATCCTGTTGTGTTTTATTTTGGATGGTAGTTTTTAAAAAGTCGGCAATAGCTTGAGTGTCGCTGGCAAGCATCGTAGTTTGGTTGACTACCCCAATTCGTTGTAAGTCCACATGTGGGTCAAAACCGGCAGAATATTGATTGGCAAATTGGTTATAGAATTCTTCTGCTGATTTTTCTCCATTGATAAAACTGGCTAGCTCAATGGCTTCCTCCATATCTTTTAATACTAACGCAGGTCCATGTGCAGAAGCGTGTGAAAAGGTTGCTCTTGTTTCTTCATGACTAGGTTTTCCATGGATGATTACAGTATATTTTTTATTGGCAATAACTTCACTTCTATTCCATACTTTCTCAACGAATGGGCAGGTGGTGTTGTAAGGCTCGGTTTTAATTCCTACCGCTGCTAACTTTTTTTCAATGTCTAGAGTAGTACCAAAAGCAGGGATCAGTACAATATCATCTGCACATAAATCCTCAAAGGGGATGAGTTGTTTGCCAGAGGTATCTTGTAAAAATTGAATGCCCTTTGATTGTAGGTCTAGATTGACTTGCGGATTATGGATCATTTCACTCAATAAAAAAATTCGTTTTCCTGGATTTTGTTCGATTGTTTTGAATGCGATCTCTATTGCGTTTTCAACCCCATAGCAGAATCCAAAATGTCTTGCCAGTGAAATTTTTACTATTCCAAAATCAAGGGTAGTGGGTGAAAAGTCTTTTTTCATGCGATCCTGCTCCTTCCGTTTCTTTTTGATGGCAGTAATAAGTGGACTGCGGTAGATGATAGGAACTTCAAAGCTTTTCATGGAGCAAAGATACGGGCTCGGTTTTTTGTATCTTGCTTGAAATAATTTGTATGCAGATACGCTTACTCACTTTGGCTTTGCTTGTTTTTTTGCAGTCATGCAAATTGATGCCAAGAAATGAAGCTGTTAATGCTGAAAAATCAATCTCTATGAACGGACCTTTTACCACTCCCGCCTGGGTAAGCCAGACCACTATTTATGAGGTGAATCTGAGGCAATACACACCTGCTGGTACTTTTAATGCTTTTTTGCTTGAGTTGCCGCGGTTGAAAGAGCTGGGAGTGGAAACACTATGGTTTATGCCCTTGACGCCCATCGCACAACAAAATAAAAAGGGAACGCTGGGTAGCTATTATGCTTGTTCGGATTATACTAGCATTAATCCTGAGTTTGGTAGCATTGATGATTTTAAAAATTTGGTAAGTCAGGCACACGCGATGGGTTTTAAAATTATCATAGACTGGGTGGCAAATCATACGGGTTGGGATCATAAATGGACAAGGAAATTTCCAGATTACTATTTGATGGATTCAACCACCGGCACATTTAAAATTGCCTCTGGTATGGATGATATTATTGAGTTAGATTACTCAAACCCCTCTCTTCGCAAGGCAATGATAAGTGCTATGAAGTATTGGTTAAATGAATTTGATATCGATGGGTTTCGATGTGATTTGGCCTTTTGGGTTGAGCTCAGTTTTTGGAAAGAGGCAAGGGCAGAACTGGATCAGCTGAAGCCGCTATTTTGGTTTGGAGAATATGATGAATTAGAAAAGCCTGAATATGGTGAAGTGTTTGATGCCAGTTACACCTGGACCTGGATGCATCGGGCAAAAGATTTTTACCAGCAAAAATGGGCTATTGATTCATTGAATAGTGTATTGCAGCGCTATGATGCGTTAGGAGATTCAACCCTTCGTTCTTGGTTTACAACAAATCATGATGAGAATAGCTGGAATGGTACAGAGTATGAAAAATACGGCGATATGGCAAAGGCGCTGGCTGTATTTAGTATGACTTGGAATGGGGTACCTCTTATTTATTCAGGACAAGAAATTGGAAATAGAAAGCGCATAGCGTTTTTTGAAAAGGATCTTTTTCAAAAAGGCCCTGATGCTGAACAGTTGACTCGGTTATACAAAACGTTGATCCAGCTCAAAAGAAAAAATCCTGCATTGGAGGCAGGTAGTATAAACGGAGTTACCTATCGAATTAAAACGACTGCCGATGATAAAGTGTTTTGCTTTATACGAAAAAACGGAGATCGCGAAGTATTAGTGGTTCTTAACTTGTCTTCTCAAAATGATTTACATTTTGAGTTTAAAGATCCGCTGGTGAATGGTAGATTTACGAATGTTTTTTCAGGTGCTGCCAATGACTTTAGTGCTGTAAGCCCATTTGAAATGCAAGCCTGGGAATTTTTAGTCTACGAAAAATAAAACAGCTATAAAAAAGCCGGTTCAATTTGAACCGGCTTTTTTATAGCTCCTTATATAAATTACTCCTCTTCTTGCGTGAGTGTAACAGGATAGCGATAAAGTCCATCAGACCCGTCATAAAATCCTTCTAGATTAAGATTTTCTACTCTAGAGGAAGCAATCGCTCTGCTTAATTCTTCAATATTGTTAACGGGCACTCCATTTACACTGGTGATAATAAAGTCTTCTTGCATTCTAGTTCTGCTTAGTGGTCCTCCTTTGCTTATACGCTTAACTCGAATTCCGCCATCAGCGTCATTTCGTTGGGTAACCTTTTTATCTGCATTTTCCAACTCTGCACCTAGTAACTCTCCGAGGCTCGCAGCTGCTATATCTCCGTAGTTGCCTTGATCTGCTTTAAGTGTTGCAGCAGCTGTATAATCCTTTCCGTCTCTGCGATAGACTATTGAAACTTTTTCTCCTGCGTTTAGCGAAGCGACTGTGCCTTGTAGCTCACTCCATGAACTGATTGGAACATCGTTGATTTTTTTGATAATATCTCCTTTCTTAAGTCCTGCTGCTGCAGCAGCCCCATCAGGTGCAACTGTACCCACATATGCGCCATCCGTAGAATTAATATTTTTACTATCGGACATGATGCCTAAATAAGGTCTTTTGACATCCCCAAATTTTATCAGGTCGTTTACTATTTTTTTTGCGAGGTTGATTGGAATTGCAAATGAGTAGCCTGCATAAGTTCCAGTGGGAGCGTAAATGGCAGAGTTAATGCCGATTAACTGTCCATCGGTTGTGATGAGTGCTCCACCACTATTGCCTTGGTTGACTGCAGCATCTGTTTGAATGAACGATTCAATGGGAGTTTGGCTTTGTCTTCCATTTACTCCAATTGAGCGGCCTTTGGCGCTGACAATTCCGGCGGTAACCGTAGTCTCCAATGTCAGTGGATACCCAATTGCTAGCACCCATTGACCCAATTTAACATTGTCTGAGTTTCCATATATCAAATAGGGAAAACCTGTACCATCAATTTTTAGCACCGCAATATCACTGCTTGGATCTTTCCCAATTACACGTGCTTTGTATGATTTTTTATTATTGAGCGTAACAGTAATCTCATCTGCCACGCCAGTACCTCCGTCGGAAATCACGTGATTGTTGGTGATGATATAACCGTCATCACTAATTAATACACCACTTCCAGACGCCCTTTGCTCTGGCTGAATTTGTTGAAGTTGTGGAGCGTTAAAAAACTGATCAAAGAACTCATCAAACATACCTCCACGATTACGAGGCAATTGATTAGTAATCCGTTTAGCAGGAATTTTAGTTTTGATGTGAACGACAGCCGGTACGGCCGCCTGTGCCGCTTTTGTAAAGTCAGTATTCTCAGCTCCAGGGGCTACATTAAAAAACCCGGCATAGTTGGCAGGTGTTTTACCGTCTGCTGACTGGCTAAAGTTAAATGAACGGGGGGCAGCTATTTTTTGGTAAATCCATACGCTGGATATTCCCGAAACTGCACTTACTGCCACAACGAGCGCTAATTGTTTCCATTTCATAGTTAAACCAATTTAGTATATGAATACAAATTCCATACCTATAACGCAAAATAACAAACTGTCAGTTTCAGCTTGCAAAACAAAATGTCAGTTTAACATTTTTTTGTTCAAAAATGCTAGGGTATTACTTCCGTCGGCGTAATCCGCAAGTCCAGGTGACTGACTTTTTCCAAACGGAACTAACGGATGATCTTTCCCGACCAGACATTGTAAATCTGGATGGGTAGAGAGGCTGCTAACAAGGACGTTTTTATCTGAATAAAATTCGTAGTTCAATTGAGTGACGGGTGCAAAAAGCGAAGCGTCTTCAATTAGCAACACCGTTCCATTTGTCATATAGTACTTTTTATTTAGAATGTATAGTGCTAGGTTATAGTCGTAGTTGTTTTTAAACTTATGGTTGTCAGAAAGCCAGCTAAATTTTTTGAAGGCCTCCAAAAGGGGGATAAAGTCATATTGCGTGGGAACATAAATTTTAGTGACATTGCGGCAACCCAGCCCAAAATAAAGGTGTACATCCTCTGCTAATTTTTCTAGGTCCTCTCTGGTTTCTTTGCCAGTCAGTATTGCCGCTGAGGTTTTATTTTTTCTAATGAGATGTGGATATTTACTAAAGTAATACTCAAAATAGCGTGATGAATTATTACTGCCTGTAGCTATGTAACCGTCGCAACCAGTAAGTCGGTCTGCAAAGTTCATCTCATTTTGGAGGGAGGGTTCCCATTGAATCATTTTGCCAACTAGATGTTCAAGGAGTATTCTGTCTTTGGAAGATGTTTTTATTAATGAATAGTTTCCCGTTATAAAAACACTAAGCCAGTCATGAAACCCCACTAAAGGAATATTCCCCGCAAGCACTATACCAATTTTTTTTGGTGTCAGGTTTTCTGGCCCAATGTTTTCGCTTATTGTCCATTCTTCAAGCGCTTTTTGGTGCAACCAATTTTCGGCAATTTGATTAATTGCACTTTCTATAAAGGGGGGGATGAACCAGCCATTTTCTAACGAAGCTCTATTTTTTACTTCTAGCCACTCGGAATCCTGACTGCGCATATAAATTCCCAGTTTTTCAAGTAGCGAAATTCGTTGTGGTAAATTCATACCGGTACGTTAAATTTGTAAGACGCAAAATTACCATCAACAATTAAATAAATTTTATGGCAATCAAGATTACAGAAGAATGTATCAACTGTGGTGCCTGTGAGCCCGAATGTCCTAATAACGCTATTTATGAGGGTGGAGTAGAGTGGGCTGTTGCAGATGGGACTACTGTAAAAGGTAATTTTACTTTGATGGATGGGAATGTCATTGATGCAGCTCAAAAAAATGCCCCTATTGCTGTTGACACCTACTATATTTCGCCAAATAAGTGTACCGAGTGTCAAGGATTCCATGAAGAGCCGCAATGCGCAGCCGTTTGCCCAGTGGATTGCTGTGTGCCTGATGAACTCTATCGGGAAACAGTAGACGAGTTGTTGGCTAAAAAGGGTAAGCTCCACATTTAATAAAATGCCGCTTAAGCATATAGCCCTGGTAACCGGCGGATATTCCGGAGAAGCCGTTATATCCTATAAAACGGCGAGAACGATACAGCAGCATTTAGACGAAAGTTTATTCAAAACTTATTAGATCGATATCACACCTGATGGCTGGTTCTATGTAAGTCAAGGTAAGGATAAGATCCCGGTAGATCGAAATGATTTTTCACTTCAAATAGACGGTATTCAACAAAAGTTTGATGCTGTTTTTATTGCATTACATGGCACTCCTGGCGAAGACGGAAAATTGCAGGGGTATCTTGATATGCTGGGCTTACCCTACACAAGCTGTAATGCATTGACCTCTGCGATTACTTTTAATAAGCGTGTTGCAACAGCTGTGGCAGGGGCCGCAGGTATACCCGTTGCTAAATCTGTTTTACTGCTGCCTGAGGATCTTATAGAATGGGAGGAGAAAGTGAGTGATTTAAAATTTCCAGTCTTTGTTAAGCCCAATAATGGAGGCTCTAGCATTGGGATGTCAAAAGTAAAAGACCGAGGAGAGTCCTTGCAATTAGCATTGGAAAAGGCTTTTAAAGAGGATTCGCAAGTCTTGGTAGAGGAAATGATAGTAGGAAGAGAATTCACGGTGGGGGTCTTTAAATCTGCCGGTAAAATTTTAGTACTTCCAATCACAGAGGTAGTAGCGGATGCTGATATGCCATTTTTTGATTTCGAGGCTAAATACCAGGGAAAATCAACTGAAACAACCCCGGCTCAAATTCCAGCAGAGTGGGCAAGTCGTATCGCAGAAACTGCAAAAAAAGTTTATCAGACCTTTCAATGCAGGGGCGTTGTTCGTATTGACTTTATTTTACATCAGCAGGATTTACAACCTTATATGCTGGAGTTGAATTCAATACCGGGTCAAAGTGAAGCAAGTATTATACCACAACAGGTTCAATGTATGGGGTGGACCTTACGTGATTTTTATTCTCAATTACTTTTAGATTGCTTAACTTATCCAGCACAATAGTTTAAGGGATGTTTGATTTTATTACAAAGAAATCACTAGGTATCAATATTCTTGCGTCGATTGCGTTAAGCGTGATCCTCTTCGGCCTTTTTCTTTTTTCATTGGGATGGTTGACTGATCATGGAAAAGCTGCAGCTGTTCCCTCCTTGACCGGTAAAAGCCTGGAAGAGGTAAAACGAATTTTAGATAGCGCTGATTTTGAATGGGAAATTCAGGATTCAATCTATGTGGACTCAATTCAGCCTATGCAAGTAGTGAAACAATTTCCGGATGCGGATGAAGTAGTTAAAGCTAACCGCACAATTTTTTTAATTGTAAGAAGTGTGGAACCGCCCTTGGTTGAAATGCCTAATTTGATTGGTTATAGTTTTAGAAATGCCGAAGTTGTACTTCGTACTATGGATCTAAAAGTTGGGGATACTTTATTTAGGCCTGATTTTGCAAGAAACGCTGTATTGGAACAGCGATTAAATGGGCAGGTTATTACTCCTGGAACAAAAATCAAAAAGGGGAGTCTAATAACATTGGTATTGGGAGATGGGATTGGTGATCAGCCTATCCCTGTGCCCATGCTCGTGGGCTTGAATTATGAAGCTGCAAAAGCTCTTTTGGATAGCGCTGGAATTGGATTTGGAGCCATTGTGTTAGATCCTACTGTTCAAGATACCTTATCAGCCTGGATCTATCGACAAAGTCCAACTCCTGCAGACGAGGATAGTCAACCCGTTTCCATTAGACCAGGACAACTTATTGATATCTGGTTACAGGGAAGCCGACCCAAGATAGACACATTACGTAGCCTGAATTAGAATTTCAAATTCAAGGTTAGCATAAAGTTCCTGTTTGCCATAGGGAAATAATAGTTTTCTGTAACAAGCGATCCTCCGTAAATATAACTGAACGTGTAGCCGTTAGGCTCGTATTTCTTATTGAAAAGATTATTTATTTGTCCAATGAGGAGCACTTCTTTAATTCGCTTGAATGACCAGCTATAACTTGCGCGAAGATCATTTACTAAAAATCCTTTTAACATTCTGGCGCTGTTGCCTGTATTGTCTAAGAACTGTGAACTCACATATCTGCTACTGAAATTTGTTTCAAAATTTTTAAAAGGAGTTATTCGAATAAAATGATTAGCTACAAAGGAGGGGGAATAGGCAAGGGTAGAGCGCGTATATTTTTTTACTACTTGACCACCATTGTCATAATCATCTATGTATTCCTCTAAATTTCTTAAAGTGTTACGACTCCAGGTGAAATTTCCACCCGTATTTAACCAGTTTGTTACAATTAGTTCGCCTTCTGCTTCCAGTCCTGTTCTGCTACTTTGCGGGATGTTGACACGAGTATATGCGCCCACATCATTTATCTTGCCTGTTAAAACTAATTGATCTTTGTAGTGCATGTAATAAAAAGTAAGACCAGCCTGATAACGCTTTGTCTTTTTTTCAACGCCAATTTCTAGGTCTCCTAATTTTTCAGGTCTTGGTAATTGGGCTGCCCCCGCTTCAAAATCGTCGCGATTGGGCTCTTTTGCGCCTCGACTATATGAAAGAAAAGATTTCCAGCTTTGTTTTCTGTAAGTGATACCAAATTTTGGATTAAAAAAGAAATAGGATGAATTAACATTTAGGGTCGGGTTGTTTCTAAATCCATCAATTGTATAGTTAACTGTTCTAATTTGGAGATCATAAAATAATACCCAATTCGAATTGATTTTTGATTGTTGTTTTATAAAAAAAGCTCCGTCGTTTTTTGTAGCCTTGTTTTGGTACCAAGTATGTGGACTCAGTGAGCTCTTTGAAGACCAGATCAATTTTCCAAAATGATTACCTAAATAGTGTGAAAAAGTACTTCCAAGAGTCCAGTCCGTTTTATTTCTCTTGAAGGTTAATGTAGTTGTATTTCCATAAAAATAATTATCGAGCCAAAGCTGTCTTATAAAATCGGCAGTCGTAATAGGAGTTCCGTTTTGGATGGGTGGAGTAAGTCCATATGTAGAATATTTTTCATCTGCTTTGTATTGTTCATAATAACCTTTTCCTCTCGTCATAAAAAAGGCAGTGCTTAGGCGTGAGGTAGATCGTAGCGCTTTTTCCCAAAAAAATTGATAATGCGTTTGATGGTAATTATCCGTTTCATTCTCATAGGGAGTGCCGGGCTTTTCAGTTCCAGCGTAGTTGATACGGCGGTTGCCAGCTAGTAAATCTGTCTCGCTAATTCCATACCAAGCTTGATAGGTTTTCTCTTTTCCTGAAAATATATTCAACCGAATAATTGAGTTACTGTCTTTACTGTAGCCAGTTGATACGTAAAAAGCTTTTAAGTCGCTACTAGCTCGATCAATAAATCCATCGCTTTGTATGGAGGAAAGTCTTCCCGAGAGAAAAAAGCCATTGCGTGTACCTGTGCTAAATTTTAAAGTGTGTTTTCGTGAATTAAATGAGCCAATGCTATTGTTTAATTCAAGGTATTTCTCTTTTTCAGTTTCTAATGTGCTAATGTTGACGCTCGCTCCAAATGCGCCTGTACCATTGGATGAAGTTCCTACTCCTCTTTGAACTTGTATGCTACTGGCCGAAGAGACAAAGTCTGGTAGATTAACAAAAAACGTACCCTGACTTTCTGCGTCATTGAATGGTATTCCGTTTAAGGTGATATTAATGCGAGTAGCATCGGTACCTCTGATTCGAAGGCCAGTATATCCAACTCCATTTCCAGCATCTGAATGAATCACCACTGAGGGGGTATTTCCCAACACAAATGGTAGATCTACTCCTTGATTAAGTAGCTTGATATCTTTTTTTGTAAGGTTTGATTTAGAGAATGGCGCGTTCTCGTCTGCACGAACGGCTCGGACAGATGCTGGGGCCAAGGTGTAAAAACTATCAGTAGGCAAGGAGTCATTCTTGATTAGCTTCGATTGGCTAAAAACAGAAAGAGCGTTCAAAAACAGTAGTGCTAAAAAAATCCTCTTCATCTTTTTTTGTTTTACCATTAAAAAATGCGGAGGCAATGCAGGCTGCAGAAAAATACGATCAATTTTTCCCTTCGCAGGCATTACCCTGACCAGGTTCAACGGGTTTAATCTCAGATTTCGATATACAATCGAAAACACCCCGAAAACTTGGATCAACTGGATCAGTTTTGATTCAGTTGAGCATCACAAAATTATATAAAACAATCAATTAACTAGTTTGTTTGGAACGGCGCCCAAAAACTGGTATATTTGCGGTCCAGATCGCGAAGTAGAGCAGCGGTAGCTCGTTGGGCTCATAACCCAAAGGTCGGGAGTTCGATCCTCCCCTTCGCAACAGAAGGTCCGCCACTGGCGGACTTTTTAG
>Ga0129333_10000452_pt1 | contig 33541 bp, 50 predicted proteins | sample CPB6_08_DNA_FD_94474 | JGI IMG/M metagenome (GOLD analysis project Ga0129333, IMG submission 94474) | Freshwater to marine salinity gradient microbial communities from Chesapeake Bay, USA - CPBay_Sum_0.6_0.8_DNA | ecosystem: Environmental > Aquatic > Marine > Coastal | place: USA: Chesapeake... | reverse complement strand
ATCATCATGAAAAAACGTATCGCATTCCGCATGGCAAACGACACATTGACAGTTTTTACTTTGGGCAAAACATCCAATGCAAAAATCGCATTGCCTACAGAGACCATCGTGCAGACATATCATTTCAGTAAGGAGCAGTTCGAAATCGCACAGAATAAGACAACCATGACAGAATTTTTCAGCGCAGATGCAAAGGTCTGCATGGATTGTCCCTTCGCTGTGAGTAATGGTGCAAAACTGTCGGCTTGTTACACACACAAGATGATGCAGTACAGCGGATTCCTCTCGTCATTGCGGAGCATTGGTAAGTTAGCAGAATGGAATGATATTCCCATGCTGAATGACGAAATCATTGCAGACATCATCGCCATGTGCGAAGACAGATACGTTCGTTTCGGCACATACGGAGAGCCATCCCTTCTGCCCATCGCCATCGTTGAATCGATCTGCAATGTCGCATCGGTTTGGACGGGTTATACACATCAGTGGAGCAAGAAACCCGAATATAGTCCTTATTTCATGGCATCCACCCACAGCGAAGACCAGGAGAGGATCGCCAATTTAATAGGCTATCGTTCCTTTGTAGCATCGGAGACCATTTACGAATCCATGATATCATGTCCCGCATCCGCAGAGCAGAATTACCGCAGTCATTGTAGCAAATGCGGTCTGTGTTCGGGGACATCGGGCAAAGGCAAAAAATCTGTAGTCATCTTAGAACATTAATCAATCTGAAACCAAAACATAAAAAAATACACATCATGAAAAAATCAATCATCATCGAAAAAATGCAAGACTCTGACAGAGTCATCATTCTGCACCTTACTGATGGCGCAGTCAAAGGTATCAATTATTTTCAAGGCATTGATGCAGCAGACCAATTTATTCCACATTTCCTTACTGCTGATGCAGATCTGACTAACTTTGTAAAAAACTGTTGGTATGACACAGGTTTTGAAAATGAATACGAGGATTTAAAAGGCATATTTCCTTCCCCGGACTATGAAGAAATTATCGAATGCATTGACGATTTAATATGGGACTATGTTCATTTGCATCAAGAAATCGAGGAAATGAAAAAGCGTCTGCTGTCCCTACAGAACGATGTAAAAATGCTCAAAAGCAAAATTGATGGAGCAGAAAAAAGAATGTCCATGTATAAGTCAAAATAAAAAAAACCATACACATCATGAAAAAGTTAAACGTATTAATCGCTTGTGAATTCTCAGGTGCAGTCCGCAGAGAATTCCGCAAATTAGGTCACAATGCCTGGTCATGCGACATCGAGTCCGCAGAAGACGATTCTCCATACCATTACAAAGGAGACGTGCTTCAATTCCTCTCAGCACAGCCATGGGATTTGCTTATCGCACATCCGCCATGCACCTACCTTACCTTAGCCGGAAATCGATGGTTTAAACCCGAATACAAAGAAAAATATCCGACAAGGCAGAAGGATAGAGACGATGCTGTCGAATTCTTTATGACTCTAATGAATGCAGACATTCCACATATTGCAGTCGAAAATCCCATCGGCATCATGTCATCTGTATTCAGGAAACCAAACCAAATCGTACAGCCATGGATGTTCGGAGACCCATTCCAAAAGTCTACCTGCCTATGGACAAAAAATCTGCCCAATCTGATCCCCACAGATGTAGTCAGCAAAGGCGAATTCATCGAATGGACAGATAAAAAAACAGGCAGAGTAAAAAGACAGCCCAAATGGTATGCCGATGCATTCCAAAAAACTAGCGACCCAAAGGAGAGACAGAAGATCCGCAATCGCACGTTCCCCGGACTTGCCAAAGCAATCGCAGAGCAGTATAGCAGTTTCATCATAAACAAGTAATATAAAATGACAACAGAAGAATTATTCGGATGCGATACAATCGCCTACAATGAAAACACCTTAACAGATATGCTCGATGGAATCTTCGAAGCAGTCTATAGACTAAACCAATTGAATCAGTCAGCAAATGATAAGATTCTCAGGGAAACCATAGAATCCCTTGTGCAAATCGAGAGTCTGCTGTACTATTTGAGAGAAGAAGAAAGGAATAAGGTTTCATGATGTGTCCGGTTATTGAGACACCGGCTCTGTCCTGGATTCAGGACACCCGGTGTCCAATATACTGGAGAGAGAAAGCTCTCATAACACTCATCGGAGCAGTCGAGCAAAAAAAAATAAATTATTTTTCTAAATAATTTGGTAAAACAAAATAAAACAACTACATTTGTACATCGAAACAACAAAACAAAATACACCATGCCAAACCACGTTTATCACACTATCGAATTTACCTCTCCGCTAACTGATAAGCAGAGAGCAATCCTAAACAAAATTGTTGCCAATAAAAAAGGATTGTGCGGTCACTACAAACCGATGCCCAAAGCCCTGGTCAACACCACATCGCCATCACGAATTCTGTCTGAGACCGAATACCAAAAATGGCTGACAGAAGACAAGTCTGCCGACCAATTCCCAAACTACTACATTACACAGCAGATGTCGGACGATTTGATCAGCAAGTATGGTACTGACAATTGGTACAATTGGGCAAACACCCATTGGGGAACTAAATGGGGATGCTATGAAAATGAATTCGAATACGATGTACTCCGATTCACTACAGCCTGGTGTCCCATGGATTATGCAATCATTGAAAAGTTTGCAGAGCAATTCCCGGATTTCATATGGCATTGGGAGGAGGATCAAGGATTCGGAGAGGTTCACACCTTTGTGAAGGGAGAATCCGAAGATGTGCAGTCATACGATCGTCCTGATTGGGATGATGTAGCCACATTCCACGATGGACGATGGGAACGTGAACTTGTATACCTCAAAAATGGTATTGCTGAGACCCCATGCACAGAAGCCAGGCACGATGGTTTCTACTTAGACCGCAATTTTGACGAGTATTTGGGTTACGAATTACCCGAATCCATACTGAATAAGTTATCTGCTGAGAACGTAAACGAAGACTACCAACACATCCTTAACACCATTAATAAATAAAAATACACCATGAAAATCGAAACATTTTGCCCACTATTTCCAGGATTCTACAACACAATCTTTGAACCCTGCGAAGAAAATGAAATTTACTCCCACAATCAGGAGCATGACACAGATTTATCCTACGATGATTTCATTTGGGATTATCAAGATTACGAGGAGAGAGTCGCATCTGCCTTTGTTGAATCCTTCGAACGTGAATTCAAAGATATCATGCCCGATGTAAGGATCTATTTCCAAAAGGTTGTGAGTCCCAAAGAATATAATTTCCGCAACGATACCATAGACATCGAAGTCGATATGAATTTCGACAGATTCATGGCAGTCGTGAACGATAACAAAGAAAATATCGCTGACTACATTCGCCAGACCTACACCTCTCGTGATGGTTTTATTTCCTGGCACAGCAATGATGTAGAAGATTGGTGCAATCCGCAGTACATCCTCGAAAATCCGGGGCATCGGGTTGGCGCACTAATGGAAGCACTTGCCCATGCACACCTCGATACTGATGATATTAACTATTGGGCAGAAGGCGAAATGCATATTTTTTACTCAGTAAAGGAGACAGAAAAATGAGCATACTGAAAATCGAATTCAATAGAGGAGAATTCAATAAGCAAATGGAAGACTTAGTAGGTCGCAGATTTCGATCAATCGATAAACTAAATGAACACATCGAAATACAGTGCGGTTTCAATCCTCGTCTCAAACCGGGGACTAGAACTGATGAAGATGCTGAGTATGATTACAAACTTGTATCGAATTGCACCATACATGGTTCGGACTATTGCTACCTCGATATCTATTTCTTAAAAGACAATGGCGGTCAGCTTTATATAACTGAAATCGGTACTGACTTTAATATTTAAAAAACGATGAGCAATAAGAAACAAACAGCAGTAGACTGGTTGGTAGAGCAGTTACCAACACGAGTTATCAATCGATTACAGAAAGAAATTGATGAAGCCAAACAGATGGAAAAGGAACAGATAATTCGTGCCTTTATTGTAGCCGAAGGTGCTGAATATGAAGGGACTAAGTATGGTGTGCACTACTACATAAAAACATATGGAGGTAAAAATGAGCAATAAACAATATGATGTTCTGAGTCCCGATGGGTTCAGCATCCACCACAGCGACACCTACAGCACACCCGAACAGGCACACGAAGTTCTGCAACAATGGGTAAGGCAGTATGAATTTCAGGGTTATTACAGCAGTATGAACTACGGCAGAATCCACATCATGGATCTCCCGGACTACTGCACCCTGGTCGAAATAGATAACGTAGAAGAAACCCTTTAAACCAATTAACATTATGAAAAATACAATTAACACTAACAAAGCAATCGAAATCATCCGCAGTAAGAAAATCTTCTCAGCATGGTTCGTAAAAAAAGATGGTACAATTCGTTATGCCCATGGCAGGACTGGAGTCAAAAAACACCTGAAGCCGAACGCCAGGAAACGTACCTACAAGCCAAACGAACGTGGCTATGTAACGTACTATGACTTTAATACTAAGGAATACAGACTGATAAACCTGCAAACCCTTTTTAAAATTAATCACTTTATCGTATCAACCAATAATAAGTAATACCATGGACAAAAGACAGATGATATCCGCCCTACAGAAAAAATATCCTTCCATTGTTATCCTTCGGGATGACAATGGATGGATTCCCGAATCAGAAGATACCTTCGGTGTATCTGCTGAGTACGGAACTTTAGACAGCCGGGGTTACGATTTATTTAACTATTGGACTGAAAATTACACCCACTATGACCTGGGCATCAGCATGGAACTTGTCGAGTTTCTTCAGGGGACAGGATGGTATGCCGAATGGGTTAACCCCGGTGTAGTAGCAATTGCAAAAGATTAAAGCTCTCATACACTCATCAGTGAAGTCAAACAAAATAAAATCATGAAAACATTAGAATTATTCGCAGGTTCACGTTCCATCGGTAAAATATGCGACAGCATGGGTTTGGAAGTTTTCTCTTCCGACTGGACCGAATTCGAAAATATCAATTATGTGGTCGATATCAATAAGTTCGATCCACAGCAAGTACCTTTCATCCCGGACATGATTTGGGCATCCCCACCATGCACCACGTTCTCTGTTGCATCTATCGGTAAACATTGGGACATGAATCGGAGACCCAAAACCCAGGATGCCCTTATGGGTCTGCAAATCCTTAAAAAGACGATAGCCATTATCGATTATTTCAGGACATTAAACCCACACCTAATTTGGTACATCGAGAACCCTCGTGGCATGATGCGTAGAATGGATGCATTTAACGTGCTCCCACACGTTCGCCACACCGTTACCTATTGCCAATATGGGGACACCCGGATGAAACCAACCGATATCTGGACCAATAATTATGAATGGAGTCCTCGTCCTGCCTGCAAAAATGGTATGTCTTGTCACGTTTCAGCACCTCGTGGCAGTAGAACCGGCACTCAAGGTTTAAAAGGTGCGTATGTTAGATCACAAATCCCTTATCAATTATGCAAAGAAGTAGTGGAAAGCACGCTGAAATTACAGACAAAGTAATTAATCACGGCACCGTCACGTTTAATCCTATTACCATGGAGCAATGCACTCAGCAATACTCCGTACCCATGCCGTACTACGATGAATTACCCATCGACTCGACAGACCTGGTGGAACTTATCGATGATTTAATCGGACAATGGACAGACGATTTGCGTGCCGATATCCCCATCGATGATTTTGACACCGCCATCGGGATTACAATTGAAGCCATGGATTCCTTTTACGATGTTACTGTAGACCTATTCTACAATGACTTTAATAAGGCTGTGACTACAGCAGAAGATTTGGATGTGCCATCGGAAGAAATTTACAACCATGTAACCCAATCGTATATCTATGACAACGAAGAAGATTGATCTGTTCGTGCCGATGCAGGACTACGATGAATTCGTATCCCGATTCGACAATACTAAGATAGCTTTGGATGCACTTACCCTGGCTGTCGAGAATCGGATTCGGTCTCACAGATCCCTGCTGTCTCGTGATTTAATCAACCGCAAGGATAGGGTTAAGATTACCATCCCGATTAAGGAATATCTGTTCCCTTACCTGGACGAGTATTGTGTGATTAAAGGACTAACCCGGACAGAATTCATCACTAAGATATTGAAAGGAAGAAACATATGAAGGCAATTGGATATATCCGTGTATCAACCGATATGCAGGCGGAGAAAGGAACATCCCTTGAGAACCAGGTAGACCGCATTAAGGAATTCGCTGAGAGCCGTGGCTTTGTTCTTGAGGACATCTACGCTGATGCAGGATTCAGCGGTAAGAACACCAATAGACCAGGGTTCCAGGACATGATGAAACGCATCAATAAAGGTGGAGTTTCAGCACTTATCGTGTGGCACTCGACACGTTTCGCCAGGAATCTGCGTGACTTTATCAACCACATGGCTGATCTCGAAAAGAAAAAGGTTAAGTTCTATTCTATCGAGGAACCCGAAATGAGTGGCAGTTCCGGGAAGGCAATGCGTAACCTGATGGCTGTCTTTGCTGAATACCAATCCGATGTTACCGGAGAGTACACACGTTCTGTAAAAAACAATCTTAAGAAGAACAGCAAGGTGTATTGTGCTTTCCCTCCCCTTGGATTCAAGCACCAGGATGGGCAATTGGTCCGAGACCCAAAGCAAATGGAAATGGTGGAGACCATCGTTACCTTGAAGGCAGAAGGTCTCAGCTTGAGACAGATTGCCAATCACTTTAATTCGCAAGGGATTAAAGGATCTAAAAGCGGAAAATTCTATGCATCAACCATACAAAAAATACTAAATAACAACATCTATGAACTACAAAATAACTGAAAACCTCGAACTCAAACCCACCAGGAACAAGTACAAACTACTTACTATATTCCTGATGGTATGTCTGATAGCAACCATAAGCAGTCTGCTGATCAGGACAGAATCTGTAAAAATAATTTACAAGTACATCCACCCGGATCAGGAAACCGGTGATGTAAAACTGACTCAAGAAGAATTGACTAAATGTCTGCAAGAAAATGGATGCGTACTGACCAATGTTGCCATAGCCCAGGCACGTTTGGAGTCGGGTCTCGGAACTAGTGCTGTGGGAAGAAAAGCCAAGAACCTATTCGGCATCACTTACCACAAGTGCAAGTACGTTTCCGGTAAGTACGGTGTATACGCATCATACAATACATATCGTGACAATATAAAATGCTACATTCACATTCAGGACTTTTATCTCCGGGCAATCGATGGCAGATATGCCGAGGCACCTGAATACATTCAAACAATTAAAAAATTAAAATGAAACACAACATAATTAAATTAGACAACTATCTACTTGTAGTAGATGAAAGTGAGATTAAAATTGGTCATTGGTATTATCTACCAAGAACAAACGAAGGTTACAAATGCCAGGAAGACCCAACAGAATTAGAACTAGAAAAGCGTTTTGGTGTAAGAAATATCATTGCTCACCTACCACTTAACGGCTCACCTATTCTTGAAGGTGTGGACTTGCTGCCACCTTTGGAAGAAGATTCAATAGGTTGGACATTGATACACTATATCAATGAAAAGCATAATCAAGATAGGGTTATGGGTTTCTGTGATGGTTACAAAAAAGCCAAAGAGAAGTACAAATACACAGAGGAAGATTTGAGGAAGGCGATGTTTTTGTATAGTGCTTGGATTACAGGGGGTACACCATCTTTAAGAATTGCAGAAACGGCAGAAGAAAGACAAGAACAAATTATCCAATCCCTATCACAACCAAAGATGCCTATTGGATTTGAATGTGTAACACAGAAATTATTTAAACATAATGAATTTATGGAAAGAGAGTTTTATGATTCAATCCTAACAACCACCACACCTGAAGGACATACACAATGGGTAGGAACTTATATTTTTAATTAAACAGAATATGATAATAATACTAATAGTAATTTTAATGGTGGCAATAATTCTCATATACATTCTTGACGAGGAAAGAGATCATGCACCTCTGATAAGCTTTGCTTTAATAGGTCTTGTTGTCATGGGAGCAATCTTAGGCAGTGAAATTTCAAAATCAAGCAAGAAGAAAATCACACCAAAAATCAAAGTAGAGTGCGAAGACAACAAGTGCGACACAACTTACATTTATTAATATGATATACATAGAAACCAGACAGCAGACCGACACCCGACTCAGAATCATTGAGACTATGGAAGATGTCACCGGAGTACCACGAGAATTGTGGGAACGTAAAAGAACTCGTAACACCGAGGAAGTAATGCTGAGACATATATTTATTTATATGCTCCATAACTACGGCAAATTCACGTTACAGACCATCGCTAGGATTGTCGGGTTGAAGAACCATTGCACCATCCTGCAAAGCCTGGATAGGACTGAGGAATGGTCTCAGGACGAGAAGTTCGAACACGAGTATTTATTGTTAACCGAAGTAAAGGATTCATATGAGCAAAGAATTGGTAAAAGTGTTGACTCACTTATTGGATAAGGCAGATCCGGGATGGCAGTTCAACCCAGAACTTGTGTCAGCCATGGAATCCTTGCAGGAGAAAAAAAGATTCTCCGCCCCCACATTGCAAGAGGTTACAGAAGAATTGCGTAGGCAGAAAATCCGTAACTACCAGATGCAGGCCGATAAGTTCTGGAACTTTTACGAAGGTAAGGGATGGATGGTAGGCAAAAACAAAATGAAGAATTGGAAAGCTGCCATTAAGACTTGGAACTTTGAAAAAGATTCTATAATTTTGTAAACTTGCGTATGAAACACATAGTTAAATTCATTTTGTTCATTATATTTGCCATCTACATATCGGTTTGTATTTACGGATCTATCCGTGCTATTCAATACTTAGATGAATATGTTCAAGCGACTACTAAAAAATAAAACCATGAAAATACTAGAGATAAAAAAGATTCCATTCAGTATCGTTAACCATGGGCCCAAGGCACAAAGTGTTTGTGACCCAGGAGAGAAATTAAATCTCAACGATTTCTATATCAACATTCAAAAACAAATAAAAAATATCTATGAAACTCAGAGAAGCATTGAAACTCAAAAAGGAATTTGAGTTCGAAAAGAAAACTGTTACCACCGAATATAGTGGTGCAGACGAAACATTTCATTATTTTGATGCAAAAATGAATGGGTTCGATCTGATGATTGACCAGGATGGTGACGAATGGTTCGGGACAATCTTCGATTATCCTGTTCGATTCTACACGTATGCATCATTTAAAGGGCTGATTAAATCAATCCGGGAAGGCGAATGGCGTGAGTGATATATCATTTATCAATCGGGACGGTAATGTAATTACCTTTACCAAGTTAGAAGACCAATCTGTTATCATGCAGGGATTCAAGAATTGTCGTTTTGCCTTTGATAGTGATTTATATACTTTCGAGGACAATATGTTATTCATGGTTGACCCTTCCGGAGGCCCATACCTTACCAAGGGAATGTCACTAGAGCACATCAATCCTGCATGGTATCATCTAATCATCCGTTATTTCCGGGTTGAAGATGGCAAGGTACATATCTACTTTTATCCTGATAGCATCTCGAAGAATCATACCAATGGAGAGGTTATATGGAAAATACACAACAGCGATGGGGAAATCATCGAGCAGAAGAAAAGTTACGAGAAGGCAGTTAAATGGATAGAATCTAAATACGATTACAATGAATTCGGACAAGCTTGTGCGGTTAGGGATTGACCTGCGAAATAGATACAGCGGAGAGGTTAAGACCCTGTGCCCTAAGTGTGCCCATACCCGGAAGAAGAGTAAAGACCCATCCCTAGGTGTGAACATAGATACCGGGGTTTGGAAGTGCCACCATTGTGGTTGGTCTGGTTCTGTTAATCAGTATGTGAGACCCGAACCCAGGAAAGTTATTGAGACCCAGGGCATATACGATTATTTCGAAAAAAGAAAGATATCTCGCACAACAGTAGACTCTTTTGGTATTACTGAAGGTCGGGAATGGATGCCTCAGGATCAGAAAGAACACAGAACAATTTGTTTTAATTATTACCTGGACGGAGAACTTGTCAATATTAAATTCAAGACCGCTGACAAGAAGTTCAAGATGGTCAAAGATGCTCGTAAGATTCCGTATAACGTGGATTCAATCAAGGATTCAGAGTACGTTATCATCTGCGAAGGAGAAGAAGAAACAATGGTATGGCATCAATCTGACCTCCGAGCAGTTTCTGTGCCTAACGGTGCTAGTCGCAACAATAATAACCTCGATTGGCTTGATTCTACTTACGAACTTTTTGAAAATAAGATTATTTATTTAGCCACCGATAACGATGAGCCCGGCAGAAAACTCCGCCAGGATATCGCACGCAGGTTCACAAGTCATGACATTCGCATCATCGAGTTTCCGGAGGGCGAGAAGGATGCTAACGATTGTTTGCTCCGCTACGGACAAGACTTCATTGCACGTTTATTTTACGATGCCAAACCCCTTCCCGTGGAAGAGATATCTTCTGCCATGGATTATCTGTCCACCATACAATCGTATCAGACAGATGGCTATCCTGTGGGAGCCCTGGTCGATATGTCTGAGACCGATGAGCATATCTCGTGGAATCGTGGTGAATTAGGTGTGGTTACGGGCATCCCAGGATCTGGGAAGAGCACATGGTTAGATTATATGTTTGTGCGCCTTGCCTATTTGAAAAATTGGAAATTTGGAATCTTTTCCCCTGAGAACGTAGCACCCTTGAAAATCACACGCATGAGCGAGCAATTGCTCAATAAAGGTTTACATGAGATGAATCCGATGGAAGTCGAGCAGGCTGTAAAAATACTCGACAGACACTTTTGGTTCTACAATGTGGAAACCATGGAAGATTACTCCCTTACGAATCTGCTACGCTTAGGCGAAATGTTAGTTAAACGCCATGGCATCGATTGTCTGTGCCTGGACCCATTCAATTATATTGAGCAGGATGGGGACGAGGAAAGTTCCAACGAAAGAATCGGTGGTCTGCTGAGAAGATTAAAAAAATTTGCTGTGAAGAACAATGTATGTGTAGTGCTAGTAGCCCACCCTCGCAAGATGGATAAGAACTCAGCCGGATATAACGTACCACGCCTGTACGATATCAGCGGATCGCATCACTTCTTCAATGTTCCTGACTTCGGGGTTGCTGTGCATCGTTCGTTCCAGAATGGAATCAATGATCCTGTCGAGGTTCACATTCAGAAAATTAAGTGGCATTTCCGGGGTAAACTTGGAAGAATCGATTACCAATTTAACCGGACCACAGGCCAGTACAGTGAGGACGGAAAGTTTCAAAACCTAATGCAATTGAAAAATGATATTTACTCTGATGAAAATAATCTGTTCACGACACAAAGCTCGTGGGGAAGAGGTAATGATATTCAACGTATCGCCACACTACTTTAAAAAGATAACTAAGGATTTTACTTATGATGGAAAAGTGATTCCTGTCATCTGTGAGAATTGGATTAAGATAAAAGATTTCTACTACAACGAAATAGATGCCAAAGAAGGTACGCTGTGTGCCACACAAATAGTTTATAGATTAAGATGATAAAAGTATACGACATAGAAACATTCAGCAACTGCTTTACTTACATTGATTACGATGTAAAGGACAAAACATTCAACGAATTTGTAATCTGTGAATTCCGTAACGATAGGGAAGCCTTCGTACAATACATTGGGTCTCTGATAAAGAGCAAGGCCGGTATGGTAGGATTCAACAATATAAACTTTGACTGGCCCATCGTCCGTGCCATATACATGGGCGAGGTGGATACGGCAGAAAAGATTTATGGTCTAGCACAACAGATTACTTCTCAGGATAAAAAGCAGTACGTTCGCCAGGATGTACCGCAACTTGATTTGTATCTGCTGAACCACTACGATAACAAAGCACGATCAACTTCACTCAAAGCCTTAGAGGTTTCCCTGGGATGGAACAATGTGATGGATATGCCTTTCCACCATACTGAAAAAGTAGATTCCATCAAGTTGAATAAGGTGCTTGAGTACAACAAGAACGATGTTCTCTTTACTGCTCTGTTCTACGAGAAATGCAGCGAGAAGATTGAACTGCGTAAAAAGATTGGCAAGAAGTATAACATGAACGTGCTGAACAAGAGCGATGTGGTTATCGGGGAATCAATCTTTCTGAAGTACTTGAGCGAAAGTATGGGCATCCCTGTTAAGGAATTGAAGGAGATCAGAGGCAAGCGTTCTGATGTTCCCCTGAAAGATATCATCCTGCCGAATGTAAAGTTCGAGAGCCCGGAATTCAATCGTCTGCTCGGCCTGATGAAGGAGACCGTGAGTTCAAGTAATTACTTGCAGAACTTTGTCGAAGGCATCGATACATCCATGTCCACCAATGAATTGTTCGAGAAGTTTCAGAACAATAATATTCGTGTGCAAAGGATTGCTCAGCAGAAGAAAAGTTTCTCGTTCACAATTAACTATGCCGGTCTCCATTTGGAGTATGGTGTGGGTGGAATCCACGGCTGTATATCGCCAGGAGTATACGTTTCTAGCAAGACATACAAAATACTCGACATCGATGTTAAATCTTATTACCCAAATCTATTTATCCAAAATAGACTACATCCCCGGCAGATGGACCAGGACATTTTCGTCAACGTATACAATGACATTTTCAACGAAAGAGTCAAGGCACAGATTGACGGAGATGATTTGACCTCTGATGCGTTAAAACTTGCCTTGAACGGAATGTTCGGTAAGACAGGATCTGATGTGTCCTGCTTCTATGACCCTTTCGTCTTCTACGGAATTACCGTTAACGGACAATTGTTTATATCCATGCTCGTAGAACAATTGGTTAAGCACGGAGCTGAACTGCTTCAGGTCAATACCGATGGTGTGACTATTAGTATGCCACGGAACAAAGAAGAGCAAATACTTGCTGTATGTAAGAAGTGGGAGCAGGATACCAAACTTACGCTTGAATACGCCAATTACGAGAAGATGATTATCCGGGATGTGAATAATTACATCGCTGTTTCTGAGACCGGAAAGATAAAAGAGAAAGGGACCTTTGAGACCAAGAAGGATTGGCACAAGGACAACTCATTCATGGTCGTTCCCTTGGCTGTGCGTGAATATTTTGTCAATGGGACTCCAATTGAGACCACGCTGAGAAACCACGATAATATATTAGACTTCTGTGGACGATATAAGGCATCCCTAGGATGGCACGTTGAATACATTTATCTCAGCGGTAGCCAGGAGAAGAGAATGGACTTTGGAAAGATTTATCGTTACCTGCCGGTACTCCGAGGTGGAGTTTCCATGAAGGTTAACAAGGATGGCAGGGAACACCATCTGTGCGAGGGATACCAGACCATTCCGTACAATACCATCGAAATCTTTGATAAGAAAAATCTTAACTATTCATTTTTTGAAAACGAATGTTACAAACTGATAGAGACAATCAAACCGAAACAATTGAGTCTCCTATGAAGATAAATATCCCACACTATGGGATAGATCTCCGGGTAATCTTATTGGCTCTGAAATCAGAATTGATTTCTCAGCCACTATGCTTTGCCCCTAAATTTGAGAAGCACGTCCAGGTTGTAGTGCCCACGCTCAGGAGGAAGTTTAAGACTCGTCCTGTGCGTGGATTCCTGGTTGTGCATTACATAAAGGATGTGAAGATTCCGATAGTCATGGACGGAGATACCTTATCGGACCAGACTATTGACGTGCTGAGTATTTATCTAGAGAAGATGCGTGTGAATTACCCTAAACCTTTACCTTCTTCCAAACACGAACATATCGTCCGTTTTGAAACTCAAGCATCGGAATTTCTTTAGTCTCCAATCTTTCCGGCTGCTTCTTCTCTGTTTTCTTAACGATGTTCTTGTGCATGATTTCACAGGCAACCATGGCATCCGCAAGGTCCGTGTTCTCAATCAGATAGCTCTTCAGTTCTTGAATCATATCAATAAACCAGATATCATCACAATAGGTTTTAACATAATCTGTCAGATAGGAATTACCTCTCTCAGCCGTGATATCGTTCTTGTAGTATCCAACAGAATCATCGTCTTTATAGAATCCCTTGCCCAGGAAGATCGGCTTCTTTGCCAATAGATGAATCTTACCCAGGTCCTTGTACTTCTGCTTCACCACACCACCTCGGTTGATTTCTATCATGGCTACTGCGTTATTGTAGTACTCCTGTAATAGAATCATATTGTTGACGATGTTATCAGGATCTGAGTCCCGTTCTTTATAGTGAGCAACGTATCTATTGGTATCGATATCTTTTATCACAATAGCCTGATTAGAACCATCGCCCATGTTCTTTGAGTTAAACGGAATGGGGTCAATCCCGGCAATGTAGGTGTGGTCGGGATGGGGATTTTCAAGAAAATGAATCGGGCTGGTTATCGCTGCTCTTTTAATTATCTGCCCATCGTAATTGCGATGCAACTCGGACCTGTCAATGGGCGGACGAGATGCAAGAATGATTCTCTCCTGGGTGTCCAATTTATCCATGATGGCCTTGGGGAAAGCACCATGACCACTGACAGAAAATACCTCTTGTATGTCGAGCGGATACTGCTTGATGAAAGAATTCAGATAACTCTTGTCTTCCAATTTATCTAGCGTTTCCCTGGTCTTCATAATCCAATCGGTTGCAGCTTTTACATCGCTGTGACCATTAGGACAGAAGTTCAATATTTTGCCAGTTTCCTTACCATTTATGTCTAATTCGGGTGCTTCCATAATCCCTTGATTACCAGGCAGAAAGATGGTAAGAATCTTCAAAGCCTCAGCACTTTCCCAAAGCGTCTTGGCTAATTTCTGGCCAATTGACGTAGCCTCACCGGCACTACCACCAATTACAATCGGAGCCACTTTTACGAAGCCTGATTTCGTACTAGCCTGGGCTGACTTATAAACCTTGTCCGCCTTGGGATGCAGCATACACTCATCAATAAAGATATGCATCGCACGATACGCTTCGAACGCTGTGGGTGTTTCCACCGTTTCTTTTGTGATAATCTGCGAATCCAAGCCCGTGATGGAGCCAGTTTTCGAATCCCTGCGACCTAAGTGCAGATAACCTTCCTGTCGGGTCGATACGATTCCTGGCCTAGCGTACTCATCGAATTCGTCATACACTACACGAGTCTTATCCTTGAATAAGGCTTCCAACCTCTTCTTATCGGCAGATGTAATCAGAGATGTAGAACCGGGGTTGGTCATGGCTATCCACATCGGGATGATACCACCAAAAATAAAAGAAAGACCAACCTCACGCCTTTTGGTCACAAACAAGTCGTGATTCGTGTTCCGGGCATTCATGTAGCCCTCATAAATCAAATCGTCTATATCTCGCCATATCGGTCTCTTTTTGAAACCTCTGGCGTCTTTTACCCATCCTTGAGTCAGAGCAAAGTAATGAGGACCTGTCAACCCGAAACGGCCTTCAATCCAATACTCACGCTCCTTAGCCCACCATAGGTCTTTCTCCTTAGTTGTGGCATTCGGGCTGAGACCGAACTTCTTGTACCATTCCTCGTATACAAACTTTGACTTCATCGTTTCTGACTCACACGATCAAGGAAAGAACCCTCGTCATCTACTTGCTCTTCAGGATACGCTTCTAGTTTAGCGAGTTTCAGACTTTTGTTAATCTTATCGCCTGCCTGGAGCAGCTGAAACAGACCTTTCTGATATGCATCATCTAGGTCCAAACTCTTATCTTTAACCGAGTCCATTAGCTGCTTAGATGCTGAGACCAAAGTTGCATAGAAATCCTTGGCAGGATCAAACTCCTGCAATTTCAATCTCTCGATTGCATCTTCCTCGCTGAGCTTATTTGCTCTTAGGTACTCCGAGAGTTTTTCTAAGTTCGCTGATTCTTCTTTTTTGTTCTTCAATTTCTTTCTGAGCTTTGTTTGCTTCAATTGGATTGTCAATCTGGGTGTAGTACTCCCACCATGACATTAACTTCTGAAGTTTGATAACTTCTTCCTCGATTACTTGTTTATTGCTTTTAGCCATTGTTGTAGGTCAAAATTAATTAAATCTCCTTCTTCCACACTGTGACCAAGGGACTGATAAAATCGTACCAAATTCGATAGTGTCAGCAGTTGGTCTGATGTTGCCGTATTGCAGATCCGGTATTCCTCATCTATACCACCAATCAAAGCGATATGAATATCTGAGGCCGAAGGGATAAGAACGTGCATATAGCCTTGCTCGGTAATACAATGTGTGAAGATGGGTGTTCTTCCCAGACCTCCGATGTGGAAGGTCTCACTAGACAACCTTGTTCTGCCCTTCTCGTGGGCATGGACCTCGCTAGGTCTTAGAGTAGGTTTTGAATATGTCCAATAGATTTTCACTTTTTATATTTTATCTTCAGTAAGATAAGATAACCAATCAAATCGGTGATGGTATCTTCTGTTTCGTCTTCTTGCAAATTCTTTAATCTATTTAGTTTATCATCTATTCTTACTTTCAATTGTTCTGTGGCATCGCTCTTAGCAAAAATACGCACAGGATTCAATGCCGAATCTCCATACTTACGGTTCTTCTCTAGCAGCAATTGCTTAATTTCTTCACAGGTTTTTTCGATTTCTATTTGCGTATTCATAATTCTTCTGGTGGCACAAATATACATAATTCTTTTGGAACACGATAAAAAACATCTGTACGTTTTCTATATTGTGTATTTATCCTCAGAATTTGTTTATACTTTTCTTGAAATATAATATTGCTATCGCACATTAGTATAGCTTGGGTCTCAGTACATATAATTACATACCAGAACTGTTCATCTTTCCATTTCTCTTTTCGCTGCAAAAAGGAAACAGTATCAAAGTTGAAATCTTCCATATTGGTCCATGGTCTGAGAGATTTCATTTCCACTTCCCACCGGTACACTTTGCCATCTTTTTCTGAGAATAAGTCTATTCCATACTTATCCTCATTCTCTTGGATATGATGGCCTTTTTTACGCAGGAATGCTTTCAACAATTCCTTGCCTTGGTTGTCGCTTTTATCGAAAAGCGTCTGAACAAAATTCATTTGCGAGATATAAATACAGTTGTAATTACGCCTACAGTAAAGGCGACTAATAGTAAGGGCCAATTCCATGTCTTCTTTTCCACCACACGCCCAGCAGTTTTAACTTCTATCCGGGTTGTATCACGATAGATAATAGTATCGGGCTTAATTCTTACTGTGAATTTATCTTTGAACTTGGTAATTACAAGTCTTTTGGTCTCAATAAATGTATCACACTGAATTATAAATGAATCCTTGTACTCAGGCACAGGGATTCTTAACTGCTTAATAAATGTATCACGATATGTAATTGTATCGAGTTTAACGCACTCAGGATGTTTCTTAAAGAAACGATTACATCTTTTCTGCGAGTCGCAGGAGGTGATTGCCAGGGCTATCAAAAGACCGATTCCAATAAGAATAACCCTAGCCAATGTCACACTTGTATTTTTCATGTCGCAAATATATGTAAAAAAACAACAGGTCGCAAATGCGACCTGTTGCAAACCAATAATACACTATGAAAACACAGGGGACAAAACACAAACCCCGATACAAATATACTATAAATTTTTAAATTTCACAATTATTTCCAGCGCAAGCTGCTTGGTCACTCAAATTTGTATTGTCTGATATCTCAATTATCTTAGAAACATCAAGGCTATTCAAATTCTTTGACAACTCATAATACTTGGCTTCATCAATAGTCTCGAATGGTGTCTGCTGATAAGATCCCAAATCTTCCGGGAGGAAAGACAGACCATTGTAATGATTTTGGTTAGCCCACAGCCATTCTCCAACTTCAGCCCATTCGTCTTGTTTGATGGTAACGGTAGCAGACACGTTGTGCGTATTGTTTCCATAAACGTGACCAGGTTTAATCCAATTGTTGTGTAGTTTTTTAACACGCTCAAGGAATTGAATAGCCGTCTCATCGCTACGAGTTATTGCACCATGGGGAGCAGCAACAGGGATAGATACTACCGCTTGGCTCTGTGGCTTCATTACATCGTCCTCAATGAGTTCTGGATGGTAAATGGATAGGTAGGTATAGATTGCCTCGTTTTTGCCCACACGCATCCTGCGGATATAATATTTGTCATGCCATGCGTGAACACCGGAAGAAGTTCCCAATACCAAAGAAGAGGTTCCTGATGGCTTAACACACGTTACCCTAGCAGCAGGATTGATTCCTATCTCTTTAGCAATAGTGATATTTGTCTGTACTGCGTGATACGCTGCTTCTTCAAGGTCTAAGTTGTCAATAGCACCACTTGCAATACCGGTCATACCGATACCGAGCAATGCTTCTTTCTCTGTTGTCTTCTTCCATATGCTTCTGAGGTAATGGAAGTCTGTGTAGCTTGCCTGCAATGTGCCGATAACTGAGGCCCAATGCACACGATTAATCAAGTCTTGCTGATCCTTAATATCGCTAGCGTTTACTTCTACTAGATTACAGAACTGAAAAGGTTGCAGAGCAATCTCGCAGCAGGGATTTGTACCCATGTTCTCATCGTTGGAGAAATAGAAACCTGGTTCTCCGCTATTGGAAAGTTCAACCTTCTTCCACAAATCCAAGAACATTTCTTTGCTCACAGGTCCATTACGCAGAATCACTGCACTATTGTTAGCCCTGCCACGCTGAGGATTTGTTTCCCACCAATTGCCAAATTTGCAGGTGAGCATATCTTCATCATCATGGTCGAACAGGGCAATCATGGCTGACCTGCGGATACCACCGCTCAGAACAGCATCAGCAATGTGACACAGGATATCATGGCAGTCGATAGAAGTTAACTTTTCTCCGTCCTGCTTACGATCAAGGATTGCCTCAATATGGGTTAAGCAAATCTTTAGGGGCTCAGGACCAGGTGCAACACCACCGGAAGTAATCAATCTCTCTCCCTTAGCACGAATAGCACGATAATCGAAAGAGGGCTTCCATGAACTGAGACCAAAATAAGACTTAACCAAAACCTTAACGGCATCGGCCCATCCTTCAATCGAATCTCCGATTAAGTATCTGCGACTCTTCTCTGCCTTTTTGATGGCAGGTAACTTATCAATGTTGTGTTTCTGCACAGAGTAACCAACTCCGGTTCCTGAAAGCAACAAGAACATGGTCTCGTTGAAGGCACGATAATCATCGATTGACAAGTACGAGCAATTGAATAAACGGGTGTTATTCACTTCAATTGGCTTGCCACCGAATTGGAGCGAACGCATGGATGGAAGAATCTTTTTAGCTAGAACAAGTTTATAGGCTTGCTCGATAGTCTCAGCAAGCTGCGGAAACTTATTGAGATGCATCTGCTTGTTTCTCTCAACCAATTCTTCCCAGCTCTCTCTGCGGTTCAGTTCGGGACAGTACTTAGCATACTTAGCCCATACCGTGATTTGTGACAGGATTTCGTGATTCAGTTCCATAATTAAAATGCCTTTCCGTGTTTGTAACCACGCATTGAGTTATACTTCATTTTCAATTCGATGTGCTTCTCAAGGTCGATGCCCATTCCTCCGCACAAATCAAATAGGCGAATAGCTACATCAGCAATCTCGTCTTCAAATGAGGACTTCACCTTGGCCTCAAACAAACCTTTCCAAATACCCTTATCGATTTGGAATTCCTCGTCTGTCTTTTCCAATTCCATATCTTGAATAAGACCATTCGCAACACTTTTGTCTGCGTAATAATCTTTGCGGAGTGCCTCCTGGGCCTCAGCTAATTCCGATACGATTAACATTAACATCTCTGACACATTTCTCTCTGTGTCCCAAAAGCCTTTTTCTTTGGCTGTTCCGTGTGCTTTTACTATTAGTTCTTTCATGGGACTGCAAATATACTCTGAGCCCCAAGCAAAAGCAAATTATTTTTTGGTAGATTTTCCGTTCTGCCCGTTTCTTGCCCTGTTGGCCGAACGCTTCTCAAGCACTAACTTGCCTGATTTGGTATGACTTAGGTCAACTCCATTGGAGTGACGCTTACCGTAAATTTTTCTTTTGCGTGCCTCACGATTCAACTCGACACGTTTGGCAACTTCCTCAGGCTTCTTATTGTACGCCTTCTGATAATCAAAGGATCTGCCTGTAGCCTTGGTTGTGCCAGGTTTCTTATTTTTTCCTACGATTGTGTTCCTTGCCATTTGATATTACAAAGATAAGCCCGGAAATGAATAATATGATAACAAATCCGGACAATCCATACTATTTTCTAAATTGTACAACCTTCTTTGCAATCTTCTTTGGTTGAGCGACAAATTGCTTTCCGGCTTTATTACCTGCGGCCTTTGCTCTATTGGTCGCAGCCTTTTCCCCGGCAGTCAGAGATTTCCATGCTGCATCTGGCAGGTATCTCTTCTTACCTTTACTAGGCGTATTATCTGATGTACGCCACTTTTGTTTTGTCCATTTGGATAAAGACGTTTCAGTCTTGGGACCTTTGTATCCTCCTCCGGACTTTTTGTATCTCTGAGTTGCAAGTTGAGCTTTGCGAGCTGACCATTCCCCTGGATCACCGCCTTTGCTACCGGCTTTTACTTCGGCAACAATGCGTTTCCATTTGGACGGATTGGTTTTAACTGCGCTTTTCATCGGCCTTGACCACGATATGCTTTTTTGTAGTTCTTGCTTGTTTTCAAAGAACTATTCTTCTTTTTGGAAACAACCCCCGGTCTTTTAACCGAGGGCTTAGGTTTCCATTTGCTTAATTCTTTTGCAGCCTTAGCCATTACTTTTCTCTGAGTTTTTTAGTGTAGTAAAATGCAGCAAGGCTACCAGAAATAATGGCTACTGCTGCTGCAACCAAAGAAAATACAGGAAGCCAAATTGTCGCAAAGTGTATCAATGCCGATGTGCCAGACACTACTGTTAGAGAATTGGCTGTGCTATCAGATTGATCTAAGAAATGTGGCATTACTTTTTCTTCTTTTTAGTTAGTGCCGTCCACATCTGTTTAGCTGCGGTAGCTTTTCCAATTTGTTCTGCTTTCTTAGCAGACATACCCTTTTTCTTGTAAGAAGCAGCAACTTTGGAGGCAACAGTTTTAAACTCTTTTCCTTTGCCCTGCAAGTCTTTACCAGCAACCGCTTTTTTAACGATTTCACTGCGCTGTTTTTTGGTTCCGTATGGCATTTTATTATTTCTTTGATTTGGGTTTGACAGTCATCCAGGCTTCGCCAGCAATATCAAAAGGAGTTACAACCACAACTTTTTTGCCGGTTAACTTGGCAATAGTTTCAGGTGTCTTACCAACGAGTATAGGATGGGTCTCAGGTTTCATTATTTCCCTTTCTTTTTAGAGAATTTTTCAACTGTTGTAGGAGTTTTACCTACTAAAACAGGATGCAATGCAGATAGAGTACTGGGTGTATCAACAGGCTTAAGGCTTCTGAGAGGTACAGCAGGTTTTGGTTCGGGTCTATAACCGCCTACTCCGCCCATAATGTTTTGAACACCCTGCTGTCTAAAACCTTGTATTGGCTCTTCGGGAAATTCTTTTACCACCCCTTTAGTTAATTTACCACCTTTTTTTGGTTTAATAGGTTTCATACTCAAATATAATATTATTTTTTCTTTTTAGCAACCTTCTTCATCATGGGCTTGGCTTTGGCATACATGGCTTTTTCTTTCATTTCCACTTTTTTGCCTTCCATCTTCTCATGCTTTTTTTCGGCTTTCTTAGAAGCATACATTTCCAAACCACCATACTCAGATACTTTCTTCATGGGGCTTTTTTTCATTATCTTTTTCATATGATTTTTAAATTATTTTTAACTTCCTTTTTTCCATTTTTTGCTTGGAGAAGCAGTCTTACTAGGACTCCACTTAACTTTATCGGCCCAATAAGCAGCAGACATTTTACCCTTAGAAATATTCTTAGCGTGGCGTGATTTAAATGCCTCACGCTGTCCTGCTGTCTGATTGGTCTTAACACCCTGCTGACCGAAGCGAATGGTCTTAACCTGGTCTCCCTGCTTAGCCACTACGATGTGACTTTTGGTGGGATGGCCTGGAGTTCTCTTGGGCTGATTAAACCCTGAGACCCCAGCCCTAGCTAAACGACTATCCTTCTTTGGTGTCTTCATCTGCAAAAAAGTTAGTGATAAACTTACCTATTGCACCACATACGCCAGAGATAAGCATCAACTTAGGATTATCCAAGTTGAGACCGGCAATAAACAGAGAAGCAGCAGCAATGCTGTCTCCGATTACCCGGAATCTTTTGGGTGTAGGCGAAAAGTAGTTTTTCAACTTCATTGTACTACTTCAACAGTACCTTTGCCGGTTGTTTCTTCGATCAGTTCGATAGCTTTGTCGTGGAACAACATTGCCAGTTCGGGACCAAAGAAATCAGCGCTCTTAAGTTCTACTTCAGCAAGAGTTGGAAGACTTACATTTACAGGTGATTTGCCTGCTTGATAAGAAGCCTCATCTTTATAGTAAGTGATGAGAGCTCTTGAGAAAGGCTTATACATCTGAATGTCAAGAAATGCGAATGGTTGAACGGTGAATCCATCACTAGTTTCAACGTCAGCTTTAATTTTGAGTGCCATGATTATTTACAAAGTTAATGATTAATATTGAATTTGTGTGCCTCTAAATGTGGCAACAACACGAATCACTGTAGTAGATCCTGCTGTAGCCGGAGGAGTGAAACGAATTCTGAGTGCTTCTTTTGTATCGTCATTGTCGATTGAAAATGAAGCGGTAGCCATTGTAGCATCAGCATTCGTAGTTCCAATCTCTTGAACAGTTCCTACGAGTGATGTAGCAGTGCCGATTCTTTTTATAGTTACCTTGAAAGAAGTGGCTTCTACTTCCCCTACGGTTGTAGTGCCGTCTCCTGTTGTAGTGCAGATTGCAACTGCATCTATAATACCATGCCATACAGAATTAGTTCCAGGAAGTATAGCTTGAAGTGAAGAACCATTTAAGAAAAGTTCAGTAGCAGTAATTCCTGTTATAGCACGTCTCCAAATAAGTTCGTGTGCTTGAGCGTCTCCTTGAGCAGAAAATTGGCCCGATGCGTGTACTTGTTGTCCGTAAAGAGAAGCAGCACCTCCAATGCCACCTGTAATGATAGCCCCAACAATGCTACTACGGACTATATTGCTATCGCCACCGGATATTACAGAAAAATCAGCATTAGTGTCTATTATGTTAGAAACACCTCCACCTATAAACGCATTATTTGCTTGAGCAAATGTTCCGTTTCCTATTCTATTATAAACACCACCTACGATAGATGAATTATCTCCACACAAAAAATTACCCCCTGGAAACATACCGTTACCACCGCCACCAATAAATCCACCTTTGCTACTGTTATAAATCGTATTACCAAACCCACCGCAAATAGTTGCCCCTGCGGTTTGATCAGCGTTCATTGTATTGCGATTTCCGCCACCAATAAATCTAAAAGCGGTATTGTCTGTTCCTGATAAAGAATTTGAAACACCCCCTGCTATAGTATTACCCCCTGTGCTTACAGATTGAATAAAGTTTTGTTCACCGCCTCCGATAAAACTAGTATAGCCTGTTGCTTGGTTGAGATAACCTCCGGCTATTGTTGCGTAAGTATTCGAAACAGTGTTCTGTCTTCCTCCAGCTATAGTACTCCATTGCCCCGATGCCGTGTTGGATTGACCTCCTGTAATTGTTGCATATTGGTTATTTGCAGTATTGGCATTACCTGCTCCAACAAAAGCTGCTTGAGATTGAGAACTGTTACCCACACCACCTACACACACGGAGGCATCACTGCCTGTGGCAGAACAACCATAACCTCCACCAACAAAAGAATAAAACCCCGATGCCGTGTTGAATATTCCGCCAACAACTGCACTATACAATCTTGATGCCGTGTTTTGATATCCTCCGACCACAGAACTACCTTCAGCATTAGCGGTATTATTTTGTCCTCCTCCAACAAAAGAACTTACTCCACTTGCAACTTGAGTAGCAGCATTTCTTATTATCTGCAAATCAACTGCATAAGCACCCCTTGCACTACCACCTGTTGCAGTTCCATCGGGAATATCAGCAACAATAGCACCTGTGCCTTTAGGAACAATAGCAGCATTTATATTAGTAGCAGCACCAGCAGGTGTCCAAGAAGAAGTAGCTTGTGTACCTGCGTTATATGCTTCGCCCCAGAACTGAGGCCCAAGCGGAGCCCCTACATTTATAACTTTTATCGCACGACCACCAGCAGGATCACTTTTAGTCAAATAATTTGCTGCGTCATCTATGCCGGTGTCAAAAGTAGCCTTGATGGCCCTGCCACCGCTAGGATCGTTTGTAGTAAATATTGAGAGGAAATCTCCGAATGTTAGTGCCATAATTCAAAGTTACGAAAAATATTCAAAAATAACAATTATACTTGAGTTGCTGTAATTATTACAGATGGAGCATTCGGAAGAGTCCCGAAGCCAGGCACAAGTGTTTCAATTCCAACTCCATTGTGGTCAGCAGTCCAATGCATTTTTATATTATCCAAAGGATTAACTTGCTGAAACAAATTCATAGATAAAATATAATGTCCATTGACACCACCATGTGTACTAGGTACGCTGACAATAGAAGTAGAATCTGCTATTGCTGTTCCGTTGCGACTAAACCACAGATAAAATAATTGATCTTGGTTATGTCTATTTGTAATTTGCAAAGAAACTTGAATATTATAAACTCCGGCAGTAGAAAATAATAACTCATTTGTTCCAAGAGTAACACCATTTGAATAAGAAGTAGTATTTATGTTTACTATTTTTTCTTCATATGCCAAAGCTATCGATTGATTTGATGTATCATAGAAAGCACCGTATTTAAAAGAAGTAGCGGTTAAATATACATTATTATCTACACTACCATCAGCTTTTAAAAACTGAGCAGCCGTACCTCCGGATTTGATAAAGGCATTTGCAGTAATCGAATTAGTTGTAGTCGATCCTAAATCTGTGGTTTGTTGCAGGTTCTGAGACCCAGTGGTAGCAATAAAATCTAAATCAGCAACAATCTTTCTTATCCTAACTTCCTGTGCCTTTAGCTCAGGATCACGATTCTTTTTATACTGCTGTAACAAATCATTGGCCTGTTTTAGCAGTTCCTGTCTTGTTACCTCAAATGCCATTGTTAAATAATTTGATAGCCGGTATTATATATTGTCCAGGTTCCGGCTGTAGTTACAATATATCCGTTGCTAACGGCTTTAGCTTTTAACTCTATTCCTTTGGGAGTAAGTAGAAAAGCGTCAATCTCAGCCTGGGTCACAGAACAATTACCACAATTCTTAGTCCATCTATTTGCCACAGAAATAACCTTATCTGTTGTTGTATCGTTATAACAATCGATATTCTCCAATGTCCACAATAGAAATAAGCCTTTTTTCTGAGACCATTCTTTTTGGCAGCATGGACGATCATACTTCATATCAGCTTGAATTTCGGCCTCATTACTAACAATAGCCTTCCTCACCGCTAAGTAAGTACCAATATAACTATATATAGTAGCGTAATTCATTAGCAACCGCAGTCTCTAATTATTGTATCGCAATCAGTAAGGAAATCATTGATATCTTGGTATAATTGCTGAGCCAAAGTATACTCTCCGCACTCAAAAGCCTGTACCATTTTGTCGTACATCAATTTAGCTTCCTCAAAATTGTTTGTGTCCATATCGCCCAAGGCAAGTTGACCGAGCTGACATCTCAAGACATTATCACGAAGAGCATATTTTGTAACTGTAGTAGGGGTTCCAAGCACTGTGAAAACAACCACAAATTTCCATACACCATCAGCAATAACCGGGTTTGTAGTGAAAATATTAGTCACATCAGCAGTTATTTCATACGCTCTTGATGAACCAATCCAAAAGGTAGTATTGTACAAACTATTGGGCGGTACGCTATCAGCGAAAATAGTGCCTGAAGGGTTGGTAACAGTCAAACGAACAGAAGTAACATCTGTGTTATTTCTAACAGGGTTAGGTGCACCCCAACCCGTAGGGTTTGTGATTGCATTATAGTCCCCGGTACTATCAGTAACGATAATCTCGTTCTTGTTATTGATAATACTTAATTTAATGTCCAGTGCCATAACTCAAAGTTACGAATTTTTTTTAATCTATCAAACCATTCTCGTCCGCAAGTCCAACTTTTATCATATCTTGAATCTCCTGAGGACTAAGAAGACCACGTTGTTTTATAGTTCTTAAGTACCCTCTTTCTCTATTGTTTCTGTAATCTTGCATATAAGATGCCTGAGTCTGAACTAAATCGTTTTGATATCTACTAAACAAGTTAACAATCTCAGCTTTGGCTTCTTCTATTCTTTCTTGATTAACAAGGGTTTGTACTTTAGCTATTACATCTTTAGTATCTGCACCATATTTTTCTAAAGCACTTCTGAATCGTTCGCCTCTTATTTTTAGTTCCTGGCGATACAAATCGTTAGGTAATTGATAGGTAAATCCTTTGTAAACATTAGGAGCATCTGCACCGCTTAAAGTGCTTTCTTGAGTCCATACAAGTTTATTTTTCATCGGGTTGGTAATAATACCAAACATACCAGATGTTTTACCTGTAGCAGTCCATTCATAGTCTCTTCCTGTCATCTGACTATAAATCAAAGACAAGTTTACTAAACCACCATAAACTTCCATAGATTGTCTATAAACTTGTATTTCTTTCTGCTGTTCTTTAGCAGGGGAAGAGAATTTTCTAAACGAGAAAGGATTCCACACAGATTGAATAAATGCCCTAGCAGTTCCAGGTTCACCTACAGTTACTCTATAACTTAAATCTTCTCCGAACGGTCCTATTGCTGCTTCATAAAACTCGTTACGAGTTTCTGGATTAAATGAAACATTACGATTTAATTTCTGAACAACCCGAAGTGTTACATCACCCCAGAACGAAAGCCAACTAGCGTTTTCCATTCTAATGTTTATTTCATTTGCACTCTGCACCATTTCAGCATTTCCTTTTGACATGAAAGAGAAGAAAGATGGAAAGAATACAGCCATGGAAGTACTCAAACTACCAGCAGCAAAATTGGTAAATGCATTCTTCTCGGTCTCAGGATTTTTTACATCGTTGAACAATTCTCCAATACGAGCAACACCTTGGAACATAGGCAAGCCTTCGATACTAGAAGCTAAAGAAGTACTAAATAGTGTGCTTAGTGCGCCCTTTTGAGTATTCAATAGTTCTATTACATTATTCGCTTCTTGTTTTCTTTGTGCATCAATAGTGCTTCCATACAAGTTAAACGCATATCCTAAGAAACCAGCGTTAGCAGTGCTCAATATCTTATCGCCTGGTTTAGCATACCCACCTCTGCGAGCCAAGAAATTAGTTTTGTTTTTAGAAGTTAAATATTCCCAATGCAAACTAGCGTTATAGAGACCTCCTCTGAGACCAAATGTTTTCAGAGCTTTTTCTTTTTCAGGATCTCCTCCGTCACTTGTCAAAATCGCACCTGCCTGTACAGCTGACATTGCAAAACCGTAGATCGCAAAACTTGTTGCTACCTGAGCAGCATCATAAGTGGCTTGTCTTTTAGCAGCAAATATTTCGATTTTGGCTTTTTCGTAGTCTCTTCTTTCCTTATCGTTTTTGAGTTTTTTACCGATAGGATATTCTTTGTTGAATTGTTTCCATTTATACTGATAAGCTATTTCTGACATTGCATATTTACTCATTGCTACAGCCGGAACAACTTTTGCAATAGCCGAGCCTAAGAAGTTCACGGGTACTTTTGTAAATGGCATAAGAGTAAACAAAGCAACATCTGTTAATTGTAATGCATTTTTTCCTAAACCTCTTAAGGTTAAGAATTCTCTACGAGCCTCGCCAAATAAATTTGAACCACCTATTTGTACACGATTTTCAGTATATAAATTACGGATTCCTTTGCGCAATTGACCTCTACCCAAAGAAATCATTCCGGAAATAGGGTTGTTAGCCAACAAAGTTCTCTTCAAACCTTCCTGTTCAAAACGAGCATATAACTCACTATCAGCCAAGAGAATCTGACTCATTGCCCTAATTGTGTTTTCATCCAGTTTTCCATCTGCATTTTTGAACATACCATCAAAAATACCATCCTGGAAACGTGTGCCTTGAATGTTTTGGAAGTAATCAATCATGGCTCTTTGGGCTGCCATGTAACCAAAAGCAATATCACCACCATATGCCATGGCACGTCCTGTTATCTCAGAAAGCAATGGACCTCCGGTGTTTAACAGCATCCATGGATTGCCGGTTGCAATAGAAAGGGCTGGGCCTGTACCCAATGTCCATGCTAAAGAACGAGCAAAGGTGTATGTTTTTCCATCTCTGAGTTCAATATCGCCATTTTTAAGTTTAACCAAAGTCAAATCAAAAGCATCGGCCTGTTCTTCAGGTGTCATGCTTTCCCAGTCCTTATTAAGAACTTTACCAACCATGGTTTTGGAGAAATTATAAACCCATTTTACATCTTTAAAGAAGTTAACTTGAGCCAAGTTGTCGTAGTACTTGTTCAAACCATTGCTAGTATCCATCACACCATACATAGCGTTCTTGTTCATATCGAACCACATACGCTTGCTAGTCAGTTTTCTAGCCATCTGCCAGTTGCTAATGCTAAGCGTATTTCCTTTTATTCCACTGCCCAAAGAATCTCTTAATTTCTGAATGGCTCTAGTTACAAAGTTTGTACTGTAAATATTGTTTTCAATGTTCGCAGTTAAACTGAGTATTGTAGTGGTCAAGTTCAAAAGACCTCTAGCAGCACCGGATGTGATTCTCTCGTTCCAGAATATTGGCTTCCTGGCCTCAAGGAACTGAGCAACTCTGATGGTTGCCATACCGACAGCCTTCTCGCTCTCCCAAAACGCATTGTAGGCATTATCGCTCCAATCTGTTTGTAGTGCTTCCAACTTGGCCTTATTGTCCTTCTGAGCTGCTTTATAATCGTTTACAAGGCCCTCTAATGTTTTTCTCTGCTGCTCGGTAAGAACTACTCCATTGTTGGCTAGTGTTTTTTCAATTACGCTCATGGTATTTGCCTCATTGAAGAAACGTGCCATCTGAAGAATGCGACCTGCCTGGCTAAAGAGTTCTGAAGATACGCTGAATGCATAATTGATGGCCTCAGGAGAATACATTTCATTACCCACCTGTCCTGAGTTTACCATATCAACCCAATCTGCTGTCTTGTCAAACATACCTCTATCCTGGGCAAACTGCTTTACTCCGTTTGTCAGAGCAATGGCAATCTGATCAAAGCCATTGGTTTTGAGGTACTCTAAGAACATATCTATGGTAACAGCACTATCTACCAACCCGATTCCGGTTTCTCTTATTACATCGGTAATTTCTGAGGCCGTTTGGGTTACTTTCAGAGTTCTAGCATCAGCTTCTAATTCATCCAAAAAGTCAGCCGGATATTGTGTTTTAGAATTGATAGCATTTTGAACTGTCTGTCTATACTCAGCACCAAAGATGTCCACAAGATCCTGAGGAGACAAGAAATCCATGTCTCTAGCAGCAGTAAAGATTTCCAAATTGCTGTAGCCCTGGGCAATCAAATCTTCGTAAATGCTTTCCACATTACCGAGATTATTGTTAATCTCCTGCTTAATAAGTTCCTGGCGATCTGAAAACGTAGTTCCAATTTTGTCCAAGGTATTAATAGCAATCTGCGATTGAGCCTGCTTGAACGCTGTCTCATCAAAATCGTACAGACCAATGGCTTCCTTGATTCTCTTAGGTGTGTAGCCTTTTTCTACCAAAGCGGTATATGCAGCAACTTTGTTTCCGTTGGTCTGATTCATTACGTTATCAAACTCAGGACGGATTTGTGTAAAATCTAACTGTGCTTTGCTTTTGAATTCAGGCTGAGGCCGTTTCATATCAACAGCATCAACTAATTCTTGATTCGTACCTGTTTCTTTCGCATTCAAGTACGCTCTTGCTACTTGATTAGCTAACACTTGTTTGGGGTTTGCAACGGTTCCGTCCGAATTGAATCCGTAAGCAGCAAAATCAAAAGGTTTAGTTCTCGGCAAATCTTTTGCGCCTGCCTCTTTATTTATCTGTTCAACTTCAGCATCGGTCAAAATTCTGTTCACCTTCATCTCTCCGGAAATAATCCAACTTCCGGTCATATTAGAATTGGTTTTGTATTTGTAATTACCTCCCGATGGAACCTGGTCTGTGATATGAGCAGTTCTAGGTAAAATTTTTCCGTCTTTGGTTTTCTCAGCTCTATTGTTCGCTTCGGTCTGCCAGTCAACATCATTACCTACTTCGACTTCGGCCCAAACTTGATCATCCGCTCTTAATGTAGGTGCTTTATCAGACGCATTTTTCTTAGCTCCAATGTGAGTAGCAACAGCTATATCACCAGAGTGCCAACCCGGTCTGAAAGCCAAAGGACCAAGTGTCGACTTAACCATGGTTTTACCCTCTTTGGTCTGAGTCAATTCTCCAACTTTTGCTGCTATCCAATCACCTGTAGTAACAGATTCATTAGCACCTACAAATAATGGGAATAGTTCCCCGGGGAAATTCTTCTTAACCTTGAATAATTTATAGGCTTTTGTAGTATTCTGAGGTGCTGTAACTCCCTGATTAATCATCTTTTTAAGATTCTCTAGTTGGGCTTCATCGAATCGATTAGAGATGGTCTCAGAAAGAGTACTTAATTCTTTAGGGCTATATTGTGCTTTTGATTGGAAGTTAGCCTTTCCATCTTCAGTACCAAAGTTCTCATCTGCCATTTTCAAATTCTGTGGCGAGTTTGCAATTTCTCTAGACCTTTCAATAATATTAGCAGTTTCGCCTCTTCTAGTTCTTGGGTATAAAGACATTGCAGCAGATGCTTGAACAGGGACATCTTTACCTTCTTTTGAAACAAAACGTGCTTCAGGAAGCATTTCGTTTACATAGTATTTCCCATTTAAAACAAACGGATTCGTGCCAAAAAATCTAGAATTGAATTGTTTGTGTTGATATGTTCCAGTTTTACTTTCATTTATAAACGCATCTTTGCTCATATTTGGATCAACAAAGAAACCTGTCATAGCAAAACCGCCATCTGATAATCTTTTACCTGGCGTTTCTCCTTGAAGGCTTTTCATAATGTTCTCGTCCACATATTTTTCAAAGAAATTTTCATGACCAAAACCTTTTTCTTTAAGGTAATTTCTTAGTTCATTTGCTGGTTGGCTAGAATTTGCTTTACCAACACCAACAAAAAACTTTTCAAAAAAAGCTCTTCTTACATCAAAACCAAAACGCTTATTGTTTTCAGCAATGATTTGTCTATCTGCATTTTTAGGTAATCCTCTTTTCTTTTCGGTAATAAGAGTTTGAGTAATTTTATCTATAGCTTCAGGTTTTGTAAAATCTGTATTTCTAATAATACTAATTAGTTCAGCAAATGCATCATTATATTTTCTTCCGGTATTATTATTTGTCCTAAAATCATTGATAAATTCAATCAGTTCATTTTTAGCTTTAGTTGTTTGATAGCCTTTATCTTTACTAATAGCTTTCAACACATTTCCAAAATATGTAGCAGCATAAGCATTTCCAAAAGTAGCACTAGGTTCTTGAACCATTACAAAAACAGCTACAGGACTTCCTTTCATCTCAGGATTTTGCTGATCTCTCAATTTAGCTGCTTCTTGTGCTGCTTCCCATATTGAAGGAATTTTAGTATCATCTGATGCAGCAAAGCCAATATTTTCTAAAACATTTTCAGCTATAAATGAGTAACCAATTCCTCCTTGTAATATTTGTCCGTCAACAACTTTACCAATTCCTGTACCATCAGAATTTGCAACAACTACTGCTCCTCCACTTTCAGAAACGACATCGTAGAAAGATTTTCTTTCTTCTGGGACTTGTAATTGAATACCGCTTTCTGGGTCTACTTCCCATGAAATTTCTACAGGCTGAAAAACTTTTGCGAGTTGCGATTTACTTCTAACCTCATTTGGATTAACGTAACCACTAACTATAACATCACCAACTTCAGTCTCTTCGTTATTTGGTGTAACAATTTTTACTTCTGCATCTTGAATTTGGGATGCTACTTCTTCTTGACCTTGTTCGGCAGCGACTTGAGGTTCTGTTTGGGGTGCTCCTTCCGCCACCTCTTGGCTAACTCCGGCTTCTGGCTGTACAGGTACTTGACCTGCTTCTTGCTCTTGAACGGCATCGATTTTTCTTTGTAAGGGTTTTGCAATTTCACCGGTACGCAATGTCTCGGTCATACCATTTATAAACTCAGTGAAATCAGCACGAGTCTGAATCTCATTGAATATCTGAACCTGTCCGCCTGTTACATAGGCAACAAAATCAGAGATAACCTTGGCTATTTTCTCAAGGGTGCTTATTTCTAATTTCTGTGCATTAAGTCTCAAAGTAGAAGTTAACTCCACCAAGAACTCTTCAGCTTGCTCGTTTGTCTTATACTCATTTACTAAAGTATCGATTGTTCTCAGTACATCGTTCTTTACAGTTCCCTCGATTGTCTTTTTCAACTTAGTACGCATATCGTTGAAAAGTTTGGGATCTGAGCCCAATGTTCTAAGTAGAACAACGTGTCCTATTTCGTGAGCAAGGGTAGTGCTATTTGCTTTATCTAAGTTTATTTGTACCTCTACACTATAACTTCCATCTTCATTTTTTCTGTACGCAAAGTTACCGGCACTTTCTCTTTTGCCACCTAGCTGAGGCACAACCTCGTTAAACTCTTCATTGTTCATGAAAACAATCCTAGCACCTGGAGCAACTTGCTCTAAAGCACGTTGCAATGTAACAGCCTCGTTGAGAATAAGATTAGTATTTGCTTGACCATTACTTGTGGCTTTTGCTGCTACTTCGTTCAGTTTATCTTGATCCTCTAGGGTAGCACCTTTATCTCTTGCTATAGTTTGAACACCACCAAGTTGTTTTGCTCCTTTATCAGTTGCTTCTTGTAATTCTTTCTCGTTTGACTTTTTCTTTTCTTCTATAGCTTTGGTAATTGCAGGATCTTGTGTTTCTACTGTTATTCCTTCAGAAGTAAGGTTCTCCATCATTTTTGGGTCCTTGATATAGCGATTAACCATATCTTCATTAGAAATAACTACACTACTTCCATCTTTAAATTTGACCCTTGTTAACTGAAGAGGTTTTCCGGCTGCAACATCGCCAAGTTTTTTATCGATACTTTTTATTTTTTCCTCGATTAATTTCTTCTGGAAGTCGTCTTTAGCCTCTTCTAATTTCTTTTGAAACAAAGCCTTATCAGTAGACAAACTAACAAAATATTTTTGTGCATCCTGGTCTTGCACCAATGTTTTAGCATTCGGAAGAGCCTTGACAACCTCTTGAAAAGCAACTCTCATATCTTTGAGTT
>Ga0129333_10000451_pt1 | contig 33551 bp, 57 predicted proteins | sample CPB6_08_DNA_FD_94474 | JGI IMG/M metagenome (GOLD analysis project Ga0129333, IMG submission 94474) | Freshwater to marine salinity gradient microbial communities from Chesapeake Bay, USA - CPBay_Sum_0.6_0.8_DNA | ecosystem: Environmental > Aquatic > Marine > Coastal | place: USA: Chesapeake... | reverse complement strand
TTGAACACGAACAGCCCAAGCTTGATCATTGTAAATGGTATCAATGTTGGGTTCAACGTAGACACGCATACTCAATCCAGCAGTAGCATTGAGGATCATTTGCCTGCGTTCGTCAAACGTGAAGGGATTTTTATAAGTGCGAGGTTGCTTTGCTGAACCTGCAATAATAACTAGTTGATCGGTTAATGCAGTACAACGCTTGATAATTTCAAGGTGTGCATTATGCAGCGGCTGAAAGCGACCGATAAGAAGGATTGTGCCGTATTTCTTTTCTGACATTCTAAAGCTCCTTTAGAAGAATTGTCTATGAACCGTCTATCAGTTCACATCTTTATTTATGCTAGTATAGCATAAAGAGTAATTTATGCAATGAAAAAAGGGCGCCTAAGCGCCCTAATTTTACTTACGCCATCCAGTTGGATTTGGCCAAGCTCCTTGTGACTTGCTAGGAGCGACATAGCGATAACGCTCGTCCATTCCGTCTTCCCTGTGCCACTGACCCTTTTCAAAACCTTCCTCATATGCACGAAGGTCAGAGGGGGTCCAGTAAGTACCGGATTCATATTCACGGTTAGTAAAGCCGTCAGTATAACCCTTATAGAAAGCACTAGAGCCAGTCTTCGGTTCCACCTTTACACTGTTAGCGTTACGTTGAACAGGCTTAGTAAATTCAACCTTGTCATCTGGATTCTGTCCAACCTCTCCGACAACTTCATAACGACAAGCCCGACCCTTAGCATTGTTGTAATCGCTAGGAATGGACACTACGTCAGCAGGGTTGATTTTGACGATGACAGTACGCTCACCACCAAAACTAGCCAGATAGCTATGGCTACAGAAGTGCAGACCAGTACTGCAGGTGTTGTCACGGTTGTCATCAACCATATTGCGTTCCATTTCAACAACCTTACCAACACTATTATCCATAGTGCCAGTATGACAATCCTTGTAGTCACCACGCACACGCTTGTATGCAAGGAAGCAACCATCGGGAGTGATCGGCAGACTGTTCTTTTCTAGGAAGCCATAGAGTTCATCGACAGCCCTCTTGCTAGGGTTCCGCATAAGATTATGCATGAATTCCACAAGAGGGGCAACATCGAAGCCATCCTCTAGCATTGCAATCATCCGAGTAGCCAGAGCATTATGGAACACTTGACCACGCCAGAACATTTCACCATCAACCACTGCAACGTTTCCGCGGCTGAAATTGACCAGGCGCTTAGTAGGATTGATCAGTTCTTTAACTGATGCCCAATCCGACGCCTTGATAGCATCAACGATTTTAGAATAAGACAGATGGGTCTTGTTGATAGTATGCGGAGTACCATCGATAACAAGAGTCACATTGTCGCCTTGAAGAATAAACGGATAAGACATTTTAGTTTCCTTTAACTTGATCAACCATGTTGATATAATCTACAACATCACTAACAGTAGCACTATACGATGATAGATGTTTTAGCATCGGATAGCGATCCTTAAGATTTTGAATCTTAATCTTGTATTGTTGAATCATTGCCTGAGGATCAACAGCATTGATTACAATTCCAAAAGTCTTGAATAATTGTTCCAGATGATGCATTTTGTGTTCATCAACCAGTTCAACATCCTTGAATTCTGCATACAATTTATAGTAAGGACTATCTTTCTTAAGATTGTCATTAATATACTTGAAGTTGGACTTAAAATCAATAGCCGCTTTGACCAAACCAAGCACATTGCTAGTATCGGTAGCCAAAAGCTTTTGCCTGACAAACGGCGTCAATTCAACCCAATTTTTTTGCTTACGAACCAATTCAATATCATTCTTACGGACACCATAAATATCTCCAGTGAAGATACCTGAGCGCCGCAGACAATCTTGAAAATGTTCCATTGTACGCATCGGGACACCGACAGGATTCCAATGATTCATTTCAACATAGTAATAAATTTTATTAGAATCAAATTCGCTAGCAGTACCTGCGTTAGTCCAAACGTATTTGGTAGTATGGCGACTACGTTGACGTTCCTCAAACCGCAGAATGCTTGCCTTACCCCAACTGCCTTTGCTACTTTGGTCACGTTCCATAAGTTGAGTAGCATACATTGTGTTGGGAGGATTATGCAGTTCACGCAAGAAATTCCCGACACTCATTGTTTTAGTTTTATCAGCAGCCTCAATGACAATTACATGTTCATTGTGAACGTCCATCTTGCGATTTCGCCAATGAAACTTGGCACGTTCCAACGCTCCGCGCTTGGTGTCAGTAATAACAAAGTGAACACTCATTGAAGGTTGGATGCTCCAAGCTTGAACGTGTTGCTTAGTATCATCATCCATAATGCTAACGGGCTTCAAGTTAGCACACTTGTCACTACCGCGATCCTTGTAGAAACCACGTAGGGTGATGTTGTACTTACTAGCCAACTCGTTTACCTTAAGCGAAAACGGCTTAATGATAGAATAAGGATTTGACGGATTACCCAGAGGGAATTTAGTATCCTGAATATACTTAGCAGTAGCAGCCTTAAACAATCCTTCATTGTGACGCTTGACTAGATAATCGGCACGTTGCCAAAGGTTGTCAATCTTATCGGCTTCATTAGCGACATGGACAGCCAGTTGATTGTTCAGTGCCGAAAGTTTATTTTTGATAGATTGAATTGTAGAAGGGATGTAACTCAGACCTTCACGGCTAGCTTGAAAATCAAGCTCACCGATATCAAACTCCATGACAAGACCGCAACCAAGAAGACCGCGCAGTTCCCCTAGTGTGTTGTCAGCCATTGGCACCTCAATAGGATAAGCAATATTACCCATGATTGCCACACTAGATGAGCAAGCACTACCAAAACTATGTACACCGGGGATAATGTCACGATCCCTATATTCAGGATTAAGGAAAGTAAAACTCTTACTGCCGTGAATTACAGGGCGAAGTTTGAAATACTTGTAGACATGCCTAGCCTCATTTTGGAACTTATCAAAGTCCCAACGATCAGTCACGGCAAACTTGACTTCAACACCATTAGGCTCCGTGGTTTCTTCTTCCATCATAAGTGCGATAGAAGGAACTCCATGCTCATTAATGAATGCCGTGTAAATACCACGACGACCATCACGAATAGCGATTACAGAGAAATTATCCGTATAGCTAAATGGAGACTTGCTACCAAGACCAAGGGCGCCAATGAAAGCATTAGAATCAGTCTTAGTGGATTCAAAGTAGGTCGTGTAAATGTTGGTAACTTGATCATGGGTAAGACCTGTACCATAGTCCCGAATGCTGAACCAAGGTTCTAGTGCATTCGGCAAATGAACATCAAAGGGAAGATCGGGTTTGCCTGCTGCCGTATGACTGTCAACGGCATTACAGGACAACTCACGGATGATAGCACGGATCTTGTTAGCGTACAGACCCGAACTAAGAATGCTAAAAGCCTTCGCAGAGTTCCGAATTCGGAACTCTCCAACTTGCCCCACATTACTGAGGATGGCTTGGTTCTGTGGGTTGTTATTCAGAATCATAAATTTCCTTTATATTACCAGGCGTGATAGATAACCATGTGATCCACATTCGGCACATTGCCGACTGGACGATAGACTTGCATTTCGCCGTCCCACTGATCGGGGTCAAACAACTTGTCCTCGGGACCTACGACAACGAAACGGACTTCCTTGCCAGTGTGATGGCTCTTGACAAAGAAAGTAGAAGGCATACCAAAAAACTCAGACGCCAACTTGAGGACCTTGCGGTTCTTGTCGTATTCACAATGCTCTAAGGGAACTACAGGGATCGTAGCAGCCTCAGAACGGGCACGATATACTGCGGCCTCAGCCATACGATCTTGAGTAGTGCGTCGGGGAAAGTGCATTTTTGACTCCGTTTTCTTACTATACCGTTAGTATATCAAACTTTGGATTATTTGTCAATCCCAATTTTCTTCACGATTGGGAGGAGTAACAATCACTGGGTTGCCCCACTCATTGTATGTGACAGGTTGTCCATTAATGGTGTGGGGCTCGCCTTCATCGTAGGTCCAGCCCAGTGCCTTCATCATGCGGTGCTTGACCAGCAGATTTGGGCTACGGAACACTTCGGTATCGTCAAACCCAAGCATAACCCCCACCTCACAGACAGCGCCGCTGCGGCAGATGCCTGCATGGCAGTGTACGATGACATTCATACGATTAGCCAATGCATGTTGCAACAGGCGAACCAACTCATTCGCTTGTTCCTGACTGCAACGCATAGCCTCATCAATGACAAAATCGTCCTTCTCAACATCCAAAAATTGGAATTGGTGAACTTCCTTAAATTGAAACTTAGGAACAGGGAAGTTTCCCGGGGGGTCACAGATTTGGATGAGCATAGAATTCACACCGGGGTCAAAATGAAACCCCTTGTGAACGTCACCCAAACTAATATTTTGAATCCAAGGCATATATATCTCCAATAAAAAGAGTATACTATACTCTGGATTTATTGTCAACCACGAGTTGTAAGTACCTTGTCTGCAAGTCCATACTCTACAGATTCTATTGCGGACATAAAATAATCTCTCTCCATATCTTTATGTAGTTGATCAATAGTTTTACCTTTGCTATTATGATTAAGATAAATTCCAGTCAATATACTCTTAAGTGCTAAAATTTCTCTAACTTGAATCTCCATATCAGTCGCTTGCCCACGTGCGCCACCGCTGGGTTGATGGATCATGTGCCGAGCGTGTGGAAGAATCAAACGTTTACCTTTTGCTCCTGCTTGTGCAAGTAAGCTGCCCATACTGCAAGCCTGACCCATAACAATTGTTTGAACATCTGGCTTGATAAATTGCATTGTATCATAGATAGCCATGCCAGCAGTTACACTACCACCCGGGCTATTGATATATAGGCTAATGTCTTTTTCAGAATTTTCACTTTCTAGGAACAACAATTGAGCAACAATAAGATTTGCCATTTGATCATGTACTTCACCCTCAAGCAAAATGACACGGTCACGAAGTAAGCGGCTGTAGATATCATAACTACGCTCACCGCGACTTGTTTGTTCCAAAACGATAGGTACCAAGCTCATAAATTTCCTTTGTCAAATATAGACAATTATACAGGAAATTTATGACTAGTCAATAGTTATTTGCGTTTTTTACGCCCAACATCGCCCACTGCATTAACAGGTTCGGATGTAAAGTCTGTAGTGGCATGCCCAGTTGCAATTTTTTCTGCACCGGCGGCAAACTCTTTTTCACTAGGACCACTGGATCCCATACCAACACCCAATTCATTTGGTTCTGGTAAAACTGTTTTGGGATCAGTATTAGAAAGTTTGAAACTGAAACCACCCTTTGTTGGGTCTGTTGCTCCGCTCTTACTTTCAAGAGTTATCTTACCTTCTAGTTTTGCAGGCCATTGTGTAGCGAAACTCATAGTACGTGATTTAGCATCGTAGTCTGCATATTGTTGTATGAAGTTCATATCCAATATGGCTAAGATTACATCTTGGAACTCGGGCAATGCACCACCTTCATTTACTGCCTGCATGACAGCTAGCTTTACTGCATGAGTTAGTTTACCGCCATCGCTACTTGGCTTCTTAAAATCAATATCGCTCCACAATGAACTGTACTTTGACATTGGGAGATTTTTTCTTTGCTTGAATGCAGCCATACTATCTACTACTTGGTTAACGATATCAATCTTCCAAGGTAAAAATTCATTAAATTTTTCAGGGATAGAATCAGGAACGTATTGATATAATAAATTCATAGCCTGAAATACCTGACTAATTGTTCTAGGTTCTGGTAGATTGTATTTGGCTTGTTTACTACTATCACACAAATCAATAAAAGCTACACTGGCTTCATACGCAGGGTTATCTCTAATTTCTTGAGGTATTTTTAGTCCACCGATGCTAGGTGGCGCACCACCGCCTTTACCTTTACTAGAGATGTTTACCGTATGTTCTGTTTCTGAGTTTTTAATACTTGCAAAACTATCAGCAATATTATTGTTTGACTTACTAGGAAAATTAATAACCAATGAACTTACATCATTTCCTAACCACTTTTCAAAACCTTGCCTGCGTGGAAATCTTGAAGTACCATTAACAAGTGCTAACACGCCTAAATACTCACCTGCATAGTCTACAATACTTGCTCTTATCTTAGTGGGAATTTCTTTAGGTATTGCAGGATTTCGACCATTCATTATTTCTTGAGCCATTTGTATTACAACTCTACCGTAATCTGTAGATTGCAGTGTTTCATTACTAGTTATAGCGTCACCTAACTCTGATGCAGGAATGTCACGATCTGTTATTCCTATTTGAGAAGGTTTTAATAGTGCTGCTTCTTTACCAGTCTCCTCACCTTCTTCACCTGTAGCTGCCTGACCGCCCAAATCTTTTGTTTTCAATAGATTACTTAACGGCATTGGATCATCAATACCATCTAGTTTGATTTTTATATTGCCTTTGAATTGTCCTTTATCGAACATGTCTTGAAACCTATCTGCCTCAGTAGGATCAGCAATCACAGGTTCTTTATCCACTGTGTAGAAAGGCATCTTTTCTCTGATCATATATAAAAATTTATCAAAACGTTCACCGTATTTGGTAATGGTACCAGCACTGAGAGTACGTTCTTCGGCAATATAAGTTATTTTATCTATTAAATCACGCATAATTTGTATTTATGCTTTTTAGCATTTAAACAAATTTTGATGGGTGAACCACTGTCTTATACTATGTGCCCTTCTTAGTGGTATACCGTATTTTGCAAGTTTGTGTTTGAATAAAAAGAATGAAGGACCATGACTCATTAGTGGTTGTTTACCTTCTTTTAAACGTTTGAAACTTAGTACGTCCCATTGATACTGATGACACATTTCATGTGCTAGTGTCATTACAAGCCACTGTTTGCAGTACCATTTATTATTAAGAGTTATTACGCAATTACTACGTTTATTATCTACTGGTACAAAATGCTTGGCTGAACACATTCCCCAATAGTCCTGAGACCGTTGAATTATTCTAAAATCGGGCATGGGTAATCTATTGTTGAATATCTCTTTATTGAGCAACTTGAATAGTCCCACTATTTCACGATGAGTGGTCCTGTACGCCTGTCTTTTTTGGTAACTAAGACTGGGCATATCCTCGTACATCATTTGGGTTAGAATGCTTTTGGACATAATGTATTTAGTCTACTATAAGAACCCAAAAACTGCAAAATTTATAGGAAAAATTAAGCTTTGGGGTTCAACCCGTTAAATACTATGTTAACTATTTTTAGGAGAACATAATGGAATTAGTGATTGTAGTAGCCGTAATAGCAGCCGCTATTTGGTATTTTTTCTTTAAAAACAGAGAAGTTATTAAAGAAGTAACAGGAGAAGCACCCTACAAAGTAGAGGTGGAACCCAAGGTAGAGGAAGTTAAAACAGAACCAGTCGTTGCGGCTACTGCTCCTGTTGTTGAAGCCCCTAAAGTCGAGGTAGCACCCGAGAAGCCAGTAAAGGCAAAACGTGCTGCTAAGCCTAAGGTTGAAAAAGCTTCGGCTGAAAAGACTTCTAAACCAAGATCCAAAAAACCATCAATGACCGTAGCTAAGTGATTTGATGAAGATCGGGTTCGATTTAATAAGTGATTTAAATCTCTCACCTGACGATAGTTTCAACTGGGAAAACAAAGCTACCAGTCTATATTGTCTTGTGGCAGGTAATATTAGCTCCGATTTACGAACAGTATTACTTACTTTAAATCATCTTGCAAAATTTTATCAGGGAGTTTTCTACACCCCGGGATCCTTAGAATTCCAAGGTGTAGAAAACTATAGCAGACGTATAAACGAAATCACTAGCATTTGTAAAAAAATACGTAATGTAGCATTACTACATCATCATGTTGTGATTATAGATGGAATCGCTATTCTAGGATGTACTGGCTGGTATGGTGATGAGTTTAATTACAACTTTGAAGAACTTCACGGGATGAATAGATTTGAAGATTTAGTATACCTTAAAAATTCTATTGAAAAGTTGCAGAAACATCTAGATGTAAAAAAGATACTCGTATTAACGAACGGTGTACCCAATAAGAATCTCTATTTCGGTGAGATTCCTGAAAATTATGAATCTTTACCCGAATTATCATTAGCTCTAGGTGCTGATTCCGAATCTAAAATTTCAAATTGGGCCTATGGATCGTATAAAAAAATAGTTGATACCAATGTTAATGGTATCAACTATGTATGTAATCCATTAATGGATTACAAGAAAAACACGTATTGGGCTAAAAGAATAGATGTTGAAACTTAAGCTTCTGCCTCTACTTTAATTTGTAGAGGATATCCATGAGCCCTTGCATCCAAAGTAACTTCAATACCCTTTTGTTCAGCAATTTCATAAGGTAGAATAGCAACTACTGCGCTACCTTCTTCATGAATGTTTTTTGTGATTTGTACTGCTGTATCTGAATTGTAGTTGAAGTAATCAACCAACGATTGTACTACGAACTCCATTGAAGTAACATCATCATTGATATAAATGATTTTAAATAATGGTGGTTCTTGAAGACCGATATTAGGTTTAATTTTTACTTTGGTTTCTGTTTTTGACATGTTATGTTCTCTTAAAAAGTGTGCGGCGCACCGCACACTTGTAATTATATTATTTAGTATAGGTAATTGCAATTTTCTTGGGCTTTTGTTCTTCAGGAACAACACGCTCCAAGTTAATTGTAAGTATACCATCTTGAACAGCAGCTCCTACAACTTCAACATGGTCCGCAAGAGTCCAGCTTCGTAAGAAGCTACGGGCGCTAATACCACGATGTAGATACTCAACAGTATCATTTAGATCGACTGCTTTCTCTCCCTTGACGGTAAGTTGATTCTTTTCAACTGTAACATCAATATCACCATCTTTAAAGCCTGCCACCGCAAGTTCAATTGCGAACTTATCGTCACTATGTTTCACAACATTGTATGGAGGATAATTTGTTCCAGACTGCGAGTTAGTGTGACGCATGAGTTCATCGAACACATTGTCGAAACCGACTGCAAATTTATGAATTGATGGGATATCTAAGGAACGTAGAGATAGGTTTGTCATTTCATTTCTCCTTTCTATAAGCAAGAATGACGCTGTAGACCCGACCATCGGCATCTACATACGTATTTATTTTAGAAAAAATACGCAAAAAATTCTAGTATTTAGGTTAAAAAAGTTTCTTTGGTAGCTCTTGACTAGCCAGCCATTTTTTCCATCGTCTTTTAGCTTGTGCTTTGGCTAACTTGCGCTTAACGGTTGGTTTAGTATAGAATTGTCTTTCCTGCAACTCCATAAGTAAGCCGTCCTCACTAATCTTCTTTTTGAATTTGCGTAAGGCCTTATCTACGTTACCGTCTTGAACAAAGACTTTTCTTCCTTTAATGTTCATAATATAGGTTTAGGATTTAAAACTAAATCTCGACTTATATTTATCTTTTTGATACCCTTTTTCTCATAGGTTTTTAGATGGTACATGTGTGGCATCAAAACTCTTTCGATTTCAGTGTGTAATCCTCTGGCACCCGTTTTCAACGTTAAACAATTATCAACAATTTGTTCTAAAGACTTCTTATCAAAATACAATTCTATGTTATCTACAGAGAAAAGATACTGATATTGCTCTATGTAATTACTTTTGATATTAGTCAATACTTGGAGTAATTCGTCACGATCTAAATCTTTCAACGTTACAGAAGTGGTGAATCGTCCTATAAATTCTGGGATCATGCCAAATTTAGTTAGGTCATCTGGTGATACCTTGCTTAAATCAACGTCATCGCTTTTTGCTTTTACATCTGCTCCGAAACCTATAGTAGTACCCTTGATTCGTGATTTTACTATCTCTTTCAATCCAACAAAAGCACCACCGCTAATGAAAAGTATATTTTTGGTATTTACTTCATGCATGTCCCCGCCTGGGTGCTTTCGTCCGCCACTAGCTGGAATGCGACATACTGTACCTTCTACTAGCTTCAATAATGCTTGTTGTACACCTTCACCTGATACATCACGTGTGATACTAGTTGATTCACCTTTACGTGCAATTTTATCAATTTCATCGATGAAGACAATACCGCGCTCGGCAAGTTTTACATCGCCGCCGGCAGCATTAACCAACATGCTAATCATAGATTCAACATCATCACCCACATATCCGGCTTCGGTTAATGATGTAGCATCTGCAACAACAAACGGCACATTAAGATATTTTGCTACTGTTTTAGCAAGTAATGTTTTACCGCTTCCGGTGGGACCAATAAAAAGGATGTTACCTTTAGATATTTCTAAATCTTTGGGTGGATTATCTATTCGTTTGTAATGATTAGCGATGGCTACACTTAATACCATTTTAGCACTATCTTGTCCTATAATGTATTTGTCTAGATAGTTCTTTATTTCTACTGGATCATATTCCTGTACAGGAACTTTTTCTGGTTGCTCTACAGTAGAATCGTCAGAAACTAATTGATTGCACAAATCAATGCATTCACTACATATAGCAACTGTTTCTGAAACAATCAATTTTTTAACTACATCTTTATGCGACCCACAAAAGGAGCAATGATTGATTTTGTTTTCTTGTGTCATCTTTTATATATTAGTTAGAAAAGTAAGTCTATCAAATTATACTATGATATTTACTTATTTTCTAGAGTTAAGGTAAGATTCTATTTGTTCCTTTTCAACTTCTGTCAATTGATCAATATCATATTGACCTTCTTCTAATTTTGAAATTAGAAACCTAATATAATCATCATTAGCCAAATAAGAACTTGTACTTTCTTTATTCAATTCGAACCATCTGTTGCCGTCAAACTTGAATACCTTATTTGGTAATATATCGACACGAACAAATATGTCTCCTCTATTTGCAAATTTTGGGAAATATGTCCCGAAATTTGTAGATGTTTTCGCAACGTTGTCGGGTTCTAAAAATAAATCAGGTCTCATTTCCTTCAATGCATCTTTAGAAACCATTTTATCATCATATATAACATAACCACCGTCTACTTCTTTGTAAGTATTGGATGGATTGATTTTTACATCGCTACTAGCCTTCATAGTAGAATCCGTAGTGTTTGGAATAGTAGAGGTTGTTAGTTCTTCTTCTGTGATTTCTTTAACTTCTACCTTAGGTTTCTCAGCAACTATTTCTTGTACAGGTTCTACAATAGGTTCAGGTTTGTAGACTAACGGAGGAACCCTCTCATAATTTTCAGGATATTTAAAACCCTGATTTAAGTATGGATGTTGTTCTAGTATACTAGGTTCTTTTTTTTCGGGAGCGGGAGGCTCAGGAACTTTATCTGTTTTGACCTCTTCTGTAACTACTGGTTCTTCTTTTGGTTCTTCTTTTGGAGGTTCTACAGGTTCTTCTTTTGGCTTTTCTTGGTCCCATTCTCTACTTGCATTAGCTGCTAATACCAGCGCAATAGCTAATGGATCAAAAACCACAACCAGCAATATAATTACCCAACGCACAGCACGTTCTAGTAACTCAGCACTAGGGTTATCTTCATATATTAATGCTGCTATATATTTTATAGGACCAACTTCAGCCTCTATCTTTCTAGTCTCGGCCGCAATAGGTGCTCGTTCTTCGTTTAATTTTGCTATTGCTTGTTGAGCATCAGTAATTTCTTTTTGTAGCTTGGTGCGCTCAGTAGCCTGTTGTCTACGTATGGTAACAGCACGTTCTACACCTTGCTCAGTATTTCCTCTAGATAATCTAGTATCCACTTGTGCATCTAGTTGTTGTAGTCCCCTACGTGCTACTTCTATGTTTTCTCGTTGAGTTTTAATTTTTTCATCTATAATTGCTAATTTTGCTTGTGAGTCACCGGATATTAATCCTACTTCAGTATGCGCTTTGGATAAAAACCCAAATATACCCATACTGGTTAATACGGCTAAGGCCACTACCGCAGGTACCAAGTACAGTTTTAGTACGAAACCGCATTGTTTCCAATACTTTCTTAACCATACAGTAGCAGTTATTTTGCCTACTTCAAGCATAGAGCCCATAATAATGACAGGTATCATTGCTCCTGCAAATATAGCAGTTAGGCCAATGATACTGTAATAGGCAGCAACGGCGCTTAATGATAGCGCCACAAGCAAAGTTAGGTTGGTAAGGCTGAAAATTCTTTTCATAAGTATGTATTTATTCTTGGTCTTTTGTCATACTATCATCAGATATTATACCAAATAAATGTCCATACGTATCAATAAACTCTTCCTGACGCATTACTAGTTTTCTAGCCACCCCCGGGCCCTGTTGCACATGATAAGTAATCCAATTTTCGTTACCATCACGCATCTTTACTTGCATGATGGTCATACTGTCCCCATCTTCAAATACGTAACGTTTGCCTACTAAATCATTCATCAAAAATCTCAGCGTCTATAGTATCCATGAGTGCTTTTAATTTTTGCTCTTGTAGTTTACCTTCTTCTGTAAGTTCTACATCACTATCACACATGGGGCAAACTTTCTTAGGATCATCGAGCTTGTTACCGTCCTTATCTTCCCACTGCCAATCAGCATCATATTGTTGACCTTTCCATTTGCATTTTGTACATTTGTGAGTAGGTTCGGGTTCTTTTTCAGGTTCTACCCAACTTGATTCATCACCTAGTTCATATGTAACATCATAACCGCCCTTACGGTCTGTGTAGCAATCATCATATTGGAAGTCCCATTCGATTTCTACATCATTATTCCACGCATCTTCCATCACTTCAGAAACATCTACTTCACCATCTTCAATTTGTTTGAGTAAGGCGGTGATTTCATCTTCATCTTTGTCGGGATATATTTCACTTAGTAGGTCTTCATCCAATTCGATAGCATATTGTCTATCATGTGAGTGCCATTCGTGTTTTACAATTGTAACCATAGTCAGCCTTTTTTAAGTAATTTTCCGCTTTTATTTATGTCTTTGTGCTTGACGATAATAAGATTATGAATTTTCCCATCATGTTTAATAGGCAAATCCAAGAATACGCTGATTCTTGGACCTTCTGATTCACTCACTAGACTATCGTTGCCTACAGTACCCGAGAATGGAATACCGTTCCATAGACCTCGCACTCTGTCGCCTATGAAGTATTCAGGTTTATAACGATTCTTTTCAAAGTATTCTGCTAAATTCATTTTCGTTTCCGAAAAAATCTGAACGTCAATCCATCTAAGAATGCCTGCTTAAATCTAGTCATAGGTGCCCAAATAACATATCCTACTAGAATACCTTGTATCCACATAAAAATCATTAAGAAGGCTGTAAATTCTTCACTCATAGATGTTTTCCGAAAATGCAATATACTGCAAACCACTTCCAAGTCTCAGGTTGAAGCCTACGCCAATCAACCTGAGTAGGATTTTGCCTAAATGACATACCGTCTGGTCCCCATTGCCAATGATACGTACCAAATCGAATGTTGAACCAGAGGTTGCTCATATTACTTAGTCATCAATGCAGTAAAGTTAGAAGGAACAACGATAGTTTGAACCTTACCGTTCTTAATACCTTCCGAAATATTCAGCATAGCCTGAGCCTGCATGAATTGGACACTCTGTGCTGAGTTGTTAGCCAGTGCTGCCATACGACGGGATTCTGCTTCGGCAGTCTTGACCTCAACCTCTTTCTGCTTGAGTTCATTCTTAGCACGAACCAAATCATTAGCAGAGGCCACAACTGAGTCTGCAGGAACCACATTACGAATCAGTACCTGACTGATAGTGATACTGCCGTCCAACTTTTCTTCAGCAAGGTTGCGAACAATCTCATCCTTGATGAAGTTTTCCATATCACTACGGTTGTCTGCCATATCCAGTGCCTCATACTTTCGTGCTGCCTTGTAGACAGCATTACGTGCATTTTGAACCACGTAGTTGTACATTAGGAATACGTCACCGCTCTTATCAGTAGCATGGAACGCTTTGTTTTTGCTAGAATAAAGTTCACTGACCTGACTAGGATTGATGTTGTAAACAACCACAGCATCAAAGTCCTTCATAGTTGAGTTATCCTTCGCAACAGGAGTCATATTGTCAAGGGTAACATTAACATCCTTGACAGGGAAAGTAAGGACATCACCAATCAATACCTGATTAAACGAACCAGGAAGAAGTTCACCAGACTTGACTTGTTTATCGAAACCAACACGAACACCGACCTCACCCGTTTCGATACGGGTACAAGCGGCAGACATAAGAACAGCGGTAGCAAGGATAGAGAGTTTAAAAAATCGGTTCATGATTTACCTTTCAAAAGAGGATTACGATTGTTACAAGAGATGCTACAGTTAGCACAGAACAGACTATACTATACAACACATATTTTGTCAAAGCCCATTGTTCCATTCCAGTCATTTTACGTACAACTTTGATACCAAAAAAGAACAGACCAAAGACAAACAAAAAGGCCAAAATAATTTTAAACATCAGCAGACTCCTCAAACAGTTTTTACTTTATTCATTTTTCATTTGTATCCATATGATATAGAAGCCAATCTTGATATAGTTGGCGCTGTTCTTCTAAGTCAACAACGTCGGGATAAGTTTTCAACCATTGTGTAATAAATCCACAACCCTTTACACCACATCCACATACAACATATTGTGTGCGAACAAATTTACTAGGATCAATCAACCCACGCTTGAGCATACTGTTCCAGATTTCTTGTTCACGGCGCGCTTCGTGGATATCTAATTTTGATAAGAATCTTCCCATCATTTGACTCCAAAATGTTTCTGTATTGCGTAGATAGGGTGCTGACAATTATATTCAATTCCGTCATCAAATCTAACCTTTACACGATAGGTAGCAAGAATATCTGTGACTTCGGTAAGGATTAACTCGGCGAACTTTTGAAATACTTCATCAGTTTTTACCAAGTCCGAGCCACAGTCATCATCATACTTTTTACATAACTCAAATGCCTGTTCTCGCAACTCAGCAATTCTTTTATTTGTCATCACGGAACCTCACAAAGCGAGGGAAACGAAGGCTATAGCTACCGTCTTGGTTCTGTGTGATAACATCGCACAGTACCTCAGCAGTACGACCAACAATCAGATTGCTATTAGCCCAATAGCTATCACGATCCTCGTCACTATAACCACTACCAACATTCACTTGAATGAATTTACCATCATCGGTACCCTCACACACAAGAGCACCAAGACGACCTTGATTGCGACCTGTGCCTTCTTCAAGACCAACCACAGTCAAGTCAACAGTAATCGTGGGCTTCCACTTCATCCAAAACGTATTGCGTTTGCATTCGTAAGGAGCATTCACATCCTTGATCATGATGCCTTCGAATCCAGCGTTAACTTGATCCTTAGCATAACGATTAAGAACATCACGACCTTCGGCAGTATCAAGGTCAACCATGATATGCGGCAACAGTTCAACATTGGGCATGTCATCAATTACATGACGCATTTGCTCAAGTACTTGAACACGCTTTTTCAATTGTGCGTTCCAATAACCACGACGAAAATCTTCTAGAGGGATCACATCAAAAATATTAAACACGCTATCATCGGCTTGCACATTCTCCTTACGGCGTGCTTGTCGCATAAGTTCTTGGAATGTATTACCAATCACTTCGCCATCTAGTACGAAACCGTTAGCCAGTTGTGCCGATGCAATTGTATGACGAATCATTTTCGTCCAATTGTCAGCAATTTGCTTTTCGATATGTGTAAAGTTTTCAAACACCTTGCCGTTGCGGCTATAGCTAACAACAGTGATAGCACCATCGCTGGGAATCACAGTCATCAGTACACGCACACCATCTAGCTTAGGTTCAAGTCGCTTGATGCCCTTCATTTCGGGGCGACCTTCGCTATTAGTAGCAAGTTGGCAACCGAATACAGGAATCTCGTATTCAGTTTTCTTACAGATTTTGTTGATAGTCTTATCGCTGATGCCTGCCCGCATATCTCGGCGAATCACAGGAGCGCAGAAGCCATTCCATTCTTCACTATCAAAACGATATGCCATTTCTTCGATAGCATCACGTGCGGCATTGCCAGTCAATTGGCGCCGACTAAGCTTGTACAGCAATTGATTGAAGTCTTGCCATGGGTTTTCGGCACCGACGACACCTACAGTATCGGGCACCTGACGTACATTGAACGTGACAAAAGGGTTGTAGCAAGCCTTAAGCAAGCCCAAAAAGATTTGAGCATTAATGCTACCGAGAACACTAGCCTCGAGGGCTTGTCGAATAACATCTTCCTTATGCAGGCGGCTGTCACTTTCATTCAGTTTGCGAATCCAACTAGCACTCATATATTCCTCACATTCACTATTGACCAATATTATAGCAGAATAAGATTATTCTGTCAACCTTATTATTCACAAAGTTCTTTAAAAGTTTTTACCTGAAAAGACCACATTTCTTTTGAAGTGCCATTTGGTGTGAACTTTTCAGGCATACCGCCATTCTTACTGAAACGTATACGCAGACCTACCTCTCTGCGTTTTTGTTCAACACCAATATAAAACTCAGGTGGAATTCTAAAATAGAAAACTTCCTTAATCATAGGATCTACAACAACAACCCTTAGCACACCTTTTTTATTCTTAGTACTAAATCCTGCACCACGATTAGGGTCTTTGATTGTACCTTGATTGACAACAGTGACCTTCTTTGCATCACTGCCATCTATAAAATCCATGCCTTGTTTGTTAGTGCGTTCTAATTTGCCAACACGTGATATGGCATTTTCAACCATAGACTCCATGGCAAGGTCACCTTGCCTGACTGCTTTCTTCAAGCCAGGAAGGTGAGTCTTTCGATATCCAGCAAACTTGTAAATCTTCTCTAGGAGAATTTCATCTGCTATAAACTGCTCCTGAGAATATTTACTCGCCATTAGCTACTTCCTTTGCTTTGAGGATATTGATCAATTGTTGGTTACGCCAATCTTGTTCTTTGCGTTCACGCTTGACATCATTGCCTTTGCCTAACAGCATACGGTCGTAGTCACGGGCCCATTTAATGCCATCGAGCCACCGTGATAGTTCATTGATCGTGCCTACAAAAAATTCGGCATCACGTGAATAGATAGGAAGACTATCTGCATCTTTTGGCTTCACTGCGACCACATCACCAAATTCACGGCTATATCCGTGCTTACTATGGCACATCATGAAGCCAAGCTTATCGCATTCTTCTTCAAGCCTACGAATTTGCAATACTAGATTATATCCACTCATAATATCACCAACTTGAATTATAAAACACTTTGCGACCCAGGAAAAGATCAGACTTAGCCGTAGCACAAAATTCTAGGTCATGTTCGTAGTAATGATCATCACTAGGGTTACCAAAGAAAAATCCAGTAGTTCCTAGTTTAGCCATTTCTCCAGACTTAATATCGGCTTCAAGCCGATTAATATCGTCCCATACAAGTTCTAACTCTACGCCATTGAACGTAGAGTCATAGATACCAAACGTATCCGCATTGTTGCCACCTTTAGATAGCCACAGGCGTTCCATCCAACCTTGCAAGTTAGGATGCTTGCGCCAGTAGGAAATCTCCTGCCTACTAGGATCATCGTAATCAGTACCTGCCTTACTGGCAACATATGCGTATTGATCAAGTCCCATTTTTAATCCTATTTAAAATTTCCTCAGCCACATCGATATCATCGACCTCATCATAGATATGTGCCATCATCATATTATATACGATGACACCATCGACACCAAACTTTTTAACGATAGCATGGGCTTCCTTCAATGATTCAGCCTGCCAAAGCATATCAGCAATTTCATGCTGACGTTTATTTGAAAGTGTAAATTCCATATCAGTAATCCGCTACAATAGTATTGGTGCTGTCGATATAAACAAACACCTTACAACGTTGGTTCTCACCTTCAATGTCATCGAAATACGTACAGTCATAAGTAAACTGTCCGCCATTGGTCACTCCAAGAAAGGTGCTTAGAAGAATCTTATCCTTCGGATAAGTTTTACGAAGAACATCCTCTAGTTGGCTAGTGCTCAGATAAGCACAACGGCGAATAGCATCTGCGGTAATCATTAGATGACCTTCACACGGTTCAGTTGGGTGTTGTTGTCACGATGAGCCTTGACAGTCCCCTCGGCGATAATCAGCTTACCGACCGGGATTGCCTCACGATAGCTGAAGAAAACAGCCTGATCCTCGGGGGTCACACCACTGACAAAGAACACACCCCATTGTTGGCTAAACACACTACGCACAACCTCGACGTTGATCTTGACCTTGGAGCCGATGCTACCGATAAATCCACCACGTGCTTGTTCAAGCTTGCGGTTGGCATTGTCACGCTTGACGGCACGTTCATAGCAACTGGGCAGACTTGCGATCACCGCAACGTCATAGTTGGATTCGATAACATCACGATTAGCAATCACCATTGCGGTGTTGTCAAAATCGTTCAACTTCTTGCCTTGCAGGATCTTGAAAGTGAAGCCCTTGTAATACTTACGAACGGCTTCGCCTTGCTCACGATCAGCCTCGGTGATGAGGTCCGTGTTAGCAAGGAAATTGTCAACAATTTGACGATTGGTCTCGGTGTTAACACCTTCCTCAATCGTCTTGAGGTAAGCACCGTTAATACGCTGGGCTGCACAAGCGGCGCCCCACACATCAGAAGCATCGAGATTCAGAACAGGACGTTGATAGCGAGCCATTTATTACTCCGTTGTTTCAGACTATACCGATATTATATGACAATTTGGATTTATTGTCAAGCCTTGAAATAATCGTACCCGCGAATAGGGCTACGGTTATTAGTGTTTCGTTCATCCCACTCCACAGTCTCACCCTTCAGAGCCAAAGCCGTAGTCAGGGTGGGAAGGTCACAGTCTTCCTCGAGGTAAACAGTGTCACCCTTTTGATAACTGAAAGTGGAAATCTTATCAGCAATACCGAGGTCGAATAGAACTTGGCGCTTGACTGCACCCCAACCATGACCGGGATCCGAGTAGAACTTGATTTTGAAAGCACCAGACATTTTTTGCTCCGTTAGTCAACTGTCGATGTATGTATTATATACCCAAACCCATTTATTGTCAACCTTCAGTCCTCGTCACCCAGGGTAGCCCCGGTGAGAAACAGCAGGATCAGAACAACACAAGCCAGCCAACCCAGAAAGTAGAACACGGTCATCTCCGTTATTCGAACGTAACAACTACAGTATACTACAGTCCTACTTTATTGTCAACCTTTTGTAGCCGTGGAAAAGCCCCTTTCGGGGCTTTTGTTGATTACTTCTTGCTAGCTTGATTTACGAATGCGTACATCTTTTCAGCAGTTTCAAGTACCTTGTCAAGTCCAGGAAACTCTGGCATGTCAACTTTCGTAACGATTTGACCAGTCTTTTCATCACGTTTGGCAGTCATTTCCCAACCCTGAAACTTCACATGGAAGTCTTGAGCAACTAGGTCTTTGGCCATTGCTAGGATATCTGTACGGATTTCATATCCATTTTTGTTGAATTTTACTTCCGGTGCTTTAAACTCGGGTAAAATCTTATCTCCGTAATTATTTGACATATTAATCTCCTTATGTGTGTATGTCTATATTAGACTTTTTTATTAACCTGGGCAGTCCAAGCATCCCAGCCGGCTCTAAACCAATCAATTTGATAAGGATTGAAGAGCCTTTCTACTTTAGTTTCCATCATTTCACGGCCTACTGTGGTAAGAACTGTAGTACCTGTTTTGATAGAAACATGTAGAAATTCTGTCTGAGCATTAACGTAGTTAGTCCACGCCTGCTTCAAATCTTGATTGGTGATATATTTGTTGATAAACTGTTTTTTGCCATTTTGAATAGCATCTACAGTAAGTTCTGGAATATTAAACATAATTTTCTCCTCCGTGTGTATGTGTTATGTTATTTGCTTTCATGTAAGATTTCAACTCTTTTGGTTAATCTTGTACAACTTTTCGTGCTGCGTTATGATTTCCTTGCCTAGCAAGATATGTAGCTGCTCGGGCACGGGCCATAGAATCAAAAATGTCGAACAATGTTTTAAAAAGTTTCTTCATATAAAGTTCCTTCCAGATACTTTATATTCATATTCCTTAGTAAAATGTTCAACGTCTGCTGCGTTTTGCGGAAATCTTGATGCGATATATTTATCAAGTTCACTTTGGTAATGCTGTTTTGGAAACAGTTCTGCTAACCTTTCCAATATCGATAGCATTTGATTCGATATTGCTTTCATATACTCTCCTTTGTGTGTGTAAAACAGATTGCTCTGTCAATATATTTATCAATAAATTTAAACCCAAAAAGAAATGGGGCTTACCCCCATTTCTCGTTGTATTTCCTTAGTGCTAATTGTCTAGCTAGCCAAAGTCTAAACTTGACATAATCACTAAGGTCGTCATCATTATCTAATTTTGATTCTTCAATTGGTCTACGTATTCGTGTGTCGATTCGATATCCAGATAAAATATCTTCATCATCGATTAGGTATCCAAAAGTATTACCATTAATTAAATAAGATAACCTGCTTGGATTACTTCTTAGGAGCTTCGGCTTTTTTATCTTCAGCCTTTGCTGCGGGCTTGGCTGCATCGCTTTTCTTGGCGTCATCCTTTTTAGCAGGAAGCTTCATTTCTTCCTTCTTTGCAGGAGCAGCGGGCGCAGCAGCGGGAGCAGCAGCGGGAGCTGCGGCAGCTGGCTTGGCTTCAGCCTTCTTTTCTTCTTTCTTTGCAGGCTCGGCTGCGAATGCGGTAGCAAGACCGAGTGATGCGATAAGAGCTAGTACTAGTTTCATAAAGTTTCCTTTTTAAGTTAAACACAGAAATTGTCTCTGTGTACTATATTTAACGCCTCAGGGCCTGTTTTGTTGACAAGTCTTTACCCAATTAAGACTAAATACATGATGTTATACATTTCATATCAGGGTATTTTTGACGGCACCAACTTCCAAGATGCTAATACCCCAAATCAGATTGGAAAAGCGTTTAATGCGGGGTTTGCCTGCATGGTAGATGTTTGGCGTGTCAACAGTAAGTTGTATTTGGGAACTAACCAACCTGCAACCGAAGTCACCCCCGAATATTTAAAAGGATCTAAATTTTGGATAAACGCTAGAAATGTTGATATGCAAAATTGGGTATCGGCACAACCCGTAAAATTCTATCCTAATTACTTTTGGTTTAGCGCATCTACCCCACCACCGCCCTATACAATAGCTAGCGGTGGACAATATATTACACCAGGCACAGTACCGACAAATAATCAAAGCATTGTATTCCTACCAGAAATACAAGACCGTGCTTTATTCAGCACAGTTAAACTACGTTGCTATGGTGTAATTAGCAACTACCTATCGTTTATTAAACGAATGCGTAACGAAGGTGAGTGGTATTAACCACCCCTACCACTACGTCTTACTACGTTACTACTAAAACCCTTACTTGGCTTAGGACCTTTGAATCCTTTTGGATCAAACTTTGGAGTTTGATTTTTCTTAGCCTGATGTAAAGCATTAACAAATGGATTGGTCGGTTTCTTTTCTGTCATTTTTTCACCTTTATAGATTTTAAATATTCTTGTAGATTACCGTATAGACCTAGCATCATGGCAATTCTACTATCGTAAAGTCGAATGTAGAATGATTTTGATGATTCTTTTTTATTTACGCCCAGGTAATATGGGCATTGAATTTTTTTGTTGAGTTCTAACATAAAGCTATGATAGCTTTGTCCATCTTGGCGGAACTCATAATCATAGAAAGTAATTTCAGCTAGTTGAAAGGCAGTGACACCCTCATCAGTCAGGCGTAGTCCTTCTTGTCTACCTGTGAACCACCATTTGAATATAACATCTTCAATAGGTAACTCATGGTATATTCTATGCGACTTAGGAATTTCAGCCAAAACTGTTTCTGTAATTTTTTGTTTTAGTGATTTAAGACTGCTCATCAGGGTAAACTACACTACCCGAATTCATAAACACAACCGTAAATTTGTCGGTCTTAAATTGTGCGTTTAATTTTCTGCACAGATTTCGTGCATGACCTGGATTACTAAAGCTAGTTTTCTTATACTTCGGTGTAGCTTCATTATCTAGATAATGTGAGGACTTCAAATTAATAGGTTGTCCTTCGTAGAATACTGCCCAAATTCCCGAGGCTTCAACAATTTGGTCACATTTATAGGTAACCTTATCTACAAGTTCTAGCAATACTTTGGGCTGTGTTCTGCTCATTTAAAACTTCCACCTTTTATTTCTACTTTGATGACTGGCTCCTCATCTGGTTTCTTATCTTGGTTTAATTGATATTTATCTGCTAATAGCTTGGCTAGCTCATCACGTAGCCCACGGGCTTCAATAATGGGCATAACAAAATCTTTACCTTGTTTATTCTCTATCATAGAAACCCTATCAATAAAACGTTTGATGTGTATCATAGATTATTTATCATGTTTTCCGCTTCGGTTTCCGTTTTAAACGGACCTTGATAGGGATAACGTTGAATAAAGATGTATTTGGGGCAAAAAACCTTCTCATTTACGCCGTTTTGATTGATTACGAACCATCCTGCGGCATAATAGCATTTACTTTTAACAGTCTTGGTGAACAAATGCAGTTTACGTTTAATATCCAGTACGGAATTGTAGACTTTACTAGTTGTAGGATAATGTGCAAAGGGCAGTTCTATCTTTGTTTTGTTAGTCTTTAACGATTGAAACTGGATTCTAGTCTGTTTCTTGAGGTCATTACTATCTGAAAAATGAGTGGATATACCATTCATTATCAATGATAACCCTGATCCTTCAGCAACTACATTACCTACTTTTTGATCACCGTCTGTGACCACCCAATATTGGTCTTTGATAATTGGTTTAGCGATTAGATTCTTCATATTTCTCCCAACAGTTATTTATATAGTCCCAATGACGATTATCATAAATCGTAAAGTGAATTTCGTGTTTGAATAAGCCTAGTTCTAGATTCAAGCCGGCGTGGTCTTCTCGTATAGTGTAACCGAACTCAAACCTAAACCAGTTATCATTTTTGATTATTTGAATTTCCCAATACTTATTAGGAATAGGTGTTTTACCGTGCCAAACTTTAATATTTTCAAAGTCACCTCCCCATGGGCTTCTAAGATTAAGATTCAGGTATATCATTTCTCATCTCCATATATGGTGCAATATTATTGTCGAATATGTGAGCCATAGTCATCCAAAGTCCCCTGCGTTCTATATCTGTCATACCGGCTACCCACGGCGGATCGTCATGACTACGGTTAAGACCATAGTCATGACGATAAGTATAGCACATTTCTGTTATAATTTCTTCACGGGTTTTCATGTATATTTTAATATGTACATTACTGCATCTGCTTCATGTATCTTTACAGTATCAATCGCATATTTGTTATGCTCACCTGTATCCCAACGTGAGGTAGTTTTTTTAAACTCCTTCACTTTGATCATCTTGTTGTTTAGTTTTGTGACACGGGCAATCATAAGGCTGTTATGATGTGGTGCAGCAACCACATCATTAACCTTAAGCTGATTACCTAGCTTATCAAAATGTTCTGGATCAGGCTTGCTCATCTTTAGTCAACTCACAAACAAGGAGAAAGTGTTCATAGGCTTTCTTAACACTAGGATGTGTCATAAGCTTTTCTGCTTCTTCCATCATAGCCTTTACTGCGGCTTCTCCTGCATCTACAGCAGCAGGCCTAATCAATGGATAATCATCTTGACGAAAGCTTTCAGCCAATTCACGCCATAGCTTCAATTGATGTTCAGTGATAGGCTGAGATTTGGGTTTGACTTCTTGCGCCTTCACAATAGCTTTGCACACTGCATCCTGGGCTACTCGCCCGGCAGCAATCATAGGTGCATAAGCAACATCAACATTATACCGTGTGCTTTGTCCACCAGGATACACACATACTAGGTGAGCACCTTTAGGCATGGCATCCATAAGAGTCTGATCATATTCCCTTACAGGGAGATACCTACGACCAACTTTTTCATAGAAAATTTTCTTCATGATTCACCTCTTGTAATTGCAAGAAATAAATGTTTTTTACTTTTAGGAACCCAAGACTTACCTTCTACTCCGCACATTTCATTCCATTTTGATCGTACTATGCTGCAACTATCATAACTTGTTTCTACACGCTGGGGCCCAGTGATGGGATTAAATTGTATATGCTTTTCTTTTTTAGAAAGCCTGCATTTATAAAATACAGCATCGGGCATGAACGGAAAAGATGCAAGTCTTGCCGGCAAGGGGACAAAACTATGTTTGCAATTTTTGCACAATAGCTTACTATCTTCACTCATTTTGAAAACTCTTCCCAAAACAATTCATTGTCTTTTACTGTGGCTACCGGCTTCAACCAGCCATTTCTTAAACATTCATCAATTACCATTCTATATTCATAGGGACATGAATTAGATATTTCAAATCCTGCTCTAGGAGAAACGAGAAACCCATCCCTGATTAACCATTTAGGTTCGCCTGGTTTAATGGTTCTCAATGCTGTTTGTCTCACTTTCACGTTCATACTTTCAACTCACCTACGTATGGATTGTTTAGCCACTTAGCATACGTTTCTGCCTGTTCACTGATTTTAGTCAGTTCATACTTACCACAGAACTTCATGAAGTGGATGCCAACTTGTGGAGTGGTCTTGATACGAACATCACTACGAATAACGTTGTCAACCTTGTCTTTAACATCTTGCGGCTGTGCAGTCAAGTCAATCAGAGTACGGTTGCGTTCATAGTCCTCACGAACACGGTGTTCTACACCATCATGATCCAACCAACGCTGTAGCATCATGTTGTTCCAATTGAAGCCCTGTTTTGTACGATCAGCATAAGCCTCGACAAGACCAACTTTATTCTTGCTGCCTTTCTCACGCACACCGGGATAAGCACTAAACACATTGTCAGTAGCGTCACCGCGCATACACTTTTTGAAAAGTAGATATTGCGGATCTTCTAGCAATTTGTGTTGCTTAGTTTTTTTATCTAGTACAGGCTTTCCGTTGTCCTTGAAGAACCCTTTGAGGGTGATAAGTTCGTTTGATACCCCATTGTATTGGAACACGTTCTCATTAATAAGCTGAACGTAATCAGTATCAGAAGAAATAATGTAGTGTGTGTCATTGGGATGCAGGTGAATAAAGCGGGCAATTAAGTCATCTGCCTCAGCGTTGGGTTCACGCAGTACAGACACGTTGGTCTTCTCACGCAGAAATGTGGTGAACATTTCATACGTTTCCCAAAACATTTTGTTTTCCTCGATTTCTGCATCGGTCATAACCGATTCATCAAGTTTGCGATTGGCTTTGTATGGCTTGTAGTATTCCTTGCGCCATGACCTGCCCTCTAGACAGAATACAACGTGGTCAATCTTGTGATTGCGAACCACTTGATTGACAGACGCCAATGTAAGATGTAGGGCCATCCCGATTTTTTCCCATGTATCGCTGTTGCGACTGGCAATGTGACGGGCACGGAAGAAAGTGTTTGCTGTGTCAATGAGTGCGTAATTCATGTGTGGGATAGTATATAGTCGTACAGATAGTCGTAAGTATACTACTATTTAGATTAAATGTCAATGACATTTGGGCACCCAAATGTCAACTTACTTCAGTTCTACCATCACCTAAATCTCTGGATCTAATAACTCTTACATCACGTTTATCAGGATCTGCTTGTTGTTGTTCATAAATTTCTAGTGCAATATTCCTACAAACGGTTTGGAACCAACGGTCAACAATTTGTTGTTCCGTGTCTTCCTTGCGAATCTTGTATCCTGCACGTATCAGATTGAGTACGAATTTATCATTCCAATCAAGTTCAAATGCCCCATTATTAACATCATTGGGGTCAAGTTCCATTTTAAGGATGTTAACATAGGGTTCACCATTTTGTGTTGCTAATTCTTTTGGTGACAATTCTTTACTAGGTTTCTTTGCCCGAGGTTTACGAGGTTTTTTCTCCTTGTCAGGTTTGGGTTCAGAAACCGGGTTAGGAGCCGGCTCGGGCTCCTTTACCTCTTTTTTACCAAATAGCCTGTCAAGTATTCCCATTTACATATTCCTCATAAAGTTTAAATGATGCAAGATTCTTAGCCTTGCTCTCGCACATAATATCTGCCCATTCGTTGTGCGACACAGCCCATTGATTGACAACCTTGTTCCAGTAGTAGTCACTATGGGCACGTAGCTTTTGCTTGTTATGGCCACCTTCTAGTAACGTCCGAAGAGCGGGGCGTTCGTGTCTGGGATGGCCAACAAGTACATCTTCCCTAGAGACGGAATAGTGCATAGTAGGACGAATACCACGCCAACTATCAATAACCATTTTAATACGGTTGTCATTGTTTTCAATATATTCTCCTGTGTGTATCCAGTGGTGATGAATATCTAGCACGATAGGTACAAGATCAGCTAATTCTAGGCAAGAATCGAGACCCCAGCTGATTTCTTCGTTTTCGATTGTGAGACCGTTTCGTGCTTCTGTAGACAATCTCTTGTAGGCTTGTCGGATACCTTCTGGACCGGCTCGACCCGATATGTGTACATTGATTTTAATGTCCTGAAATTGTTTACCGTACCCCATGAAACGGGCCATATCTGCATGATATTCAAACTCCTCTATACTCTTATTTACTACCTCAGGACGGTCACTAGCAAGAACTACAAATTGATCAGGGTGAAAGCTAAGACGAACATCATTAGCACGGGCAGTCTCGCCGATCGGCGCCATCCAACGTTCTAGTGAATTTTGAACATCAGTACTATGCCAAAAGTCCTTGAATTCGTCCATAGTATAGAACGAAAACATATCACTAGTAAGCCGTAGCATACGCAATGGTTGTGGCAATTGTGCCACTTTTTTGACTAGTGCATGAGTATTAAGAATGTTACGTTTGGCTACGTCAATAAGTTTGTCCTCAACAGTTTTTCTAGACTTTTGACGTTTAGCCCAGGCATGAGTAGTACCACCAGTGTTAAGACCCTCGGTGCTAGTGATTTCACCTTTTTTGTTGATTTCAGCCCATTTGCAAGCGAAACCGATGCGTCGAACAGACATGTTGAAAGTGTGCATAAGATAACCAAGATAGATAAATATGTATATAGTCTAACATAAAAAGTTATTTATTGTCAAATTTACGGAAACCAACATGAAATACATAGAATTAATGGAAGGCGCCGAGCCAAAATTACCAGGGGCCCCTGAAGGTATACAGATTATGACACCTCAACAATTCGTTGCTAAGAGTGATGAAGGTGAAGAACCTGAATCTGAAAAAGAAGTTGATGAGGCAAAAAGAGGTGAATCTACTTATTGGCGTGTAGAACAATCTGTGGCTACAGGGCGTTACTATGTTGTTACAGGTTATCAAAAACGCAAAGTATGGACTAATAAGTTAGGTGCTACAGATTTCATTAGTAAGGATGCTGCTCAGAAAAAGGCCGATGAACTTAATCAAAAAGAAGGTGTAGCAGAGGCAACTAAGCTCCCTGCTCCCACAAGACCTATCGGTGAACCTGAACTCACAGACTACCTAGATAGAATTCGTAATCAACAAAAACAAAAAACTGACAAATATAAATTACCATACATTCACCGTAGTAGCGTAATTGGTTATTATAACGAAGAAGGTAAAAAGTATAATGTAGATGCTATTAAGGCAGCACTAGCAGAAAGACCAAAAGCACTTCTCAAAAAGAATGAGAAGATGAAGCATAGTGATGGTGCATTAGAACAATTCTTTAATATTGGTTTTGCTGCATTAGTTGGTATTGCACTTGATGAACAAACGAATGAATTAATTATTGTTAACACCTGCCCAGGCGCTGGCAGTTGTAAAGTAGATTGTTTTGCTATGAAAGGTGGTAAGGTACAGTTTCAAGGACCATGGCTAAGCGACGGTAGAATTCTTACATACTTGTTAAATGACCCAGAAGGGTTCTTCAATCAATTAAAAGCAGAGATTACTAAAGAAGAAACAAAGGGTAAGAAGGGTGGTTATAAGGTAAGTATTCGTTGGCATGATGCTGGTGACTTCTTTAGTCCTGAATATGCTTCAATGGCATTCAAGTTAGCAAGTGAATTACCTAACGTAGATTTCTATGCATATACAAAAGTTGCTGATGTTGCATTAGGTAAGAAGCCAGACAACTTCATGATTAATTGGAGTGAAGGTGCAAGTACTAGCCAAGAGAAGAAAATTAAAGCACAAGATCCAGAATTAGAAAAGACAAAGAATAGTAGAATAGTTCCAAGTGATCTATTCTATGATTTGTTAGTGAAGGACGAAAAGAAAAACTTAGTTAAGGGTCCAGAAGGCCAATGGCAAGTGATACCTGACAAGTTACCTGAACTAAAACAAAGACTGGCGCAAGCCTATAAACTAAGTCCTAATAGCATATTGAGCTACGATGAATGGGACGCTAAGACCAATGGAGGAAAAGAAAAGACACCAATTCAATACAATGTTATTATTACTCCTGGTGAACCAGACATTACAGCTAAGAGTGCAGGAGTTTTAAGTACATTACTATTGAAGCACTAATCTAAGTACTTCAAAGAAAAAATTAAACCTGCCTGTTCATTGTAAAATACAAATTCAGTTTGTCTGGGTATTTCAGTTTGCATTTCCCAATCATACTTACCGGTAGAATACATAAAATCAAAATCAACGCCGACTGTCAAACCACTATCTTTTAGTTCTTTGACAAGTCGGCTTATCTCATTACTATCTTTGTTTTTGATAATAACTGAAAACATTTATTGTATCTTTAACAAATCCTCGATAGAGTATAGATTTTTCATATACGGACTTACGTTCTCTAACACATAGTATTCAATATCACCATCACGACGAGGACCTTTGACAATATCAAAGTCACAATCATTGACACGTTGGAATAAATCTACTATTTCTCTAACTGTATATCCTACACCGTGTCCTAAGCATTCTGTGTTATTGGCAGGTTTCTCTATAGCCATCTTGATAGAATGACAAACTTCTTCTACGTGCAAATAATCACGTACACATGTACCGTCGCTAGTGTTAGGGTAATCATTGCCGTATATAGTAAAAGATCCTGATTCACGTGCTTTGTTTAAATTATAAAACAATCCATCAGGATTCGTCGGCATTGTTACAGTAGAACCAATTACATTATAAAATCTAAAGATTGTATATTCGGCCCCTGCCATTTTTGTATATGCACGAACTACATCTTCTGCTGCACGTTTACTAACACCATAGGCACTTAGACAATCTTGTGCTGCTCCTGTACTTGCAAATATAAAATTCTTTGTCTTACATTTGTTTAGTACATTCATTGTGCCGTTTAGGTTAGTAATGTAATAGCTGATTGGCCTTTCTTGACTTTCACCTACACTGGTTAGTGCAGCTAGATGTATGACTGCATCAAACTCTATACCATCGATTAAAAATTGTTTATTAATGTCGATGTTGTAAAATTTATCTATCTCTACTTTTTGTGGTGCAATATCTAGTCCGTGAACTTCATATTCTCCCATCAACATATCACATAAATGTGAACCTATGTATCCTGCGCTGCCCGTAATTAAAATCTTCTTCATTAAATTTCCTCAAATAATGCCAAGCCCGTTACTTCTTCTTTAGGTTCAAAGTTAGGGTCTTTAGTCAAATATGTATCTTCGTCAGTATAGATGATACGAAATTTGTGTTTGTTAGCTAACACACTACGAATATCGTCAATACAAATAATTTTACGATTTAGTTCTCTGATGTAATCTTGTAGCTTTACTGTAGTTTCCTGACAAATTTTTGCTGTATTAGTGTTTGACTGTTTTGCCGAAAACTCATGGAAGCAATCATTCCAACGATGAAATGCTCTTTTCTCTATAAAGTTAGCATGTTCTAATGCACCCAGACCATAGTAAGTTTCTGGTCTTTCAAACTTCTCGTACAATTCTAGTGCCTTTTGTGCCATGTTCTTTTTAGTGCATTTATAGAAAAACTCCTCATTGAAGTTATTAGTCCAACGTTGATTTTCTAACACTAGTGTGGGCAATTGTATGTGCTGTTCGTAGAACGCCATACCATAGCTTTCAACAATACTAGGATTAAATGCAATGCGTGAACTCTTGATAAAGTCTACTTTCTCTTGTCCTACAATGCTAGCACGTACATCATAAGAAACTCCGATCTTTGTTAGTCGGTCTTCAAATTTCTTCACACCATTGGGGCTAGTCATTACCTTAGCAGGTAACTTTGTTTGTTCTATCAAGTCAATGAATAGTTCAGGATTCTTTCCTTCTTCCCAACGACCTACAAATAGTACACCCTCACGATGACCTTTATATTCTTCTAGCAATGCTCTTTCAGTAATGGGGATAGGAAGATACCATGATCCATTGCTCATTGAGATTTGATTAAATTTACTTTGTGTTCCAATCCATAAACTGTTACATTCAAGTTGCTTACGCATCATGTCGTTAGTAGAATGTAGAAATGGATTCTTAGTATCTTTGAAGATTTGACTTTCTAAATGTGTATAGGCTATTACTTGGATACAATCTTCAAGACCCATTGTTAATGCTACCTGTATAGATTCGTATGTATTACAGATAAAAGCATCATATAGGTTGTGTTCTAGTGCTTCTATGATAGCATTTCTAAAGTTAGCCATACGCTCATAGCAAAACGTATCACCATACATAAAGATATTGCTGTGATCAGTATAAGGCAATGTTTGTAATGGTGCAATGATGTTTGCCTTCAATGACTTAACGAATTCATTATCTTTGGGTTCTTTATCTGTTATGATATCAACCTTGATATTATATTCATCCATCAACTCACAAAAACTTTTTGCAAATTGACCAATACCACCGTGCGGAATAAGTGTCTGATAGCTTACAATGAATCCAATTCTTTTATCGTATGTTCTCATACGTTTCCTTTTATCCTTGCTATAATAAATTCTATTTTGCTATACCAACGGTGTTCAAATACAGGATCACCGGGGCCAGTGTACATTGCTGTTTGTCTATAAGCATATTCTAACCACAATATTTTTTCACTAATAAAACACCGTTTAGGAAAGAATACAAATTTTAACTCAGTACCTATACAACGTGTTTTAAACCCAAACTCGGGATCATTGGCGTAAAACATTACCAGCTACTCACATCTGTGATATCGATTTCAATTGGGCGTTCGGCTCTAGTGTGAAATCTAATTTTTACATTAGGACCTATACCACTAGGAGATTCTTCGTTCCATTCTACATAATCAACATCATATTGTTCAAATACTTCTTTGATTTTTTCAAATTGATTGCGTGTCAAAACTACTCTTGTCATTAAGTTCCCCATTCGTTTTTAAACAACGGTACTTGTAGTCTATCACTATATCTCAAACCATGCTTCATTGCAAGTCCTGCTACTTTTCTGTTATTCATGCTGTAAACTTTTTCTACTCCGCCTACTGGCATAACATAGACATTACCCATAAAACCTGACTTACGATAAATGTCTACTACTTCTAATACTTCTTCAATATCTTCTTGCGTAGCAATAACAAACTTTAAATATGCATGTCCATACATTTCGTACTCACGCACAACTTCAGGACAGATAGCATCTTCACGTTTCTCTCCGCTACTAGAAAGTTTTGCGCTAACACTAAATGTAATAGTCTCAAGACCCTTTTGTTTATGCCATTGCTTTTGAAAAAACTTTTTAAGTTCTGGTCCTAACTCTTGTGTACCATTTGTTTCAAATGTTAATTCTTTGAGAGACAGCATGTTGGGATGACTTAGTAATTCAGGATACAACTGTTGCCATCCTAATAGCGGTTCACCACCTGTGATAACCAAGTGCTCATCTTGCCAACTACGTCCAGGAAGTAAATCCATAATCCTAGTAACAATATCAGGGGTACTATAGTAATGACTAAGATGTTTGAAAGCAGGGTCCCAAGATGCATAAGAATCACATCCCGTGCTGACAAGTGGTAAGGATTTATAATCCTTATAAAAGTCGATAAATTCAGCAACTTTGATTCTTTCTTCACTTAACTGTCCTTTCGGCATACCAAAGCCTGCACATTTAAAGTTGCATCCAAACGTTCTTAGAAAGACACTAGGTACACCCATGTATCTACCTTCACCTTGAATGCTGTAAAACAATTCTGAAATTTTTAAGTGGTGCATAATATTTAATTACCAATGATGTATGACGTTTGCGATAATAAAACAACATGTTATCACATGAATGATAACCCAGAAAGTTTTTAGGAACAATGCGATTCTTGCTTCTCGTATAGTTAAAATTGGAACATCAGGGCGATCTTCATCGGTACTACCCATAAGATGCCCTGTTGCTCTTGCCCAGATTTTTTCTAAACTATTCATATGTGACCCTATCACTATCACCCAAAGCCCATTTGGGGTTCGTTTCTACTACATATTTTTTAGTACAAACTTTAAAATCAGGAAATAGCATTTCTTTAGGATTACTTGCCGCATCCAAAAATATACAGCGATTATTTGGTTGAGCAGCATATTGTCCATTATCAAGTTCTATAAAATTAAAACTTTTATGATCTTCAGGCCACTCTGCGTAACTAGAGTCTATAATATTTAAATCAGGGGCACTATGATCTACCGTAAAAAGATAATTGCCTTGGTAGAAATTTTTATCTTTAGCATAAAATTTACAACTAAGATTTCTTAAAAATGCCTTTTGGATAATGGTAAAATCATAACTAAAACAATCCCAAATCTGTAATGTGTCAAGGTCTAAAAACTTACTTACATCTAAATCAGATTTCCTGCTCACAAAAGCATGTAATGGTAGTTTATCATATAGAGCGCCGTATTTAGGTAGATACGCTTCGATACGAAAAGCCTGACTTCTTAAACTTTTAATACTTACCCAAATGCAAGGTTCATATTCCCCGTGACCTTTTTGAAAATCATATAAGAATTCACGGCGTACGAAACAATGTATTGGGGGTAAATTAGCTACTAAGTGTGCCATTATTGAAATAAGTCCTCATTCCATTCACGGTGTCCTTCACGGAATGCCATGTTAGATTGTGTCTCACGCACTTCAACACGATAGCACCAAAGTCTATTACTTTCTCCCTGTCCTAGCATATCTGGAATATACACACTATTGACATATTTGTAAAGCATATCGGACAAACCTTCACACCCTAATCGAGGAAGTATAGTAAGTTTAGCCAGTTTCTTTTCTTGTAGCATCTTGAATGTTTCTAATTCAGGATCGTCTTGCGCTACAAGTAATGTGTGGTCAAATTGATCCTCAAGAATTTTCTTCAGTTCTTTCAATCCACCATAGTCCATAGCCCAATTACGAACATCTAAGTTATCAGTACCGAAGTAAAACTTCATACTGAAACTGTAACCATGAATTAAATTACAATGACTGTCAGCCCGCCATTGGCGATATGCACAGGGAAAT